>JAABUO010002426.1_pt1 | contig 22748 bp, 16 predicted proteins | sample 5559291 | NCBI WGS metagenome assembly JAABUO01 (sample SAMN10711878, study PRJNA513372) | rock metagenome | isolation source: Antarctica rocks | place: Antarctica: Victoria Land, Finger Mt sud
CTGCGCTCCTGGTCGTGTGAGCAAGACACGCCTAGCTTCAGCATGCCGCACGCGACCCGTCCGTGCCATAGGGCATCCTCTTCCACGGTTTAGTGGGGTGGTACCCCTGACCCGTGAACCCGAAATACTGCTGCGCAGCGACGTCATGACTGCCTCCGACGCGGACAGGGCCGCGTTGGTGAGCGCCCTCCTAACTCTACCGGATGAGATGAGGATCCAGCGCATCGATGATGCTAGCGTCCAGTGGTATGGCAAATTGGCCCATGCTGACCTGGCTGCTCAATTGCGCCCTCACGTGCGGGGCGCGTCCGGCAATTCGGCACAGCGGCGGATGGCTATCCACATTGCGCACGCCTGCGCGCTCCGCGATCTCCAGGACGACCTCGTTGCCGTCGCGCTGGATGCCGACCAGCCGCACCCTCTCCGCGTCGTGTCTGCCATCGTGATCAGCGGCATCGGTAGCAGTCAGACGAAGGCGCGGCTCATGCCGCTCGCCGTTGACGGGATTGGCGTCGATCCCAATGACGACCTCAAGGGCGCAAGCCTGCGTGCTCTGTGGCCTGGCCACATGACGGCACGCGATCTGTTCGACGCGCTCACGCCGCCTCAAAACGAGCGTGTGCTCGGATTATATCGGGCGTTTCTCTATGCCCTCCCCGGCAGTATTCCAATTGCGGAACTCCCACTAGCCCTCGATTGGTGCGCGCAGTGGCTCGCAGCGGGTCGCGGATGTTGGGAGTTCGAGCGGCTCATGGCAGCGCTGCTGTTGCGAGGGTGGGAGCATCTCTCGTACCCAGGCGTGGTCGCCACCTTCGCGCGGACAATCCTCGCGCAAGTGGCGCTGGAAGAGTCGCATGCGTCCGCTCACAGCAACCAAGCCATCAGGGAGGGGTTGCGGAGCAACACGGAGAAGCGCCAGCAAGTTCTGCTCGCCCTCCTTCCTCTCCTTGCCACGCAGCCGGTCGACGACGCACTGCTGGTCCGAATACACATGCCGGTAGTGTTGACCCAGGACGTGCCTTGGTTAGTCTCGCAGTTGCGATCGACAGCCCAGCAGGACGTGAAGCGGGTGTTGGTGAAGCTTATCGTCGCGACGTCTTCTATATGGGACCCGGTGCAGCACGAGGTGATCTATGAGGCATGCCTGGACGAGGCCCTCTTAGCCGAGGCATTCGGTTGGATGATGAAGGGCATCGCCCTGGACTCCTCAGATGCCACAACAGCCAAGGAATACTACGTCAATGAGCAGCGGTGGCGGGTGCGACAGGAAGCTCCGCCCATTGTCAATCCGCCGCCAGCCGAGCGCATCGTGCGGCTGCTGGACCGCTTCGAAGCGGGCGACACCGCGGCCTGGTGGCGACTCAACATGGAGATGACGCTGGGGCTGACCAGCACGCACTATGATAACGAACTGGAAGCCGACTTGACGGCGTTACCCGGCTGGCAGGCGGCCGATGGGGTGACGAAAGTCAGAATTGTGGAGGCGGCCAAACGCTACCTACAAACGGGTGATCCCGAAACGGATACCTGGCTCGGCACAAACGTGATCCATCGACCCGCATTCGCCGGATATAGGGCCCTGCAAATCCTGCTGCTCGAGGCGCCGGATGCGCTCGAACTCCTGCCCGCGTCCGTGTGGCAGGCATGGGCTGGCATAATCCTCGCCTACCCGACGGGAAGCGATCACGATCGAGGGCGGGCCGACCTCGTGAAGCGTGCTTACGCCGCGACACCGTCCGCCATCATTGGCTACGTAGAAAAGCTCATTGATAGTGAGGGCACTGTGTATGACCATGCGCTCATCCTTCGGATGGTGAAGCAGTGCTGGGACAACCGCCTAGCCACATCGCTGCTTGGTAAGATGCGGGACCCGATGTTGAAACCAGGTTATCTGGGGGAGATCCTGGCCGAACTACTCGACCATCAGTCGTCGGACGCCAGGGTGTTCGCGGAGTCCCTCATTACCATCCCGCCACCGGAAGGAAGCGATGCGTGCGAGAGGGCAATTGTCGCTGCCTACGCCCTGCTTACCCATGCGGATGACGCCGGTTGGGCCATCGTGTGGCCAACAATGCAACAGGCGTCCGCGTTCGGGCGGGCGGTGGTCGAGGATGTGGCCTATCGCGCCAACTTCGGCGTCCACCGAGTGAGCGTAGCGCAGGTGCTGCCGGAGAGCGAACTGGCCGACCTCTACGCCTGGCTCATTGGCCACTATCCTTATGCGGAAGACCCAGTGGTTGACGGTTACATCGGCCCGCGCCACAGCATTGCCCAATGGCGAGACGGCATCCTGGCGCAACTAGTCGAACGCGCCACCCCTGCAGCCTGCGCTGCGCTCCGACGGCTTGCCGACACCATGCCCCAGATCGACACCCTCAAGTGGGTCCTCCTGCGCGCGGAAGACGCGATGCGGCTGAATACGTGGCGACCACCCACGCCGGAACACATCATGGCCCTGGCTGCAAACACGGACAAGCGCCTAGTGCGGAACGGTGAACAGTTGCTCGATGTGTTGGTAGAAGCGCTCAGGGAGGTGGAGCGCACGCTGCATGACGAGACGCCGGCGGCGATTGATGTTTGGAATGCTCCCAGGAAAGGTAAGAAGACGATATATACACCCAGAGACGAAAACACCTTCTCAGACTATGTAACTCGCCGCTTGCGGGAACTTCTGCGTGGCAGGGGCACCGTTCTGAACCGCGAGGTCGAGTTTCGGCGTGGCCACGGCGCCAAGGGTCAGAGGACGGATATCAAGGTCGAGGCAGTCCTGCGCGACTCCGACAACGGCGAGATACACATGATTACCGCTATCGTCGAGGTGAAAGGGTGCTGGCATGAAGACCTTGACCATGCTATGGAGACGCAATTGGTGGACCAATATCTGAAGGAGAGTGCGTGTGAGCACGGACTGTACCTCGTTGGCTGGTTCAATTGCACACAATGGGATCCAGCGGACTCCCGTAAAGCCAAGGTGCCAAAACACACTAAGGAGGAGGCTCAGAGGCGTTTCAATGCACAAGTAGCGGGCCTATCGGCAGGAAGCGTTAGTGTCCGCGCGGTCGTCATGGATACAGCACTTCGTGACGTACAAGGCGAATAACTCGGCGACGAGCTATATGCTGCCTAATGTTGTCTTGCTGTCATAGTCGTCGTCCCATTGGCCGTTGTAGTAATGTGACATCTTATTCGCATGAAAGACATTGGGGCGCGTCGTGCATGCCTCTATTCCTTGCTGCCTACTGTTAAGTGAAGGGTACGCTATCCCAGATGCCTGTATTCCCGCTGCTACTACATCATGATGCATGTGTGACGCGCATGGCCGGGACATAGGCCATGCGCGGTGCCGCTCCCGCTCAACCTGATCAACCGGCCCTAGCCGCCGGGCTGCCCGGTGTCCGACGTTCACGCTCCACCTGTGCGCGCAGGCGCTCTACGAGCGCCTGGGTGTAACCGTCGATCTCCGTGTCGCACTGCGCATACGCCGCGCGCATCTCCTCGTAGTAGCGGTCCAGCGCGTCGAGATCGCCGATGGCGGCGATGAACTCCAGCGCCATCTGGTGGTAGTGATCTTGCAACGGCTCCTCGGCGGCCAGGCGGCGTGCCACACGTAGCGCGCCGAGCGGGTCCTTTTCAATCTGCTCATAGTAGAGGGCGAGTTCGTACAGGGCCTCCAGGTACTCCTTGCGCCAGGCATAGCGGTAGCCTTCGACCCAGTCCAGTTCCTGGTCCCCGCACAGGTCCCCCTTATAGAGTTCGACGGCGCGCGCCAGCAGCGCCCCGCGCTCCCGCGCGTCGGCGGTCTCGCTCCGGCGCAGCAGGTCCTGGAAGAGGTGCGCGTCCGCGCGCACGAGGGCGGCGTCGAGGCCGTATCCGGCGCTCGTGTAACGCACCACGCCCGCGCGTTTGACGGGCACTCCCGCCTTTTTGAGCACGAGCCGGACATCGGTGATGGAGTGTTGCAGCTTGTCCTGTCCCGTCAGCGGATCGTCGTCCGCGAAGAGCGCCTCGACGAGGCGGTCCGGTCGCACCGGCGCCGGCCCCATGATCGCCAGCGCGGCCAGGAGGCGCTGCTCGCGGGGCTGCATGACCACCGGCGCGCCGCGCGCCAGTACGGTGATCCCGCCAAGCACGCACACATCGACGAACTGCGTGGGTTCCTCGGCTGCCGCCGTCGCCGGCTCACGACAGTCGGAGGAGGCCATCCGCTGATCGTGCGCGGGCTGCGCTACGGGCCTACTCTGGGCGGCATCCGTTGGGACGGACACGCGTGGGGCGTTGCCGTCGCGTCCTGGCTCCGCGGCGACGACCGCAGTACCGTCAGTGATTGTTCCCCCACGCGTCGCGGCTATATCGACAGCGGCGGTGTCGCCTCGATCAGCGTCCGATGCCGCGACGGATGGGTCGGATAGCCCAGTTAGGTCCGGCGCTGTTTGGCGTGAGGAGACGCCTCCTTGATCGGCGGGGGGCGCGACACGCAGGGGGGATGTGGGCTTGCCCCCCTCAGACGACACGATAACGTCGGCTGGGGAAGGCGCGTCCAGGTCATCCTCGTTGTTCTGCTCGGGGGCGAGGGCGACCGCGATGTGCGCGACGACCGCGCGCACCATAGGTAAGGGGAGCGTGAAGGGAGAGAGGCGGACGGTATCCATCGTGTCCGCCCTAAGGAGAGCCTCGTCGGGGGCTAGCCGCGCCGCGCTGTCGTCGTCGTACAGGAGGCGGCTCTCCTCTGGGTTCAGCGGGCGTGCCAGGCGAGTCTCGAACGCCTCCAGCAGGCTCGCCTCGGCCAACGCCCGCGGGTCGCTCGTCGTCGCCATGACGTGAACGCCACAGACGCGGCCGTTGCGGCAGATGACGTCCAGGCGGTCCAGCGCCCGCGGGTCGGCGCGCAGTTCCTCGATGGTGTCGAGCACGACCAGGTACGCCGGGCCGACCGGTCCCACGTCGCCGGCCGCGAAGCGTTCCAGGACGAGGGTGTGCGCCTGCGCCACGATCCCCGCCGCCGCGGACACGTCGCGCGCGTCGGCCGGCGGCGCCTCCAGATGCTCCAGCGCCGGCAGTATGCCCCGCAGTTCGTCGTCGTTGCTCGACACGAGCAGCCGCAGGCGCGCGGGGTCGGCCTGGGCCAGCGCGCTGGTCAGCAGGGTGGCTACGAGGGTGTTCGCGCCCCGCGCACCGCCGGCGATGAGAACGGGACCCAGCCGCGCGAGGTTGACGTAGAGATCGGCCCCTTCCGCCGTCCGTCCAAGGGGGATGAGGAGCGGGGCGGGATGTGACCGCGGCGGGTTGGAGGTCGCGTTTCCATGCGCGCCGACCGCCGCGCGGTTGAACGTCAACCTGGCGCGCGGATCATTGGCCCCCGCGATCTTCTCGCCCCGCACTGGGGTCCCCAGGACGTCGCCCAGCCTCCCGGTTAGCGCCACGAGGGTCTCGTCGGAGAGCCCTCGCGCGGCAATGACCACGCCGATCGTGGCGGCGGCCACCGTGACGGTGCGGATTAGCGCGGCGCCGCTCTCGGACAAGCCCACGTACGCGCCCGCGCCTTCCAGCAGGGTGATGACCTGCGCGACCCCGTCACCATCCCGCGCGGCGGCGGCGTCCACGGCCGCCTCCAGTCGCCCACGCACGCCGCTGCGGACGGCCTCGATAGCGCGGCGCATCGAGGGTACCAGGCGCGCCTTCGTGTGGGCTGGGATAGCCTGGGCCGTGGACGCGATCCGGCGTCGTTTGAGGGCGACGAGCGCCAGCAGGGGGACGACTATCAGCAGCAGGGGGAGCGGCAGCCCGCGACCTACGTCCGTGATGGGCGACAGCGGGGGTATCCGGCGTCCCTCGCCGGGCGTGTGGTATCGGCCTGACCGGGCAATGGGAACGGGTCGTGGCGGCCCGGTCAGGGTAGACGCCGTGGGCTGCCCTGGTGGTAGCGGTCGCCCAGGTCTCGTCGGATGGACATGACGCTTGGGGTGGATGCCGGCGTGATGCGGCGATCCCGCGCGGCTCGGTTTCCGCGGAGGATGTCCGGGCCATTGTCGTGTCGGTGGCGGCTTCGATACGGACTGGCGCGCCCCCTCCTGGCGCGGCGGCGCGCTCTGTCCCCTCGCCGGACGGCGCGTGGCGGACGGGAGAGGCGCCGCCCCGCTCGGACGCGGGAGCGGCGTCGCCGCGCTTGCCTCGCGACGTGCTCCTGGTGGAAGCCGAGCGCATGGTGGGACGTGGGCGAGGGCGCCGGACGGCGTGGGCGCAGGCCGCGCCGGAGGTGGACCATGCGGGTATCGTCCACAATGACCCGGTGTGTCACGGCGGCGCCATCCGATCCGGCGACAACGTACTCCTGGGGGAGGCGCAGCACCCAGCCAGGCTGGATGAGGTTGTCGTCCTCCAGCGCCCCGCCGTCGGGCTGATGCACGCCGCGATTCAAGTCACCAATCGCTTTGTAGGCGCGCCAGTCGCCGAGGAAACGCGCGGCGATCTCGCTCAGATATTCCTGCCGCCGCACCACATGCAGGACGTGGTCGCCCGACACGCGCAGGGCCGGGCACGGCAGCGGGATAAGCAGGACCTGACCCGGAAAGATGAGGGCCGGGTCGGCGATGGGACCGCCGACTGGCTGGAGCAGGCCGCGCGTGGCCCGCATGATCGGTCGCCAATCGGGCAGACCGAAGCGCTCAGCCACGTCCTCCATCGTGTCGCCGCTCTGGACGGTGTAGCGCACCGCCAGGCCGACGCGTCGGAGGGGGCGACGCGCGCTAGTCCCCGTTGGGGTTATCGGCCGACGCGGCGTGTCGTGCGCGGTGGATCGCGTCCGCGGGACGGGCGGAGTAGCCGGCCGGTGCGTGAGGCTTGAGAGCGACACGGAGGCCAACCCGGCGGGCAGGCGCGGCGCCCCGCTAGCCCGTGCCAGCCCGCCGCCCTGCGCCACGGCCAGGGACACGCCGATGAGAGCGCCGACGCGGCGCACAAGCGCGCCCGCGAGGACCTCAGCCAGGTGTGCCATGGCCGGGTAGTCGCGCCCGGCGAGGCGCAGCCCTGACGAGAGGAGCCGCCCGGTCGCGACCAGGGCCGCGAGGCCGAACGTCGCGAGGGCGGCGTCGCGCGCGAGGAGGATAGGGTCGGCGCCGAGGCGCGCCAACTCCAGGCTCCAGGGCGCGGCGGGGGGCGGCGCGACCACTGGGAGGCCGAGCAGCGTGGCGGCGCCGGCCAGAAGCGCCAGTAGGACGCCCGCGACGAGGCCGTCGCGCATGAACAATCGGAACATCGTGCCCACCCCTCCGTTTCTTACCCCTACTTTTACCTCTAATAACGCCCGTCGCCCGCCGCGCGGACCCCAGGCGCGCCACCACTCCTGGCCGGGGCGGTCGCCAGCGCCCGCCCGAGACGGACGGCCAACCCCGCGACAACGCTCGCCGCGGGGCCGTGGGGCCGCGCCACCGTGAGCGGGAGGCGCGCCTCCTCGGCCGCCACGACGTTGCGCGTGTCGAGGGGCAGGGTCGCGACGACGGGCAGACCCGTTTCGGCCACGACGCGCCCCGGACCGTGCCGGAGGAGGCGACCGTGCCCCTTGTTCAGGACGCACCACGCCGCCGGCCCGGTCCCCGCCGGCTCCGCCCCATCATCGTCGGCGCCAGACCCCCGTGGGTCAAGCAGTTCGACGAGTGGCCGGGCTTGCAGCAGCAGATCGGGGAGGCCAACCTCGGTCAACGCCCCAACCACCAGAATGAGGTCGGCCGCGCGCAGCGCCGCGCGGTGGACATCACCAAACTCGCGCGGCGGTAGCGCGGCGCCGACGTCGACCAGGACGAGGTCGCCATACGTGCGCAGGCGTGCCAACAAGGCCGCCAGATCGCCGGGGTCGAGTGCAACCTCTTGCGCCGGACCTGGCACACCCCGGATCAGCGCGAAGCCCGCGCGATGTTCGTGCAGGTCACGTGGCCGGCATGGGAGGCCGGGTGGTGGGGGCGCGGTGGCCGCGCCGACGATGGCGCCGCCGCCCGTGACGCCGAGAAGGGGGCCCAACGCGCCGCGTGAGCGGTCGGCGTCGACGAGGACGACACGGCTCGTCGGGGCGAGGGCGCCGGCGAGCGCGGCGGCGAGCGTCGAGCGACCGGGGCTGCCGGTCGGCCCCCAGATTGTCACGATGCGGCCGGGTCCCGCCAGGAGCGGGGCGGTCGGGCGGCGATGGAGCCCACACACGTCATCCTCCTCCGTGGACAAAGGACCGCAGGGCCTGGGAGAGGACCGGGTAGAGCACTGTCGTCCCGGCGATGAAAAGGCCGAGGATTGTCCCCAATCCCGTGAAGCGCAGGACGGCGTAGGCCAACTCCTCTTTGCGCCCCTCGTCGATCGCATGGCTGATGCTGTCCGCCAGGTCCTTGAACATCGCTGCCGCGCGCTCCAGCGCGACCGCGCCGCCGACGGTGGCCGCGACCAGGCTCACCGCGTCGCGCACCTCCTCGCTCCCGCAGCGCGCCGCCAGGATCTCCAGCGCCTCGTCCATGGGCGTGCCGTCGAAGTGCAGGTCGCGCGCGAAGGCAACCTCCCGCGCCAACTCGCCGGGACGGAGCGCGAGCCGATCCAGGGCGCGCTCGACGGGACGCCCCCGGACCACGAGCGAAGCCAGGCCGTAGAGAAACGTGACGAGTTCGATGCGCAGCCGCGCCCGGCGCGCCCTGGCTCGCCGCGTGAGCACGAGGAGCGGGACGCGCTGGCCGGCGAGGAGGGCCGGCGGCGCGAGGAGAAGGTCGGTCGTGGGCGCGAGCCCCAATGCCAGCACGGTGGCGCCGGCGATGACCAGCGCGGCGACGGTCGCCTCGACTTGCTGTAGCCGCAGCCAGGCGATCGAGCGCTGGCCGTCCCCCGCGTGCAGCAGGAGCCAACGCAGCCGGGAGACGCCAGCCTCCGCTGGTCGACGCGCGATGAGTCCCGGCCCGACGGGGCCGCGCGTGTCGCCGAGCACGGCCCGCACGAGGTCGGCGCGGAGCGCGGCCAACCGACCTCGACGCGGACGGGGCAGGGCGATGATACGGGCGTGCCGTCCGATGCCCGCGCGGATGCGCGGGCCGGTCAGGCCGGCGGTCAGGACCGGCGCCGCCAGGACGAGACCGCCGGTCACGAGGGCCGCGCACAGGGCGAGGATGAGGTGCGTGATCATGGCTACACCGCCCTCCCCGCCGCCTCGCGTACCGCCCGGCGCTCACCGCGCGTCGCCAGCGCGTACGTACCCACGCTAGCCCCGGCGACGATCGCGGCCACGAGCCAGCCCAGCGGAGAGCTGTAGGCGCCGGCAATCAGGTCGGGGGCGACGACGCGCAACAGCAGGGTAGTGACGAGCGGGAAGATGAGGATGACACTAGCCGTCCCGCGCACCGTGGCGAAGGTGGCGCGTACGTGCAGGCGGAAGGTCAGGTCGAGCCGGGCCAGGGTCGCGATCATCTCCAGCGACGCGGAGAGATCGGCACCCTCGGCCACGTTCTCCTCCAGGGCGGCGCGCGCCAGGCTGAAGGCGTTGCTCTCCAGACGCTCATCGAGGTCGGCGACGACATCGGCGAAGCCCACCGTGGCCAGACCACGGCGCGGGTCGGCGCGGCGCAGCGCGTCGTCCAGGATGTCGGCGAGCGGAGGCTGGAGCGTCCGCGGCAGGACCTCGCGCAGGATGCGCAGCGGCGGGATAGCCGCGGCGGCCGCGCCGGCGGTGAGTAGGAGCATGTGCGCGACCTGGCGGGCCAGCCGCAACTCGCGCCGTTCGGCCAGGCGACCGAGCCAGGCCCACGGCAGGTAGGCGCCCGCGACGAAGCCGATCGTGGCGAAGGGGGGCGCGCCGAGCAGCGCCCACCCCGTGACCGCGCCGCCTAGTCCCGTGAGCACGCTCATCAGGGCGAAGCGCCGGAGCGTCCAGTCGTGCGTGCCAGCCAGAGTGAGGCGACGCCGCACCCGCACCCGCGCCCGCACCCGCGCGGGCAGGCGTGGGCGCGGCGTCCCGCCCGCGTAGCGCAGCCGCGCCTCATAGTCGGACAGAAGGGCCACCGTGTCGAGGGGCGCGCGCGGCGGGACCAGGACGAGGAGGACGATGGCGGCGCAGGTCGCGGCCGCGGCCAGGGCCAGCAGTGTGCCCAGCACGGGCGCCAGCGGACTAAGCGCGCCCATGGACACCTCCCCCCTGACCACGCGCCAGGGGCAGGGTATCGAGCGACGGGAGGCGGCCCCCCGCCGCCTCGACGCGCCGGTGTAGGCGTTCAGAGACGTCGTAGCGGGTGCGGCAAAGCCGCCCGTCCTCCCACACCAGAATATCCTGCAGCACCCAGTTCGCGCCCACGCGGCCCGTCACTTCCGCGAGCGCCGTGAGCCGGCGTCCCTCGGGCCGCTTCTCGACAACGGCGACCAGGTGGACCGCCTGCGCGATCAGCTCGTAGGCCACCTCGACAGGCTTGTCCGCGAACAGGCACAGCAGCACGAGGCGGTTGAGCGCCTCGGTCGGCGTGGCCCCGTGGACGGTGGTGGCGCTGCCGTCGTGGCCCATGCTCATCGCGGCGAGCATGTCGAAGGCCTCGGCCCCGCGGCACTCGCCGACCACGACGCGCTGCACACCCAGACGCAGGCTCTCCTGCACCAGGTCGCGCTGCGTCACCTCGCCGCGGCGCTCGGGGTCGCCCGGCTGGCCCGGACGGCACTCCAGTTGCACTACATGCGGCCCCAATAGGAGCTCGTTGGTGGTCTCGATGGTGGCGATGCGGCACGTCGGCCCCAGCGCGCGGAGCAGCGCTTGCATCAGAGTCGTCTTGCCCGAGCCCATCGGGCCGCCCACGACGACGTTGGCCGCGCCGTGAACGAAGAGCGCGGCCAGGTACTCCCAGGCGACCAGAGGCATCAGACCACGCTCGGCCAACGCCGGCCCCGATAGGGGCGCGGGCGGATGGATGCGGATGGCGATCGCCCGGCCGTGCAGCGCCACCGCCTCGTGCAACAACGTAATGCGCACGCCCGGCCGGCGCGCCGTCACGCGCCAGTTGACCGCGTTGAGCGGGTGCTGCTGGTCGTCGATCCACTTGTCGACGTAGTCGTCGATCTCTTTCCGCGACAGGACAAGATCGAGCCGCTCCAGGCGCCCGCGCCGCTCGACCCAGACCGGAAGGTCAGGGCCGTTGATGAAGACGTCGGTGACACCCGTGGTGGGCGCGTCCTCGATCAGGGCGGCCAGGAGGCCGTGGCCGCGCCGTAGGCGCGCGAAGATGTCGCGGATCGCCTCGTGCTCGGGCAGCACGGGCAACCAGGCGTCCTAGGCGGCGCGGTTGGCGCGCTGTACCAGCGGGCGCACCAGCGCCTCGCGGATCTCGTCATCGCGCGCGTCGTCGGGCATGTCGGGGTGGGCGTCGAGGTACGCCTGCACGGGTCCTTCCAGGGCCCGCACATGCGTCGCTACCGCGGCGTAGTAGTCCTCGCCCGACAAGACCGGCCTGCGCGCCAGGGCGGAGGCGTCACGGCGGCGGTGCAAGGCCGACTCTCTAGTCAGGACCACCTGTGCCTCCTTCCAGCGGCGTCAGGCCCTCAATCACGAACGCGGTCCTCGGCGCGGACGTGGCGCGAAGCATCGCCAGGGTCGCGTCGACGAGCCCGCGCAGGCGGGTCGTGAGCCTCGTGTCGTGCTCCGGCAGCAGGCCCGGTCGAACGTGCCGAACCACGTCTTCAATCCCGCGCACGAAGCGGGCACGCCGGGCCGCGCCATCGGGGAGCAGTACCGGCAACAGGGGCTGGTCGGGCGTCTCCAGGAGCGCCCGCCCCACCAGGTCGCCGTCGTGCGCGACCAACCCGGCGACCATAGGCGCGCCCGTGTCGCGAAAGCGGCCCGCGAGGCGGTGCAGGGGCAGCAAGGCGCGCTCGTCGGCCGGCGCGTGGTTGACGACGAGGCGGCAGCGTTCGGGCGCCAGGCCCGTCGCGCGCAGCAGCCGGGCGTGGCCGCGCGCCACCCGTTCAACGGTGTCGGGCAGCGGCCCCGTCACCACCAGCACCAGGTCGGCGCGGGCGGCTAGTTCCTCGTGCCACACCAGGTCGCCGCCCGTGCCCAGATCGAGCACCACGTCGTCGTAGCGCTCACGCAGCAGGTCGACTAGCGCGTGCAGGGTGAGGAGATCGCCGGCTACGCGATCGCCCGCGTCCGGCGTGGTGACTCCGAGCAGAACATCGACGGCGGGGCCGGCCCCGGCGCGTGGGAAAGGGACGAAGTAGGGCGCGAGGTCGAGCGCCCGCGTCGCGTCGAGCGCGGCGGCGCGGTACAGGGCCATCAGATCCTCCTCCGTGGTGGAGTGACGGCGTCCCTCATCGAGCGTGGCGATGGCGGCGGCCACGAGGGGGGCGGCCGCGCCGTGCAGCGCCTCCAGGTCACGACCCGGCGGGGCGACGAGCCCGAGCGCATCGTGGAGCGCGCCGCGCAACAGGTCCAGGTCGACGAGGGCGACACGTCGCTCACAGACGACGCCCAGGTAGGCGGCGAGGTTGGCGGCGAGTTGCGTCTTGCCCGTCCCCCCGGCCTCGCCGACGAGGGCGATCGTGCCGCCCGTCGCGGCGCTGCGCGCGCTCCCCAGCGGACCGACCTGCACGAGGAGGTGCGCGTACTCGGCGGCCTGCTCGGCGCGCAGGAGGAGTTCGCCGGGGACGGGCGGCCAGGCCGCGACGCCAACACAGCCGAGGCGCTCCTGGCGGGCAAGGATGTAGGGCGGGTACGGCGGCCCGGCGAGCGCGTCATCGTCCCGGCGCATCCCCACGTCGACGAGCAGGAGCGTGGGGATGCCGGCGCGGGCGAACGAGGCGACGAGCCCCTGATCGGCGTGAGGCAGCGCGGCATGCAGGAGCGCGACATCGGGGCGGACGGCGGCGACCTGGCGCTTGAGCAGACCAGCCGTCGTGGCGGTGGCGACGACGGTGAGTCCCTCGCGCTCGGCCGCCTCCGTGGCGGCTGCGTCGGCGAGCGGGAGGCCCAGGATGACGCGCGGGCCGCGCCCGCCCGGCGCGCCGTGTGGGCTACGGGGAGGGGACATGGTACCACCTCGCGAACTCGCGCGGACCGACGCCGCGCATATCGGCCGAGCGATCGGACGCCCCGACCGTGGCGAATGAGAAGATGGCGTGCCGGCCGCGCAGCCACAGGAGCGTCGCCAACTCCGTCCGCGGCACGACGAGGGTGACGGCAGCGGGACTGGCTTGCACGGCGACCACGAGCGCGTGCGGATCGATGGGTTGCGCGGTCGCCGTGATGTCCGGGCTGCTGGGGTCCCGCGGCAGGGCCGCCAGGACCTCCACGTCGTCGCCGACCGCGAGGCCAGGTAAGGGCGCGGCGAGCGGGCCGACGGGCAGGGTGTAGCGGGCGTCGCCGCGGGCCAGATCGGACCCGGCGACGACGGCGTTGCTCCCGAGGCCGGCGAGGCGCGCCTGGGCAATCGGCTCGTCGGCCAGGATGGGAGCGAGCACCCGGCGACCCAGCACGCGTGGCAGGTCGATGACCAAGGCCGGCGCGTCGCCCAGCGGCGCCCCCGCCGGGGCCTCCCACGCGCGCACCAGGTCCCGCGTGAGCGTGTCGCCCGCGCCGATGTCCCGCGCCGCGACCAGGACAACCGTGCCGGGGCGCGACGCGCCCTGCGCCCGCTCGAGCCAGGCGAAGCCACCGAGGAATACCCCCAGGGCCACCAGCGCGGCGAGCATGAGCGTGCCGCGCCGCCGCCGCCAGAGATAGGTCATGATCCAGTCCTCCTTCTTCTCTACCTGTGTCGGTCGTCCGCGTCGACCAGTCGCTAGTCGACCACTCGCTAGCGGTACACCACCTGCGCGCAGGCATGGACATGGTGGTGGAAGCGTAGCCCATCGTGCCCGATCACCCCGATCGTGGCATCCGTCGAGAGGCAGACCGTGGGGAAATGATAGACGCGGGCCGGCGTTTCCGGGTCATGCGCGCCCGCGTCAAGCACCCAGACGCGCGTCGCCGCGAGTGTCGCGGTCACATCGAGGCGCGCGTGCGCGCCGGGGTAGGTCTCACGCAGGCCGCGCGACAACGCCCGGCACGCCTGCCCCGCCGCTGTCGTCCCGTCGGGGTCGTCCGCGATCGCCGTCGGGCACGGCGCGGGCGTGCAGGATGGGTCGAGGCAGGCAAGCGTGGGCGCGCCGGACACGTCGGCCCCATCCGCCGCGCGGTGGCTCGCGTCATAGGCGGCGTCCGCCAGGAGGCGCGTCACGAGGGTGTGGTCGGCCCATTCCTGGATGCCGGCCCAGGCCGCGACCCCGAGCAGGACGATCGCGTAGAGCGTGATCGCGGCCAGGACCGTGATCGAGCCACGCCGGGCGTGGCGCCAGGCTCGGCAAGCGGGGAGCAGACGATGGGCCATCATGGCGCCAGTCCCCCATAAGCGCCGGCGCTGCCCTGTGAGAGCGAGACCCCGACCGGGACCTGGGCGCCGAAAAGATGGAACAGAAGGGGGACCTGATAGGTCAGGCGCACCGTCACGTCTCCGTTGTAGCCCGCCGGCGCCGGCGCGTCCGCTCCCCGCGCCAGATCGGCACGATGCGCCTGGCCGTTGTGGGTCGGTCCCGCGCCCGCGTCGGTATCGATCTCGACCCAGAGGTGGTCGGCGCGGAAGCCGCCGGCCTCCGCGACGGCGCGGATCTTGTCGTCGACCGCCACCGTTTCACCATTGCAGGCCGCGGCGTAGCGCGTGACCGTGCTCGTGACGCCAATCAGCTGATACCAGCGCACGCCGAGCACGCAGAGCTGGATGAAGAGCAGGCCGACGAGCACGAACGCGGGCAGCACAAGGGCGAACTCGACGACGGATTGACCGCGCGCGGCGTGCCCCGGTTTCATAGCGCTCATGGCGACACATCGCGGCTGACGAGCAGGTGGTACCGCAGCGTCACCGTCCGCTCGACCGTGACCGTCATATTCAGGAGAGTCCCGGTGGCCGTGTAGGTCAGGGCGGTGATAGCCCCGGCTGGGTCGGCGAGGTGGAGCTCGGTCCGCCAGTGATCGAGGGCCTGGCGCGCCGCGGCCACGCCGACCTCGCCGCCCACGCATGGCCCCGTAGGCGCCCGCGCCGACGCGAACGCGGGCGCCGGCGCGGGCACGCCCGGCTCGTCGGAGAAGGGGGTGGCCGCGGGGACGGGCGCGAGTTGGGCCGCGCAATCCCTGACGCCTCCGATGGCGGGCGCCGGGTCCGCGAAGTGCGCCGCGAAGACGAGCGTTTCGTGGACACGATAGGACAGTGTGGCCGGCCCGTTCGCGCGGAGTAGCGGCGCCACGTCGCAGCGCAGAGTCGTTGGGGGAAGTGTCCCCGCGAGGCCGTCCGGGGCCCACACCAGGGCGACGCGGGGGCTGAACGGGTCGACCTGGGCGGGGTAGCGCGAGTCGTGCGTGTACGCGAGTTGTCGCGCATCGCGGCCCGCCGGCGGACAATGGGACGAGCCGAGCGCGCCGCCGTCGAGCAGTGTGTAGTCGGTGGCCGTGACACGTTGGGGATAGAGGACGGCGCTGGCCCCGTTGCCCAGGTCGTCGATCGTGAGCCGGACCTCGGCCGGGTCCTCGTCGATGGCGGGGAGCAGATGGAGAGGGCGTCCAGCCGGCCAGTAGAACGTGGCGGGGTCGGGATTGCGCCCCCAGGACGAGGCATAGAGCCGGTCGGGGGCCGCCGGGTCCTCGTCGTGGGAGGTCCGGACCCAGGCGTAGGGTACCACGGTCTGCGCGAGGGTGGCTACACCGCGCGCCGGTGTCGGGGTGTCGGTCGGCGGCACGGGTGTCGGAGTATCGGTCGGGGCGGGTGTGGGCGTGACCGTCGGCGGGATGGCCGTGGCCGTCGGGCTCAGAGAGATACTCCACCCACCGGTCCGTACCTCGCTGTCGATCTCGTACGGGCCGGTCGCCCCCTGAACGGTGAAGATCGCCCGGACGTGGGCGGTATACAGCCCCGGGGCCAGGGCCAGGTTATTGTAGGTAGGGGTCGACAAGCCGTCAAAGTGCTGGCAAGGGTCGATCGGCACCGGCGACGAGGCCGCCGGGCACACGTCGAGGTTATAGGTGACGGTCGTGTGGCTGTCGTACGCGCTCGGGTCGACGGGGTCCCAATGCACGTCGACAACGGTCGGGTCGTGCGGGCGCCCGACGGCGACGGGGACGCCGGGGTTGGCATAAAAGAGGAATCCTTGCCCCTCTCCGACGTTGGCGCCGTAGCCGTAGCCCGCGGCGTTCCCCGTGAAGGCGTTGTCGACGACGTACGAGCCGGCGTAGATATAGGCGGTGGCGGGCGAAAGGGATCGTAGGACGACGGGCTCCGTCACGACGACACGGTAGCGGTAGACGTGGCTGCCGACGACGCATGTGAGCACAACGCCGTCGCACAGGTCGACCGACACGCCGACATTCTCTGGTGGCCCGCCCTGATCGGCGGTGTAGGGCGCCGGGTCGCCCGCGTTGTCGCCGTGAACGTGGCCAGGCGCGAGATAGGGCACGTAGACGGACTTGGGCGGGATGTGGAAGACGTTGTCGGTACCCTGCTCCCGCTGGTTGACCATGCCCCCGTCAATGTAACTCGTGGAGCGTGGGCTGCCTGGCGCGAGGCGGGTCGCCGCCGGGTTGCCATCGAAGTAGAAGGTGGTCTGGGCCGTGATGGTGTTCCCTCCGATACGCGGGTTGAGCAGGTTGTATCCGTTGTTGTCGGGATTCTGGGCGCCGATGCCCGTCAGCATCGTCTGCCAGTGCCAGTGACCTGTGAACGTCTGCGGTGCGGCGTCCACCATTTCGTTAACGTAATAGCCCAGGACGGTGAAGTTTTGGAAGTGGAAGGTAAGTGCGAGATAGTAGGTACCCGTTGCGCTTGGAACCGTCCACGTTGCCGTATAGCAATACAACGTCGACGCGCTGCCGCGCACGATCTGACTAGGATTAGCACCGACAGACCACGATCCACCATTGCGTGGAATCGACAATTGATCACCATAAAGCACGTTCTCGTCTGTGATCGTCGGCGCCTGTGTGTCACCCTTCGGCGCATAGGCCGCTACGTAGATGGTGACAGGGTTCGGAGCGCGCGGCGTCCAGTCGAACTCGGGCGAGAAATAGTCGGCGGTATAGGGGCCTTGTTGATCTGGCGACGCGAGGTTGGCATTACATGCGCCGGCAGCAGGAACCGTCGGAACATGTGCTGCCGCGGTGGCGGCGAATATGACGGTCGGTATCCCGACGCCGGACAGCGCCAGTGCCAGCATGGCGCGACCAGTTCGTCTCACAGTTCACTACTCCAACGATATACCCCACCTGTCTGTGGGGTTGTGAACACGACGCGGGCTGCGTGATCTTCCCACACCCTTATGACGCCCGAACCATACGACTGGAAATCGAGCGACCCGTAGTAGCGAAGGCCCTGCTGATCGGTGTTCGCGGCTAGTTGCCAGGGCCCACCATCCCGCGCCGCGTAAAGTCCCTCCGGCTGTGTATTCGCTTTCGGGACGAAAGCCGTGATCCAGCCGCCACTACCGCGGATGCTCGGCCCCATAGTGCCAGCGCTTGGCGGCTTGATAGCACGTACCCAATGCGCTCCGCCGTCTATGCTGGCATAGAGCCCATTGAGGCCGTTCATGTAGAGCGTACGGCCGAGCAGGGTCAGCCCCGATAACACGAGGATGTCCTGGTTGTACTCGGCGAACGCCGAGCGAACAGTCCACGACGCCCCGCTGTTCGTCGTGCGGTATAGGACCTTGTTCTGACGATCGAGGCTGTAGACAACCTTGCTGTTGAGCGGATCAATCAGCAGTTCACAGCGTCCGTTCAGCCATAGGGGCTGCGCGGCGTAGCGCCACGAGCGCGCGCCGTCGTCACTACGCAGCATACCCAGGCCCGATACGCAGGCATAGACGCGTTTGTCGTTGTGTGGGTCCACGACGACGTCATAGGCTTGTGTCAGCTGCGTCCCTCCCCGCCGCAGGACCTGCTGGAGCAACGGGGTCACCACGACGTTGCCGTGGGGCGCGGGAACCCGGCTGAACAGCAGGGCGTCGTGCCATGTGCGGCCGCCGTCCACTGAACGGAGGACATAGTGCCCGCCGGAGGAACCGGCGCACGTTTGATCGCTCATGCACCCGGCCACGTAGATGACCCGTGGGTTGAGGGGGTCCACGGCAATGCTGTTGGCGGTAAAGCTATCCGGCCAGACCGTCGGACGACGCCAGAGTTGCGCGTTTGGCGATGTCTGGGCCGTCGAGCTGATCTGCGTCGCCCAATGGGCTCCGTGGTCATGGGACACGGCCCAGACACTGCCGGCGACGAGCACGGGCGGCGTGGCGTGCGGATCGTTGACCGGGATGAGGTAGCGGCCACCGGCGTAGATGACGCCGTTGGGTTGGAAAGCCATCGCGGTCACAAGGACATGGGGCAACACAACGCCCAATGATCGGAATTGGTTTACCGGCTCCGCGACCGTGTGCTGTCCCGTTACGGTATGTGCCGTGGCGTCATGCCTCATCGTCACGCCGAGCAACGCCAGCGCCATGATCGCGTACAACGTCTTGGTGTGCATCAGTAACCTCCATCATGGAACGGTAACCTTGGTGTATAGCTTCTACCATACACCGAGAGTTCCACCATGGTCGGTCGGAACGCACCGAAACCCCTGTCAAGTTGTACAAGCATGTGAGGACCTCGCAACGCGCCGATGTAAGCCTTCGCCCCGCGCTACCACAGTTAACAGCGCGTTCTCCGTTCTCAGGGTGTAGGTGTGGCCCCTGGCACTGGAGTGCCGCCGGTGTTCAAGGTATTCGTGACATTGTTGAACGTGTTGGCGACAGCGGGACCCAAGAGTTTCACCGCAGCCACAACGACCAGCGCGATGAACGCGAGGATGAGGGCATACTCGACCGTACCCTGTCCCCGGTGGGCTTGCCTCGCTCGCTCTTGTACGACGCCGAGAATGTGCTGCACGGTGATAATGCTTTTGACGGCCAAATCGTTCATGAATCTCCCCTCCCATTGATACAGTCCGGTCTGTTGTCGACCATCCGCTCCAGCAGTGCGAAAAAGCGCCTATCAGGCTGCAATGAACTTGTTCCAAGCGTACGAGCACCTACCCCGCGTCAACCCCGTGCCCATGATTATGCACCCCGCGCCTACCGTGCATGGCTTACCCCGCGTCGACCCCGCGCCTACCCCGTGCATGGTTCTACCCCCCCGTCGCTCCCGTGCTCGATACGGCGCTCCTGTCCGTTTTGCTCATCGTCCTTCAGTTGCGTTAGCAGCGCGGCGCCCTCACTCAGCGGACCCAAGCCGCCCGCGATGACGCAGGCAAGCTCGGCAACGAAATGCAGTTCCTCCCAAGATGCACCAGCCCGCCGGGCGGCCAATGCGTACGACTGGGCTGGCTTGTCCCCACAGGTGAGCAAGATGCCCCACGCCATCAAGTGGAGGATCTTGGCGTCGAAGAGATCGGAGTAAAATACATGCGTGTGCATCTGTTCAACAAGACGGAGAAAGTCCGGATCGACGGACGCCCCGATGGCGAAGCGCGCGGCTGTCAGCGGGGGGATGGCGCCGAATATGTCGGTATGGATATCGCGGAACGTAGCGAGATCCGAGGGCAACACCTGGGCTGTTTCATCCATTGGGCGGCTCCCCCCTCTGAGGAACGTCGTCGATCGTAGCGCGGACGTTGCCCGCGACATCTTGCTTCTTAGTCTGCCTCATCCGCCGCGCCTCGACCACGAAAAAGCCGCAAGAGAAGCCGCAAAATCAAGCGCAAAATCAGATATCCTGGCCGAAGCTCTCCGCGGCGTGTTAGCATTATGTATATGGCGACACAGTAGCGGGGATTCTGGCTGACCTGATGGTGCGACGATGGTCACAACGCATGATCTGGAGCAACAATCCGCTTTTGGCGATGTGCTCCGACGCTATCGAGTAATGGCCGGCCTGACGCAGGAGGAACTGGCTGAGCGGGCCGGCGTCAGTGAACGCAGCATCAACGGGATGGAGTGCGGTGTTCAGCATGTCCCGCGCAAAGACACCGTTCGCTTGTTAGCCGATGCCCTCCAGCTCTCATCGCCGGATCGCTCGGCTTTCGCGGCTACAGCGCGCCGCCAGGGTCCACTGTCGATCTATCACGCCCCCTCGCACGCCCCATCTAATCTGCCTCTACCGCCCACGCCGCTCATCGGTCGGGAGCGAGATATCGGTGCCGTGCGCGCGCTACTCCAACATCCACACGCGCATGTGCTCACCCTGACCGGCCCCGCCGGCGTGGGCAAGACGCGTTTGGGATTAGAGGTCGCGGCTGATCTCGCGGCTGTGTTTGCCGATGGTGTCGTCTTCGTCGCGCTAGCTGCCATCGGCGAGCCTGATTCGGTGGCTCCAACTGTCGCGCGGACGGTCGGTTTGCGGGATGTTGGCAGACGGTCTTCATGCGAGAGTGTACGCGCCTACCTGCGTGATCGGCACATGCTGCTTCTGCTCGACAACTTCGAGCATGTGGCCGCAGCGGCGCCGCTGATGGCGGATTGGCTCTCGACGTGCCCCCACCTGAAGATCCTGGTAACAAGCCGCGCCGCCTTGCACTTGCGGGGCGAGCATGAGTATCCCGTGTCGCCGTTGGCCTTGCCCCGTCCCGCGGACGTGTTGTCTCCGGCGGCCCTCGCGGAGGCTCCGGCGATCACCCTGTTCATGCAGCGTGCGCGTGAGGTCAAGCCCGACTTCGCGCTCACGGCCACGAACGCGCCCATCGTCGCCACGATCTGCACCCGCTTGGATGGGCTGCCGCTGGCGCTCGAGCTGGCCGCTCCGCGTCTCAAGCTCCTGCCGCCCAAAGCGTTGCTGGCGCGGCTGGACCACTGCTTACCACTCCTGAGTGACGGAGCGGGTGACCTGCCGGCGCGGCAGCGGACCATGCGTGACGCCATCGCCTGGAGCTACCATCTGCTGCCACCGAATGAGCAGACTTTGTTCCGCCAGCTTGCCGTCTTCATCGACGGTTGTGCACTTGACGCGGTGCAGGACGTGTGCAGGGGTCATACAGGCGACGCTGCGGCGTCGGAGGACGATGTCCTGCGGCGGTTGGGCTCGCTTCTGGACAAGAACTTGGTACGTCGCGAGGACGAGTGTCTTGAGGGGTGCGAGGAGATGGGCGCGCGCGAGGACGATGACCTTCCGCGCGTGAACATGCTGGAAACGATCCATGAATACGCGTTGGAGCAGTTGACGGCGGCCGGCGAGGTGGACGATGCCCAGCGCCTGCATGCCTCCTACTATATGCGCCTGGTCGAGCGGGCGGGGCCGCACTTGGGTGGGTCGCGGCAGGGAGCATGGCTTCGCTGTTTAGAGCGCGAGCACGGCAACCTACGGGCGGCCATCCGTTGGGCGGCGAGACGCGGCGAAACGGAGGTCGAGTTGCGCCTGGTCGGGGCGCTCTGGCCCTTCTGGTTCCGCTGTGGGCATGTAAGCGAGGGGCGTCGGTTGATCGACGCTGCCCTGGCGCGTGGCGGCGACACTGCCCTGTTTCTCCAGGTCAGGGTACTCCTCGGCGCCGGGTATCTCGCACAATGGCAGGGAGACCATGGCCGTGCCCGGACCTGGTATGAACGATCGTTGACGCTGGCGCGGACGTTAAAAGACGCGCAGGGCATCACTGCCGCCCTCTGCGGCCTGGGGACGATCGCGTGGCTCGACGAGTGCGCGGAGGAGGCAACAGTCCTCCTCAGCGAGAGCCTGGTGCTGTGCCGGGACGAGAGCGACGTACGCGGTGCCGCATTGGCGCTTGAAGGGCTGAGCGAGGTCGCGTGGCTCCAGGGCGACGACGCTCGCGCGACGACACTGATGGCCGAGGGGCTGACCCTGTTTCGAGAGTTGGGGGACACGCGCAAGATCATGGTCGCGCTGTACACCCTGGCGGTCTTCGCCGAGGGACGAGGGGACGAGGACAAGGCGACAGCGCTGCTGAAAGAAGGAATCGGACGGTGTCGCGAGTTGGGGGACAAGAGCGCCCTCGCCTATGCCGCCGAACTAACGACGTGGATTATTGCCCGGCGCAGATGCCCGGAGCATGTGGCCCGCCTGTTGGGGGCGGCAGAGGCATTACGCGAAGTCGTGGGCACAACTCTCACGCGTGTCGAGCACATGACCCACGACCGAACAGTCGCGTTTGTCCGGGTAGCACTCAGTGAGCAAACGTTCGGGATGGCCTGGAATGAGGGACGCGCGCTTGCGTCAGAGTCGGGGAAGGCCGTCGAGCACGCGTTGGTCGCCGTGATTGAGCCGCGCACAGCGCAACCATCGAGCGTTGAGCGATAGTATCAACGGCGACGTAGAATGTGGGCCGAATATACCGTCGAGATAGCACCGCGACAACCGCGGGTCAAAGTCGTATTGCAACCATGTGGTGCGGCATGCGCGTCGAGGTGAGACCGTCACGATCGTGCCCGAATATCTCAATCGAGCAGATCGGGTAAAAGCTGTTGAGCGTACCTTCCCAAAAGAGATCTCGGGCTTCCCGATGCAGCCACATCCGTCAACGAAGCCTAGCACCGGTGAGCACGGTACAACGGGTTGCAATGGGGCTACAATTCGCAGGGAAACCCCCTGTCTAAACATATCTTTAATCCTGCGCATGGTCGAGCTTCCTCAAATCCATACCCCAACCATGAAAGCGTTCGGCGAAAGCCTTATGCGATAAGCTGGGTTTATCCTCTCTAGCAACGGGAGGATATCTGGTCGGCGCGGCTGACCGGCGCGGAGGTGGTGAGGGAAG
>JAABUO010002428.1_pt1 | contig 22747 bp, 29 predicted proteins | sample 5559291 | NCBI WGS metagenome assembly JAABUO01 (sample SAMN10711878, study PRJNA513372) | rock metagenome | isolation source: Antarctica rocks | place: Antarctica: Victoria Land, Finger Mt sud
TCTGCATTCGCTTGCGCTGCCGGCTTTGGTGTGCGCTTTCCCGGTTGCGCTGCATGCGTGCCTGCAGACGACACCACTGACTGTCAGTGCAATTTTCTTGTCTGGTGTGGGTGTGCCGAGCATGAGGCACAGGTCAGACTACAGTGGTCAGCAGAAACGTGTCAGTGGTAGCTCTTGCATGATTGTCGAGCTGAGCATGGCCACTTCATTGTGTCTGAACTGACAGATCTCTGCACATGCGCTGCTGTCAGCTATCTCAAGCAGAGAACTCAGGGTGCGATTTCTCCTCAAGGAACAGTTCCTCAAGGAACAGTTTACAATTTAATCTGAGTGCAACCACACTCAAGACTCAAGGCTCAAGCCCACCATGCGCTTCTGCTCTTCATCATCTCCAGCAGCGCTCTGACCGCTGCTGTGCTCCTGAGGGAGGTCAGCTTGGCTGGCATCATTGCTGCTGCTCACTCCAGGAGACCCAGCCCTTGAGGCCACCTCTGCTGCCTGACTTGACACTGCCTGCTGCACAGACGCATCCCTGACGGCAGCAACTGGATGAGGAGTCTCTGCCTCACGCGCTCGCTTCTTCTTTCCGTTTGCCTGCCTTCTGACAGCAGGCTGCTTGCTGATAGTGCTCAAATTGCTGAGGCCCTGTGCCTGTTGAGCGTCAGCAGGCTGACTGCTGTAGCCAAGCGCTTCTGCAACCTGTGCAGCTGTCATGCCAACCAGGCTTGGAGATGCACCCTGTCCTGCTGTCATAGGAGGTGGTGCAGAGGACATAATGCCAGCTGTTGTGGGAGCTGGCATCACTCTTTTACTTGGCTGCACTGGCGTCCTGTGCTGTGGCTGTTGGCTGGGGAAGCCAGGCGTTGACTCAACTGAGTTGAGCTGAGCTGCAGCTGTGGATAACTCACCCTCTGAGCCAGCTGAGTAGCTGTGCTCTTCAGAGTTTCTGCCTGACATGTTGTTGCTGTGCTGATGGCTTTGTGTGGCAGACTCATCAGGTAGCGCCAGCAGATCCAGACCTTGGTTGTCAAGAGACTGGAAGCCAGAAAAAAGACCATCATCTGGGAGTGTTGCAGGATAGTCTGCCAGGAGGTCGTCAAGAGAAGGTAGACACATGTCTTCTGTGTTAAGGCTGCTTACAGCTTGTTCCAGCACTGGTGCTGAGATCCTGCAAAAAATTAAAGACTTGCAGTTGAGGTCAAGCAGGTTGGAAATCAGGCATACTTTACTGCAGGTGTGACAATAATGCTTTTGGGACATTGGGGCAAGCTTGCAGGTTGACTGTGTGCAATGCATCTCATGTCCAATGCACTGCTTTGCCAACCTCTACTTTGGCGCAGTTTGAGCAGGTAACTAAGTTTAGAAGCACTAGGGAGATATGCCTGAATGTTCGCAGAAACAAACCTGCCAGACTTCTCGACACTGGCGATCTTTTCGCTGTTGCCGTTGCCGGCTGGTGTGGGGGGCGTGACGGAAAAGTCTGACATCTGCAAAGCCAGCTCAGCGTCAACTTCAATTACGAAACGGCTTTTTACTGAGGTCCAAGCCAGGCACTTGTGCACGAACCTCCAAATCGTTCAGCATGTCGTCATTGGCTCCATCCAGAAAGAGCGACACCCAGTCATCAGGGCCTTCCATTGCCGTGAGGTCCGGCTCGTGAGTCTGGCTCATGGTTCTATCTATGTGGAACGACAACTTTGTATGTTGTCACTATAAAGCACAGCCAAGAGCCTGCGATGAATTACACGCATACTGGCTTGATAAACATCACCGCTTTCAGCTTGACCTGACGGAATGATGTGTACGCAATGGATGCACTGTGACGGAAGCTACAGAAGAAGACAGTTGGAAGATGAACAGGTGCTTCGTATGTGTGGGAACCAGTGTTGGGACCTTTCCTGATCAGCTTCGCGAACAGAGCAGGCATAGCAGCGTAAGCTTGCAGAGGAGGTTCAGATCGTATCAAATTGTTGCCTGAGAGTTGGAGGTGTCCCGCTCGGTGCTCGACACGTGTGATCGATATGGCCGGAGCCTCTGGTCTCTTGGCAGGCTCAGCGTTCTTTATCGCCTTGGAAATTTTGTTCTGGTTCGGCATACAATTTTTCTGCAAAGGAGGCAAGGGGTGAGTGTGTACCACAGCGCTGCTCTGCACTGTCTTGGTATACCTTTGGCCTCTTTTTGTGGCCTGAGAACCGTGTCACTGCTGGTGCAGGTTGACACACACGCTATATGCGACTGCTGTGATCTGCTGCTGGATGCTGTAAGTTCTTGACGTCATTGTTGGCTGTCTGTGGTGTGCAGCTACTGTCATAGACTTATGCCTAATCCACTTGATTACACACCTGCAGGTGGGCCATTGTGTACATGGCACAAATGCACCCTCTCATCACACCGCAGCTACAAGCCTGATGACTGGTTGTACAGATCTCAAGCAATTTTCTGTGCAAAGTGTCCCAGGCCTAGTTGTACACTTCATGTTGAGACAGCACCACGGCTATTGACATATGGAGCTTTAGTTCCTACTACTGCAGGGCTCAGCAGACACACCATCATTTGCAGAGCTGTGCTTTTGGACAATCCTGTCTGTATTTACAATTCAAGTGCACTGCAATCGCAGCATCAGACAGCCTTCTGTTTGCTGCTGATTGAGTATTCAATACTGTTCTGACTACAGTGTGTACCTGCTAAGCTGTTGAGGTTTGTGTGCACCCTTGAGACCAGGCAGAGCATGTTTACACGTTTTGGTTTTGCTGTTATTCTATTCACTTGACATGAACGCCAGGTATTAGCACTAGATACATGTAATGCAGTCACACTGACACACACACACGCTGACACACACAAAGGCAGTTGTGACCACAATCCAAACTATATGAGTGACTGCATCAATGAGAAAGTGACCTTGAAACCTATACACTAAGGGGGGGCAACAGCCTGGCAGCAAGCAGCTGACTGCAGCAGTCTGTACAGACGACGAAAGTGGTAGAGGCTGTACCTGCATGCAAGACATGCAATATGTGCAACAACGAGCAGCAAGCACAGGGGGCTGCAATATGCTTACAATGCGGAAACCCGCTGAACTGAATACACTGTTCATCACTGAAGACGATCACTGAAAACACAAGGGCCAGGTCAACAACAACAGCTGTGCAATTTGCAATACTGTACATTTGTCTATGATGTAGGCTTGACAAGAAGCAAGTCTAGATGTTGGCTGGGATTGAGCTCTCGACTGTCGTTGGGGTGGCCATGTTAGACTCAGGGATCTGGGTGTACTTGGACAGCATTTGCCTGAAGTCCTCTCCACGAATGGTCTCATCAACAATGAGCCTCTCCACAATCTTGTCAATTGCTTCCCGGTTTTCCCTGAGCAGCAACAACACAGTCAAGCCAACTGGCAACTACACTTGCAGCAACACCAACAAACCTTATCTGCACATACCAACACTGTAGCAATTGCACAAGGACATTGAAGCAATGGCACAAGCCACACCGTCACAAAGTCCCAACATATAGGTAGTATACATGGTACTCAAATGCGCAATAATTACCTGATGTGTCCTAGGGCGACCTCATACGCCTCATCCGCAATCTTCTTGACAGCCTCGTCGATCTTCCTTTGCAGGCTCTCAGAGGTGCTGTTCTTGGCCATCATGCGCATGATCATGTCCTGGGACTGTGCAGAGGGGTCCAACAAAGACCAGGGGCCAATGTCAGAGAAGCCGTAGTTGACAACCATCTGCCTTGCCATAGACGTGACCTACAGAGCAGTATCTCCCTCATGAGCAGGCTCTGGTGCTTGCAACGATTTTGCAACTTACTCTCAACTTTGTGTTCGTAACCAGCAAACCAAGTCGCTTGAGCACAGAGAACAGCATGTAAAATCCATCTGCAGCAGTCTTTGACAGGCATCTGTGATTGCAATGCAAACGACACAGAATGACTCCAAGCAGTCTTGCAATTATACTACACGAAACACAACCAGCGACGGCACTGATGCACATACCTGCTGCAGATCGCTGGAAGCTCCAGTTGTGACCTCAGCATCTCCAAACACGACCTGCTCAGTGGCACGCCCACCAAGGGCTCCAACAATGCGGGCAAAGATCTGCTGCTTGCTGATGAGGGTTGGGTCCTCCCCTGGGATGAACCAGGTCAGACCACGAGCCTGACCACGGGGAATCAGAGTGACCTTTTGAACAGCGTCATGACCTGCACAGGGCGCAGCCATGAAAGATGAGATGAGCAGGCAGCACCCTGAGGCAGGAGAATTTGAGATAGATGGCCAGCAGCCTGAGATGAGACACCTTGGGATCAGTAGCCAGCAGTTTTGAGGTGAGGAAATCTGAGATGATTCCCTCACCTCAAAACTGCTGGCTGCTTATCCCAACAACCTGAGGTGAGGGAATGTTGAGACAGATAGATACCCAGAGCCCGACATGAGCAAATTTGCAAGATTTGCAGGGAAAAAAAGCAGCAGGCTGACATGAGAGAGGTTTGCAATAACTGGCCAGCACCCTGAGATGATAGATGTTGGAGATGAAAACCCAGCAGCCTCAAACACACTATTCATGAGCAAAGAGGAGCAGCACAACCAACATGACACAGCCATCCTGTTGGAAATCAGAAGCGACCATGCCCTTGCCAACATAGCTGAGTAAAGCTCATGGCATGCAATATTTGCTGAGCATGGCAAAGAGTGCACGAATTTGTATGCAACGTGTGCGCAACACCAGATGTCAAGTGGTCTTACAACACATCTGACAACTGCTTCAGCGTTTTGTGTAAGAAAATGTACCTGGAGTAAGTGTGCCACAGACTGCGTGACCAACTTCATGGTATGCTACCAGTGACTTGCTCTTGCTGTCAACCATGGGAGTTCCCTCCATGCCCGCCACAATCCTGTCTACACTGTCATCAATCTCTGCCACTGAGATGCCAGTCTTGCTGCGCCTGCCAGTCAAAATAGCAGCCTGCACAACACCCAAACCATGAGCAAATTGATGCAAACCCTGAAAAAAGGCTAAGTTGGTCTGCAGATTGTACTCAGCAACATAGCAGATGAAATTTGCGCCTGAAAGCAGCACGTCTGGGGTGCTCAGATGCGCTACAAGCCAAATCTGCAATGCGGTTGTGCATCAGAACAGCTTGTACAAGGTGTGATGACATCCTTTGCTGGCCCTTGAACACTCACCAGATCGCTTGTTGTGGACTCAGACAACAACAGGGGCACTGCACAAACAAGGTTGGCTTACTATACTAACCTGAACCACCCTAATGTGCTTCACAAAATTTTCAAAAGGTGCCAGGTTCTGCCCAAAACAGCAAACACACACCAGTAGACATCATCCAGCAGATTCGTCAAGTAAACCAGATCAAACTCAGATTATCAGGGTTTGGTTGAACATGTGAACTGACCTCATTAAGCAGGTTGGCAAGGTCAGCTCCGGTGAATCCTGGAACACGGGAGGCAACCTCCTTCAGGTCAACATCCTCATTCAGCTTCTTGTTGCGGGCATGCACCTTCAAGATCTCCAGGCGACCCTTCTGGTCAGGCACATCCACAGACACCTGTACAGCCATACAACTTAGAGATAAGTTATTGACATGAGCAACAGGATAAGAAACACTGTCACGATGTTGAACACAGCAAAGGCATTTCATTGGTTGACTAAATGACAGAAGCACCACTGTCAAAAGCGCCAGTTGCAAAACACCTGACGGCATTACACTCATGTGCTTATCACAGTTGCAGCACAAGCCACAACAGGCTTGCTGATGGTGACATAACCTCACTCTGACTGCCGGTGTATAAAAGACGCCCACCTGTCTGTCAAAACGTCCAGGCCTCATCAGAGCGTTATCCAAGATGTCAGCTCTGTTGGTTGCTGCAATGACAATGATGCCAGTGTTGCCCTCAAAGCCGTCCATCTCTGTCAGCAGCTGGTTCAGGGTCTGCTCACGCTCATCATTGCCTCCACCAACACCAGTTCCACGAGACCGACCAACAGCATCAATCTCATCTACAAAGACAATGCATGGTGCGTTCTCCTTGGCCTGCAACACATGCTTGTTGTCAAGTGCTTGAAGGGCTGCAGAATCAGGTAAAAAAAGCACATCAGTCAAGTTGAAATTTAACAGCAGGGGGAGAGTTGGTACAGAACATCGTGAATAGGTATGCCAATTACCCAGTGGAGCAGGGAATGAATGCAAAGCAGACTCAGCCAGTCATCTTGGCGTTGGATACTGTGACAGCTGTACAGCAGTTACACCATTTGAAGCCCTCAACAGATGACTCACCTTCTTGAACAGGTCTCTGACTCTGGACGCACCCACACCCACAAACATCTCCACAAATTCTGATCCAGAGATGCTGAAGAATGGCACTCCAGCCTCTCCAGCAATGGCCTTGGCCAGCAGGGTCTTACCAGTTCCTGGGGGCCCCACCAGCAGGACCCCCTTGGGGATACGGGCGCCCACCGCCGTGAATCTTTCAGGCCTCTTCAAGAACTCCACCACCTGAAGCATACAATACACACCATTATTGACTGTTGCCAAATGCAAACAAGCAGGGTTACAGGTAGTGAAGACACCATGCTTGCACACGAACTCAGCTTGATGCCAACCAGGCAGGCAAACCAGCAACGGCCAGACCAGCAAAGACAACATGATGCATACCTCCATGAAGTCAGCCTTGGCCTCTTCCACACCAGCCACATCAGCAAAGGTGATGCCAGTGTTGGGCTCCATCTGGAACTTGGCCTTGCTCTTGCCAAAATTCATGGGGTTGTTGCCTCCTGGACCGCCCATGCCACCCCCCTGACGGCGAGACAGCAGGAACAGACCCCCCACAAGCAGTAGAGGGAATGCAAGATTGCCTGCAAATATCAAGATCACTGTTACAAATCTGCCTGCTATGCTGTGCACATGGCATTTGCAGGCAATGCCATTTAGATGCGACAACCTTTTTCACGACAACCTTTTTCAGTGAAATGCATACATAGACAGCATCTTCTCCAGCACCTTACTGACCACTATAGAGACAGCAGATGCTGCAGCACTTGCAGCAAACAGACCCTGATTTGGACTGCCCAAATATGACAAAAGCCGTGAGCAGACATACATGCAGTACTGCAGAACCAGCCAAGCGCTCACGTCCCTGCCAGGTGCAACATCACCATCTGCTCTCCACCACAACAAACACAAAAATCCGGACAGGTATGTTAACATACATAAGTCCACACAGCGACTCACCTAGAAGGTTCAGAAACACAGCACCACCATCCTCAGTGGCGGTGTGGGCAGCAAAGTCCACTTTCTTTTCCCTGAACTTTGACAACAGCTCTTGGCTGGTGCCTGGTAGCTGTACGCGAACACGTTGGACTCTATTACCAAGCTCTGGGCTAACTGCCTCTACAATTGCAATAGTACCGCTCTCGTAGAGGTCAACCTGCATTTGAAGTCACCCGCTGACTCTGCTGTCAACAGCTATACACACTGACTCTGCTGTCAACAGTTATAGCATCTCTGAGCTATCACTGGCTGTTCAGCAGCTGTATGTGCATTTGAGGAGGATCAGCAAAATGTGTTAGTCACCTTCTTGACGCGACCCATGTCAAGGTACTCCAAGAATCTGGAGTATGACATGCGAGAGGAGGCAACTCCCTGGCCATCATCTGCCTTGGCTGCACCCACTCGACCAAAAGCAGGTAGTGCTGCAACACTTGCTGCAAGAGCACTGCAGAACCAGATAGCGCATTCAGACACAACATGCGCATGCCGGCATACTCATGCCTATTGATATCAGTTGCAGCAATCTGCTACAGTGATCTGTCTGAGCTCACGTTTGCAGCAAGTTTCTGCGGCTTGTTGAGTGGTCCTTGTTGTCCTGCAACAAAGTTGGGCCTGTCACCTCGTATCCCAAAGCTCATAATGCCTTGAACCATTACGTACAAACAGCTTTCTTTCCGATGACGTTGATTGCTACTCACCGAGCTTGCTTGAACAGGCGTCAGGTGCCTGACTGTCCTTGCATTCTTGCCTGCGCAGCAACAACGCATTAGCACGCTGCGCTCGCGCGTGCTTGCTGGCGGCAAACCTGTTCATAGAGTATTACACACCTTGTAGAAGGTTGGGACGACCCAACAAAGCTGACTTTGGGTATGTGTGACCTGCTTTACACTGCACTGGTCCTGATCTGAACGCCATCTGACTCGTCATTTTGGTAGATAGATTGGCGCGTGAGTGTGACTTTACTCGACAACTACGCTACGTATATCTCAGTTCGACAATCGAAAGGCGCAATTTGATCACTTCTGTGGATGTCGTTTACAACCACAACGAAGCCAGAGAACCCGGGGTGCTGCAAAATCCGGTAATTTCCAACATCCTGGCTCTGAGAAGGCCACGTCTTCATCAACACGAACGAAACTCTGGATTTAGAAGCGACGAAGCTTCTCTGTCTCGCATGAAGCATGCAACTGGAGGTCTCGAGGAGCGGGGTTTAAGGAGTGGCTGCGGGTGAGCTGGCCGGTCTCGGTACGCTTGGAGAAATGCAGATCATGGACGGTACTGCCGGCAGTCACACAATTCAGCTCAGGTCAGGATCTTTAGGACCAGGGCATCAATGGTCTGAGGTGCTGTACGGGTGGCATGGAGCAAAATTTGCTGCTGCAGGGTGTCTTTCGAGGCCGTTTTGCAGGGTGCACAGCCTGTTCCTGTGGCAGCTGACACCAATGACCAAACAGGACAAGCTGTGTTGGCAGACATTGCTGAGGGTGGCAACAGCAGAAGTGCAGCATCAACAGTGGAACAACGGCTGCAAGTGTCGTACGTGCTTCCCAACGGGGAAGCTGTCTCTTCCCCACAGATCATTAGCACACCCAGCACCGCCACAGATGAAGCAGCTGCTGCAGATACTGCAGCAACACTTGACAAGCAGAGTTTGAAATGGTCTTCCTCTCACCTTCTTCCTGTCACAGAAACCATTGTGCGTAATCTAGCCAACAGCAATGCAGCTTTTGCCATGACTTTCACTGCTGCCAGCCGCACTGTCATAAAGACAGCAGAAGCGGCTACTCTCCTTCCTCCAACAGCAGCTAAGCCTGTCAAGGCAGTTAAAGGTGCTGTGACAGATGAAGTCCCCTGGCAGGCTGATCAGCAGCATGTTTTAGCAGTAGACCTGGCGCCTCTGCTTGTTGGCGACACAGCGTTGGTCTGTGCCTTGCCGCAGAAGGGCCTGACAATGCCTGTGCAATTGCAGGCGTATAGCACAGTCCAGATTCATGTAGAGGTGCGCTTTCACACAAGTTCATAGCAGTTGACAATGTGCATGACACTAGCTGCAATGACCACAAAAGTACATTGCTGACCGATGCAATGCTGGCATTTGGGAACATGTTGTAACAAAAGAAGTGTATGCATTGTGCTGAGATCAGCATTGAGCTGGTTGATGCAAAGCTCATATCTCTTGTAGCCTGCCTCACCCTTCATCTGTACACACTGCTCAAGCAACAAGGCCTCAAGAACCAGGCACTGCTCAAATCACAAGTTTTGATCGACCAGGAAGGCTTTTGCAGCAGCAGCAATGATTGTGCTTTCCAACTTGCACATGCTTTTTCATTTGCAATTCAAATCAGTGTCTGCAATTTCTGAAGTTGCAGTGCAACACCAGTGGGCCATTGTGCAAACATGCAAGCGCACTTCCCATAGGTCAACATGGACAATTTGCCAACGGCAGGTGTTTGCAGCTCCTGCTAGTCTGCCCGTCCTGTCCCCTGCAGATGCCAAAGCAGCTGCTGCCAAGGCCAAAGCAGACCCCAAGGCAGCAGCTGCAGCAGCAGCTGAGGCAGCTGCTGCTTTGGCTGCTGTTCCCCTTCAGCCTTGCTCACTGCTGAGCCCTGCTCTAGCAGCTCAGCTCAATCCTGTCATCTTCACTCCTTGCAAGGTGCTGCACTTGCACATATGTCCCACTGCATGATCACCTCGAGTTGACACGCAGGCCGGTCTGTTCTGAAACATGCATACATGATCAGCCGACACCACAGCCTTTTCATTGCAATTGCGCAGTGATGCATAGCAGCATGTCCCATTATCTGTCTGATAGAGATCAACGCTGCACAGCAGTTGCTTTGCCATAAAGCCTTGCAACCTGTACAAACCAGTACATATATGCTCTGCGTCTGCAGACATGCGCACAGCATATCTTGCAATGTTTCCTACATTACCACAACCATGCTACAGTTGTGTTGGTGAAACTCACTATGCAGGTGACAAGGGTGCCAGATGCACCAGCAACGCTTGATCAGCTTGACTGCATGTGCCATCCTGTGACGCTTTGCTACAGGCTGCCTCTGCAGACCAGCCCAGTCAGGACCACTGCTCAGGTTGGTCAACACCCCATCTGTTGTATCATTGCTGTGCACCTTGGTGTGCAGGCTTTGCAGTACAGAGCAGCTCACAACACAAAGCTGGATGATGCTCCTCTGATGATGCATGTACACAGCATGAAATGCCCTGTGCAGCTAGTAAAGCAACTGCAGCTTTGTGCAGCAGCTTCTTGCTTGTTTTGTGCAATGTATGTCTCTTTCACCTTTGGATGCACTTCATGCCTGCAGTGTAATGTATGGCTGTGAGGCGTATTGAGATAACACAGTCAGTTCAGTTCTCTGTTGTTGTAGCAAGGCTGAGCCGCCGGCTCAGCTCTTTATGCTATGAACATGGCTTTGCCCTGTTGCCAGCAAGACAGCATGCGCAACTGTGCATCCATTTGACGCAGACAGCTGTTGCCGTTTGACATATAGTCACAACTTACGACACATCTGCACCCGTCAAATCAGTGGCAAGAGTGGCAGCTGCAGCAAGACTCAAAACAAGAGTGTGCTTGAATGAAGCTATGCAACTTTGCAGGTGACAGAGTGGCAGTCAAGCAGGGCAGCAGGCGGCATGGCAATGTCCACTCGCAAAATGCTGTTCCAGGGCTCAGCAGTGTTGCTGGCAGGCAGCCTGAATGTGGGTGACTTCCTGCAAGCTTGTAGAGAGCAGCCTGTTGTCTTTGAGGTCAGTTGGCTACTTCTGCCATGTAGAAATTATGCAGCTCTGTTTGTTCATGTATGCAAATTATGTATGTTGTTGAATGGATCTGTGTCTGTTACATGGTCCCACACGTACAGTGCTCAGGAACTGTGTGCGGGAAATTCTGCTTTTGCAGCAAGCATACCAACAGTAGCAAACTTCATCAGAGTCAGATCATACAATCTTCACGCCATCATTTATGACTATCACCACAGCGTCCTCTGTCCTCAAGATGCAGTGAAAATTTGAAACTCATAGTCTACATGCAGCTGAGATGAAAGCAGAGCATGACAAGCGCAATAGATGCTGCTAGCAGCATGTTCATGGCCAAGCCTTGGGGACAATAGTGTCCCAATGCTTGAGCACCTTGCTCAGAAAGAACCAGAATGCATGTGCCGAGTTTACTGCTTTGACGTAGCACAATGGGTAGTTCTGCATGCAAGCATGTCATCTCTGGCTGGGGGCTTTGACATGGTCTACATTGGTGCATTTGTTGTGAGTGGGAAGCATCCATGAATCTGCATGCAATTTATTGAGCAAAATATGTCCAATGAAAGTCCTTCACACTCGTTTTGCTGCCCAAATCTCTCTTGTTTTGCTGCCTTAGTCCTCTTTGTCTTCCTGTTCCACTTCATAAGACCTCCTCCTTCTTCTGCTTGTGCAGATGTAGTACATGCAGGTAATGTTGATTCACCATCAGCTGAGCTGCTACATGTGCACAACCCTTGAAACAGTTATCTAGCGAATTGCATATGCTGAGCTACACACCTCAACTGCAGGTGCATGACAGAGATGCTCTGCCCCAGCCCCAGTTTGTAGCACCTGTCTTAGAGGTCAAGGCAGAACAACAAGCTGCTGCACCCAGGTCCGCCAAAGGGGGGAAGACACCAGTCAAGGTCCCTGTGGCAAAGCCCAAAACCCCTTCTGCTGCAGCAATCAAAGGGCAGCCTCCAGTCCAGGCTGAAGGGACCAGTCTGCCCATTGCTGAGCCTGCAGCAGAGTGCGTCTGCTTAGCTTATGCCTGTTCTGTCCTTTGCTGATCAGAAATTGCACTGAGCTTGCAGCATAGTATCTCTGTGTAGTGTATGCCTATACTGAAGCATTCCCCCTGACCAGTTGCTCGTCACAGACCCTGCAAACAAATAGATTCACCTGTTCAGTCGGCTTTGCCTACCTGAGTGCATCACCATCATGCAAGATTTCTGCATATTGGTCTACCTTTGGCGTGACCTTGCTTGACCTTGCTCATGAGCATTTGCCATGTTTGTGCTCATGACCATTTGTCATGCTCTTCTTTGGCAAGGTTGGTCCTCAACCCGTTGGTACAGCTCAATACAGCTTGGGAAAGAGCAGTCTGGCGCTGATGAATTGCAAAGCTGCAGCAACCTTCATATCAGCAGGAGCCCTTGTGTGGTCAGCATATAGGACAGCATGCACATTGATGGTGAATTGCAAACCAGCAGCAGCGTTCATATCAGCCAGAACCCATGCGTGCTCAGTACTTGGGACAGCATGCACATTGATGACAACCTGCAAACCAGCAGCAGCCTTCATATCAGCTGGGGCCCATTCGTGGTCAGCAATGGGACAGCATGCACATGGATGATGACCTGCAAACCAGCAGCAGCCTTCATATCAGCCGGGGCCCATTCCTGGTCAGCGTTTGGGACAGCATGCCCATGGATGCTGAACAAGCACAGATGAGACACCATGCATGTCCTGCAGGTATGTCTGTGGCATTGCCAAATGCTCTTTGGCAGGCTTAGGCAGTGGGGCAAAGCGGTTGGAGGTGAGGGCCAATGTGATGCCGTTCACCACAGTCAGAGGAGCAGCTGGCTTGGAGTGGAACACCAGACCAGGCAGATACATTGAGGTCAGCCCTGAAGCCTTGAAGCAATGCTATGTGCAGTGAAGGACAGTGATGAGATCAACGACAAGCAGGAAGCTCAGTGATGATGCATTATGAAGCAGTGTGGAAATTGATGCAATCAGTGGGCTGAGATTGAGCATCAGCCTTATGCAAAATCAGCACGTCTCTCCACAGCTGATATTTGAGCATTTGTTTGTGTCGGCATAAGAAAACTGGTGTCCTAACAAAAACAAAGAAAAGTTTCAATCACGTTGCCTCACTGGTGGAGGACTGTCTGGATCCATAGTTTGGCAGCTTGCGCCACGGTCGTGACAGCAGCTTGCACCAAGTATTTGGTGCAACCATTCACATGCCAGCATGTCTGTCCTGGCACTAGATGTGACAACGCTGTGTTTGTGAGAATGGTAAGGCCGTCCTGGTCTGAGTCTCTACCATCTTCAACTTTAACACGGATGACACATGTGCACTTCTTTTGAGACAGTCCATACGGCATGCAGGCTGGAGCATCTCTCAAGCTGACGGTCAGAAGTCACCTGCCGCTGACACAAACGCTGGCAAGCCAGCAAGCAGCTCTGCCCAGTCCTTTCAGCAGGGCAGTGTTCCTGTTTGACTATGCTGACAGCGAGTTGCTGCACAGCCTTGAGAGCACGTTCAGGGCAGTGAATGCGCAATGCTTGGGGTTGCACAAATCTCCTGGAGCATTAGCTGCCCGAGCCAAGGCTGCCAGTGTTGCAGGCAGCCTCCCTACTGATGCAGGTGTGGTCAGGTTGATGCAGGCTTGTCTGCAATGTGGCATTTGCCATCTGGTAGAATGGGCTTCCTTCCCTTCCTCTATCCTACAATTGTGTTGTAGCTAGATACCGGCTAGGTGTGCCTGCGTGCTTTGAACTAACATGCACTGACACTGCACATTGCACAAGCCTCCTTGCTTGACCTGTGCAAGATCTAGATCAGCATGTTTGATCGAGAAATAGGTCACATCATGTGGCGCTAAGATCATCTCAATCCCCTTAGTCATCACATGTGTTCAGTTCACATCCTTGCATCCCTAGCATAATGCAAAAGCTGATGCACTGATTTGAAATTACGCTGTGTCAGGTCTTCAGGGCGGACCCAAGCAGGCTGCTGTTGCGTCCTCTGCGGCCTCGCACACACTCTCTGGGTCTGGCTCAGGTTCTTCAGAGCAGCAGCTTGAGGAGGTGGCCATGCCTGTAAGCCAACTATTCTTCTTCTTCTTTGCTGATAAGCAATATCAAAATGGCCCTGACGCTGGCTTCAGGTGTTATCAGTGTGCATGTGCTACTGTTGCGTAAGTGCTTGCCATGCCAAGCCAAGCACAGGGCATGATAGCAGCAAGCCAGAGCTTATCAGTGCATAACAATGTTCGCTCAGCTTTGGGTCTTCAGCAGGCAGAGCAGTTGAGAACCATCTGAGAGAGGACGCGTGTGCAGCTCATTGCTACATGATGCATTGAACAGCGATCGGCATTGCTTGCCTGCTTCTGTGACTGTTGTGTGTTATCTCTAAAGGCAAAGCCAAGCATGCTGTGTTTACCCCTCAACTGGAAGTGCATAGACACAAGCAGCTGAATGTGATGTACAAACAGTGAGCGCTGCAGTATTATCCAGTCAATGTGTCTATGCATGTGTGTGTTGACAGCATGAGTAACTGCAGGTGCTGCAAGCCTTGTCAACATACAAGCTGACCGCGGAGCAGGCCGCCGACAACACTTTGGATCTGCTGACAGGTGCATGCCAAGCCTTGCCCACTGATGCATTTTGTGCGTGTGCTTTGTCTGTCTGTCGGCCAGCCTGTCTGTCTGTCTGTCTGTCTGCCTGTCTGTCTGTCTATCTGTGAGTCTGTCTATCAGCCCACAACATGGTGTAACAGCTTAAGCAAGCAACAGCCACGAGCTGCAGTGCCTTGCCCAACCTGTGCGCTGCAATCAATGAACTGTGTCAACTGTGCAGTCTCCGCTGCAGGATTTCAGTTGGTGGATGGCAAGGAGCGCATGATTGTAATTGAAGGCTTAGTTGAAGGGGCCATGCAGCGCATAGAGGGCATTGCCCTGCAAGCCCTGACAGGGGCCCTGCCCCAGCCCAATGCCACCTGCAGGAGGGCAGTTCACTGGCATCAAGGCCTGAGGTAACACTCTATACTACCCGAGACAGTCCCGTCAGATTGGATGGTCAGAAATGTAACTGCTTGGACACAGTTGCAGACACAACTGCTTGGACATGGTCAAATGTATGTGCCTGTCAAACTAGGCTTTGCAGCCCTGACAGCGCCTGTGTAATGATGCGTCATGGAGACGCCTGGTGGCAGGTAGCATAGCTGCATGTTGCATCTGGTGTTGCTTGCTCAGCTGCAGTACAATGTTACAAGTCCTGTTCTGCATAGGAGGAACTTGAACTGGAAGAAGAAGAAGAACTCCAGGGATGTCAGCAGCAGAACTGCTTGGGCAATCTCGCACAGACAGACATACAAGTTGCACGCATCTGCTTGCTGCCTCATAGCAATACAGCCAACCAGACTGATATGCAGCAGTTTACAGGGTCATGATGTTGGATCTGCTGCTTGCAGGTGGCCTGGCTTCTGTGGTTTCTCTCTATCGCTCGTCAACTGCTGAAAGCTCTGTCTGCAGCTTATCACAATTGCTCAACATCTGCTGACAGTTTTGTCTGCAGGTATAAGTCCAGGCTGTACAGTGAGCTGGGCCCCAACCTGTGGATCATCAAGATGCGGGCTCCCCTGAGCAGCATTGAAGGGGAAGCAGCATCCTATGCTACAGGTACCTTGCCTTTCAGCTGTCTGCCCCTCAGACCATGACACTGCCCTTGTGGGCTGCTAGTCTCTGCATCGTATGTGAAAGATGGCATGCTGTTCAATGAGAAGCACTTGTCAGTGTCGTGTTAAGGGCTGTCTGCAATGAGTCCAAGACTATCTGCTCTTATGCAAAGTTCTTGGCTCATTCAAGCCTCTTGGTAGAACAACAGTGAACTTGTGTCGGATGAGCAAGGCTATGTGCATCACTGAACCATACGCTCTCTGTATGCACTCTCTTCAACTTTGTGATGTGCAATCTTCTGCCTCGCCAACTGCAAGCACCTGTCATAGCTGTGGTCAGGTCTATTTTGGCTGCGTGTGGTGTGATCTGTACCCAAGTCAATTGATATGCCAGCAAACCAACACAAAGAATGTTTTGTTCCAGCAAGGAGCATGCTGTATGTGAGGGGCATGTTCATTAGCCCCAGCATTCTGCCAATGGCAGTGCTACGAGGTGCATACCATGTCACAATGCGTGATGCATGGCTGTACCATGCAGGCAAGGTGCGTAAGGAGTGTGTGGAGGGGCTGAGGCGGGTGGTAGGCTTACGCAGGGTTGAGTGGGCTCGTCAAGTGGACTCCTTGAACCTGTTGCCCACATGCCTCATGCTGAACCTGCTGGACAAGAAGTTTGGAGGCGAGCTCACCAAGGAAGATGTGCAGGTGCGCTCTTTCAATCCTGAAACGTCTATTTCAATTCAGAAACGTCATCCCTACACTGGAAATCTAAACTCAGAAACGTCTGGGGACAGTAACAACACGTTTCTACATTGTGGAGATGTTTTAGGTCAACATGCATGCTCAGCATCAGTCGTGAGATTGCTTCAGACATCATGTGCCAATTGTTGATTGTATGACTGGTTCAGATCGCATGAGTGCGTTGGATATTCAACGCGTGGAATGCTCTGTCTCTTTGATGTGTATCAGTGCAGGTAAAAGACCACCTGACACTGGCCTAGGTCACATGACTCACACTGGTGATGTGAGTGATGCAGTGGACTGATTTAGACCATGTGCATGCTGGAAGCTTTGGCGAGTCATTGGCTGATTGCTTGCGGTGCATGATGCACGGTTTTACGGGTTTTTTAACTATCATGGTAAGGGCTTGGCATTGGCGCTCTTTTGCATGCAAGTTGACAGACCCAGTCATGGCAATACAAGTCACCTTAACAGGACCTACGCCACAGGGACACACAGGCACAAACAGGCAAACAAAAGGACACTCAAGTCAGACACCACGCCTCTGCCTTGCCTCACAGGCTGTCATCTGATGGACTTGATTGCTCCCTAGTAAAGCCACACAATGGAACAGTTAAGGTGTATCATAGACCGCTGACTGAATCTGGGCAGTGAGGCCCATAGCACAGGGTACTGTGGTGCTGGGTGCTGAGCCCTTGGTGCTGAGTCATGCAGGGTGCTGACCTGGACCCCAAGCAGAGCTTGGCTGCCGGATCACATGGACGCAGCCTTCGTCAGGGCAGCAGCTTCCGCAGCAGGCCCACAACTGTGCAGAGCGGGGACGGCAATGAGTCACAGCAGGGTGTGGAGGATGTGGATGCATGCCGGGTGGACTGCTGGAATGGTGGTTACCTGGAGGTTAAGGGCCAGTCGGCAGTGGTGAGGGAACAGCAGGACTGGATGGCGCACAACAAGCAGCTTCTGCATAACTTGCAGGTGAGCCTGCTTGCTGCTGCTTCCAGGACTAATACAATGAATGATTTGGCAGCAGTGTGCCTCTCACTGATTGACTTATGCCAGGACATGTGAGAGAGTCAGCCCATGCAGCATGTGATCATGCCTGCCTGGGCAGCCCGGTACAATACTTGGCTTCTATTTAAATTGACGCCGAAGGGTGTGGTCTTTTCTTTTCTGATCACGCCTGCAGTTTGTTTCAGCCTGTTGAGACGCTGAACAGGCCCACAGGGAGAGCTCTGCATCTGCAATCAGCTGTGCCTGTTGCCTCCCCTGATGAGTCCTAAAGACAAGAAATGTAGATTGATTGATTGATTGATTGATTAATTGATTGATTGATTGATTGGTTGATTGATTGATTGTTGAACAGCTAACAGCTATCAAACTGGCTGGCATGGTGTCCCTGCTGGACACATCACAGCCCTTCTTGACCAGCATGGCAGCAAACAGGCCCCGTGCCGACAAAGGCATGCTTGAGGGCTGCAAGCAGTTTTGCGTCGTTTTGAAGGCAGAGGTTGATGGACATACAAGCAATTGCAAAAGCTGCATCACAAAGAAGCATGCAGCAAAGTTGCCATCACAGCATGGCTGATGTGTTGCTAGCTGCCAATTGGGCAAGCATGCATTTACTGCATGAGTGACAACAGTTTGTTGCCAATTGGCAGCATTTTCTTGCAGCCTTGGTGTGCTGATGCCCTAGGCAGCCAAGCAGGGCATGCATGGACGATGTGTACCCCTCAGCACTACATTGTGACACATCAATGTGGCTCAAAGCTGCTTTATCCCCCCAAGGCTGTTGGCTTGCATGGCTTTCTGAAAGGTGTAGCGGCATCCTCTCACTGCTACAATCTATTCCCACAGGCAGCCAAGCAGGGCATCCGAGACTCCTGGGCTACCTGGAACCCACAGCGCAGTGCAGCTCAAGAGCTGCAGCAGTTGGTACAGTCTGGCCAGGTCACTTTGCAGGACACCATATCGGCTCAGAGACAGGCAGGTGCTTATGCACAACATGAGCCGCTCGCTGGGAGTATCCCCCCTGCAGATGCAGAGGCCCGGGGGTGGTATGCCCACCCCAAGCCCTTCGCATGGCCAGCTGCTAAAGACTCCCAGGTCAGTTTTGCAACCTAGTGCAGTGCATACTGGTCTTGTCTGTCACAGACTGTGTGCAGAGATTTGGGTTGCTAAGTACCTGAAGCCCTTTCTGCATAGTTATGCACCCAAGAACAGCTTCTTGAAGCCCTTTGCACGGCCAGCTGCTGCACTGCTTCAAGTCAGCTCGATTTAGAGGTTGAGGTGGAGCTCTCAATGATTGCATGATACTACTACAAATCAATGAGTAAGTCCTTGGAAATCTGTTTTGTGTTTTTGATTAAGGGAACCTAGTGCATTGACTAGGTTGCCTGTTGCAGCCACTAGTTTGCCTGTTACAGCAGCTGTTTAGCAGCCTCAGGTTACAACAGGCATTTTCAACCTGTAACATTGCAAAGTAGTCGTCTGCAATTTGGAAGCTCACGAATGGCGTCGGCCACCATCTGGTACATCTGGCTTAGAAGCTGTGCCTTCATACTACACATCTGGACATCAAACCCTGCAATACTGTCTGTTGCGCAACAGCCCTCACCTCTGATGCTGGCACTCACTGAGTACAGCTCAGGTGTTCAGCTGGGGTTGTCCCCAAGCATTCAGGCTGCAAAGGCGGTGAATCCGTAACCGGACAATCTAACATCGTCCGGTTACGGATTCACCGCCTGTGAACTGCAACACTGGGCAGTCACAAGCCAGGTCAAGCAGCTTGCACAGTTGAGCATGTAGTGCTGACAGAACCCTTGCATGCAAGCAGGCTTTTCAGGCGCACCCAGACAAGCCTTCAGAGGCGCGGTGTGAAGACCTGGCCCAAGCCTGGCACGACCCCTACACCCCCCAGGCCCCAGAGCGGTGACCCCTTTGCCCCAGAGATGCTGACACTTGCAGCATGTGACTGCTGTAGTTTGTTCATGAAACACACACACACACATTGATGCACGTTTGCTAGAGGTCCAAGGCGGTGAGCTTACAAGCAACTTGCATGCTTATATCAGGCTACCAGTCTGCCAGCATGCAGCGTCTGTGCTGTTGTACCTTGCAAGCTCTCTGGATTCAGCATGGTTCAGAAGTCAAGTACAAGCCCTTGGTGCTGACCCACTTGGGCGGTCAAGCCAGTCACTGTAATTTGAAGAGTGAGTGTGCAGGATTGAGGGTCAGGAAGATTTTCACACTGTGATGCCAGCTCCAGCGCTGTTGGGCAAGGAAGCTTCCTACTGGCAGAGCGTGCATCAGGCAGGGCAGGGTGTCGTGCTCGAGAGGCAAGAAGCAGCTAGAAAGGAAAAGGAAGCCTGGCAGGCAAAGGTCTGCTGCATGAAGCTAGTGATGTTACCCATGTGACACTGATGTCTGTGCGATGCATCTCATGCAAACAATGTTGTGTGGCAGATGGCCGTGCAGACAAGCACAGTGCATGCTGTTGGAATGCCAACTGCATTGCTATCTTCTTTGCGCCATGGGTGGCAATATCAGCAACAACCTTTAATGCAGCCTTCTGCAACAACTGCTACAACCAGAGCTGCTGATCAAAATGATAGGCCATGTCAGCTGTTGAGCATTCAAAAGCGCGCATGGAGTCTTTGCTGATGCTGTGCTGTAGGTGGTTGTGGCCGACGTAAACATGTATACAGCAACACCGCATCGTGCCAAGCCCAGTCAAGTTGACAGGATGCAGCCACTCCTGCAAACCAAGCCTCACAAGCTGGCTTTCAAGATGACCGCCAGCCCTCCTCTCCCATGCAGTATGTTTACAGGTATGATCTCACAGCTGTGGCTGCTTGCACAAAAGCACCAAAGCATAGTGCTCAGGCATAACTGCGGTTCCTTCTGTTCATGCTCAGAAATTCATAGCTGATAGTGGGTGTTGCTGTGCAGTGGAGCCATACACAGATGGCAGAAAGCAGCAGCAAGTGTAGCTGCAATGAGCAGTAGAGGCAGCTTCGCTATTTTGGTGGAGCAGATAGGCCTGTTGGGACATTACTGAATCAGCTGCTCCTTTTCCGCGCTGTTGCACCAGTGTCACGGGCACTGGTGTCTGGGCATACTTTGATGGTCTCTGCCATCAGCATCTTATGCAACAGTGGAACTTTTGCCTACAAATTGCAAATGGATTTTGCCTAGAACCTGCCCGCCTGGCTAGTTGTGCTGTGACATTCACGCTTTGCTGTAACATGACAGCAGTTGTGTTTTGAATGACCTGCAGCTCACTGCAGCAATGGGCTAAGCAACACACCAAATTTGCACGTTTAGCTGTGACACCTCCTGATTACACTGCATTACAAGTGCTCGCTTTGCGTGCAGAACAGTCACAGCCCCATTGAATGCATGCGCAGAAGGTTACATGGATCCTTGGCCCAGGCTAACTGTGTTTGAACTGCATGAACAAGATGAGGGGAATCTGCGACGTTTCAGATTCCGCTCTGTACTCTACTCTGTAAAGGCTGCCATAGTGGCGTCGTGCTTGGCGCTCTGACATGACACAAACGCGATCAACTGCTACATCGTGATTCACTTTCCAACACACCATGTTGTAATGGCTGCATGCGGTGGCGGTCGCCCTCTTTGCCGTTGTTTAGTGTGAGCCGACGGCACTTGTCATGTTCAGCGGAGGCCTCATGCGAGACTCCACTGTCCTTGAGGCAACTCCGAATTGGTGCGGATGCTAGCTCTTGTTCTCAGCAATTGCGTGTTAGGATTTCACTGAACGTTTGTCGCAAGGCACTCCAAGGAATCCGTTAACTAACTCCGACAAGCAGAACAGATCTTTGTCTCGAAAGGCTTTGCATTCGCAGGGGAGAAATCGATAGAAACGTTCACGCTAGCGTAGCAAGCTTGGTTGATGACTACGAGCCCCGCAGCACGTCTGCACCTCCTCACCTGGAGGATCGGTGGGCTGCTCAGCTGGTAAGACCATTGCCATGGCCAAGTTGACATTGTTCATGCATGGCTGATCTCTCAGCCTGCTGTTTACAGCAGGGGGCACTGGGCAACCAGAATCAAGATGGACGATGGACTCCATCTGACTTCACAGATATACGTGTCGACAAGGACTATGAGCGCTTCTATAGAGCTCAGGCAGCATCTGGAAAGAAACTGCCTCCTCCTCTTGACAACAGAACCATCTACAATGAGCTTCCTCAGCACATGAGTCAAGGCCTGAGCGTCCAAGCTCAAGCAGCCTTGGCACACCGCTTGCAGTCAGGAGGGGTGAATGGTTTGAATGGAGGTATGCTCTCTGACAGGTCATGGCTTCTGATGCATGCAGTATGACCCTTCATGAAACCACAGCATAATGATCTGATGATCTTACAGTTGCCAAGACAGCTGTGTAGGTCTAGCTGACACACTTGATCATATGACTTGCAGGTCTGGATGCTATACAAGAGCAGCAGCCTTACAAAGGGCTATCGCCAGGCATGCTGCAGGCTCTGAGTCAACTTGGTAAGATCTGCATTCTGCTCTTACATGTCAGAAACAAGGTCTGCAGCCAAGCAATTCGATCACAGTGACATAAGCCAGCATCATGCTCAGCATGGCGCTGTTGCGCAGTTGTGCATCTAGCATGACAGCGCAGCGTCACAATTTTGTCACAGTTCGTGAGAGCTACGCTTCTGCTCACTCTTTGCATTCGTCAGCACTCTGACTTTGCGTGCTTGTGGTTTGAGCATGTGCAGTGTAATGCAAGTCAAGCACACAGCGCAAATATTGTAAACACAAGCCCAACAGACATCACAGATCAGGCACAGTTCTGAGCACATCCATATGGCATTGCCAGTGTCGCCGGCTATGTATGCGCGATCAAGGGTCATGTGTCCTGCAGCTATCGACAGAAGACCATCTCCTACGCCTGTGTCTCTGCAGCAGCAGCAGCAACAGCAGGCTCAGCAGCAGCAAGCACAGCAGCAGCAGCAACAACAGCAGCAGCTGTTGAACCAATTGGCTGGCTACCAAGAAGGTAGGCTGGTGTCTGCATACCAAATCAACATTTCATCTATAAAAATACGCCATGTTGCCTGGCGTGTCATTGTGCCAAATAACACGGCATGCATGAGACAGAGATCTTGATGCTGATGTAAATCTGCCACCAAATGCTGGACAAGCAATGCTTTACATGTCTCAGCATTTATTTCAGACAGTCGAGTTGTGTTCTTGCAGGACTGAACAGGTCTTTGAATTCCACCCCCAACCCCCCCATGGCACCCACCC
>JAABUO010002431.1_pt1 | contig 22702 bp, 16 predicted proteins | sample 5559291 | NCBI WGS metagenome assembly JAABUO01 (sample SAMN10711878, study PRJNA513372) | rock metagenome | isolation source: Antarctica rocks | place: Antarctica: Victoria Land, Finger Mt sud
ATAATAATTCTTGCGTTTGGATGAGATGACGTGCCGAGATGAGGATGCCACATTTTACGCGAGAATTCGGTTCCGGTATAGATACGCTCTACGTAAGAGACAGGTATTTGGTGGCGCAACGTATGATTGTGCGCATAGATGAATGAAGACGGTGTTCTTGTCGCACCTAGCCTAGACGAGTTTACGCAGAGTCTGAACAAGATATCTTTCCCACAGAGTACAATTAAGATCATCTCTCGATACCAATCAGATCCACTTCTCCTCGATCATGTCCTCCCAAATCTCATCGACATGCTGCTTCCAATCAATCTCGATACTTCACAGGCCATTCACTGCTGTGCGGCTACGCGATCTTATAAACTCATTTCGCGACTTCTGCCTTCAGGCCCACCAAGCCTACTCAAAACAGCTCTACTCAAACTTCAAGAGGATACAACATGGCAGGAAAGATACTGCTGGCTCCTTCAACTTGGCAATGTAGTACTCCTCCCTTTTGAAATGAAAAAGTTGGGTGTCGATCCAAAAGACTTACTTGACCAGTTGAAAGAATACTTGCCTGATCCCGGCCCAGTCCGTGAGGTGTCTGCATGGTTGCTTGGAAAGATATTGCAACGGCAGGATATCAAGAATGATAAGCTAGTGCACACCACACTGCAATGGGCGTCATCTCCTGAATTTCTGTCACAAGGCGTGTTTTCTCAATGCGGTGCTCTACGAATGTTTTCGGAGGTTTTGTCGCAAGAAGATGCCTCAGATATAGTTTCACATGCCTCTAAGATACGATTGGCTGTTACCGTTGCCGATGGGAACAACCCGCTAATTAGAAAGCTAAAGGTGAAAATTTCGAGTCGTTTGGCACTTGTTGAATTAGCCCATTTGCAAAACATAATTTCTTTCGAAGACACCATTGGAGTTCTCTTTGATGCTTTATCCGATGGTGATACTGCTGTGCGGTATACATCTGCTAAATGGTTGGCTCGATTAAGCAGCCGATTGGACCCAATGATGCAGCAACAAATTATTTCGGAAATATTTGGACTGTATGCTCAACGTTCTGGTAAACTCTCAACCAAGTCGGTGAGCGATGCGACCTGGCATGGTGCCACATTGGTACTTGCAGAACTTTATCGACGAAAGGTGTCTGTCCCCCTTGAAGACGTCATTCGTACATTAAGTCGCTGTTTATTTTTCGACCAACGCAGATTGAGACGCTCTATTGGGGCTCATGTTCGCGATGCTGCATGTTTCTTGGCTTGGTCAATGTTCCGGAGTGTCTACTTAGATGATCGAGAAATGCAACAGATGACTGAATACCTTGTCTGTGCAGCCTCATACGATCGAGAGGTTAATGTGAGAAGAGCTGCGTCGGCTGCATTACAGGAGGGTATAGGTCGACATGGTCTCGACCATGGCATTTTTTTGGTGCAAGAACTGGACTGGCTGGCTGTTGGACAGCGTCGACGAGCATTCCTGGATGCTGCTCCATTGGTAGCTTCAATCTGTTTTCGCAAAGCTCTCGAGTCTCGATGCCTTGAGGTCGCCTTCAAGCATTGGGATGCTGAAATGCGAAGATTGGCATCTCAAAGCGCAGGGCTATTAATGATAAGTGTAGCCTGCCTATGCCAGTACGTCCGGCCCACAAACTTGGCCGGCTTACACGGTTATTGGCTTGCGTTGGGAGCTTGCCTGCGGAACAAAGATGATGCTATAAAGGCTTTAAAGACATTGGATGCTAACATTGATATGTTTTCTGATCATGAAGCCGACTTGCCTTGTGAAGCAGCATGTAGTTTGATTTCCTGTGCAAAGAATTTCACGGGTAGCTCGGAGCATGCGAGAAGAATTGTGGATCTTTCGTTGGAGAGAGATTCCGAAGTAGTCTTGGTACAGGCTCTCGCTGCTACTTCGCCAAATCATGCACAAATCAGCGTATGGCAATCACGCTTGAAAGCGAATAAACGGAATTTTGCTTTGGCATTGGCAAAGAATGGAGAGGGTGCTTTTGATCTCCTTGCAGCATATCACAGTTCTGATGTAGAGATGAGGCAATTTGTCACTAGGGGTTTGGGATGGCTTTTACGCTCTCTCCAAGATCAAAATAAGCAGACCTTTGCGGATGGTGCGTTTTCTGCCTTGCTGGATAGTCTGGATGATTATACTATTGACGTTCGTGGAGATGTTGGCTCTTGGGTCCGTCAAGAAGCGATTGAAGCCTGGCAGGTATTATACGTAGAAGCAATGGAAAGCACAAAATTCTACTGGCCTCTTCTCCAACGTAAGCTTGTTCGGATAGCTCTGGAAAAGCTTGGCAAGCTTCGACACCTTGCTTGCCACTTACTTGTTCTGGTGACTTCTGAGATGCCTGGCACAACATTTAGCTGGGTGAAGACCGAGAACGTGTGGTTACACGATGAAGAGTACTATGCGAAAATGATGCAATGTTTTGAAGTTCAGGAATGGAGAGAAGAAATCTGGAAAGGACTGGTGACCTCTGCTGCTGGTGGGTCAGAATCAAATGTGAGGCTCCCTCAGAATGTCTAATCATAGCTTCGCGCCTCTAGGAGTGCAATTATTAACTTTCTATCCTCTTGCAGTGATTGTGATGTATATATCGCAGCATTACTCACCATGCTCGAATCAAACACCTCGGATGAGCGTATTGCAGTGGCTTCATTGACAACACTGCTATGCATCTCGGACGCAGGCATACTACACAACATCAAAGATAACCAAACGTAATACGATCAGTCCACGAAGCTAAACCTAGTCTTTCTAAGCTGATATTCTGCATACACAAAGTCCACTATCAAAGCAAAAATCCTACAAAGCTACTCGAAGCTGTTAAGCTTTATGGAAGCTTGACATCTATCGCCACGGTGCGTCAGAAAGCGATTGGAAGGCTCCTGCATATGCTATCACATCCATTTCCCAGAGTCAGGGAGAGTGTGGCAGAAGCACTGCTGCTGTGCGTTTCTGCGGATGGTAATTTGGAAGCCGAGCAGCTGCTACTGACGACATCATTCATGGGGTCACTAACCGAAAGGAAGCCTCTTATCGAACAGCTACAAAGGATTCTCATGCAATAGTTCTAAATAATACCTAACGCAAACGCCTTATCCCTTAGCAAGTGGGAATGTTTATATTTGGTTTGAGATTCCGATTGATATCCATTATTCCCCACCTATCCTCCCATTCCTTACCAGGCGTATTATACATGATCTAGAGAGTCAGTGATGAATCAAGTCTTGAATTACTTTCCATGGCTCATCAAATGCTTCAAAGTAGTAATACTTGAAGTTCTGCTCGTTGCTTTGACAGACAAATGTATCGAGGAATTCTTGCATCTGTGAAATACCAGCAACCGAACCGCCGTTGGTGCCACCACCGCTAGGCCATCCCACTTCCGAGATGACTACCTCTGGAGCCGGTGATAAGTCAGTTGTGACGCTGACATCGTGCTGATTAAAATATGTCCAGGTCCAATTCGCAGATTGATCAATAGCAACTCCGCCAAAGAATGGATGCACATTGGCATTAACCACATCAACTACGGCAGCCAATTGCGCATTCCAGTTGCTACCAAGGTCGGAAGTTCCGACTTTCACACTAGAGTAGCCTTTCGCAGTCAGGTTCTTCTTCACTGAGGATATAACGTCAATTAATTGACTTTGTGTCATGTCTTGCCTAAAGAGTACCTCATTGCCAACGGCCACGTCCGGAATATGGGATACACCAAACTTATCAACGGCTTTCCAGAATGTGTCTATCTGCCGTGCAAGCGTTGTCGCATTATTGTCAACCCAGATGCCAGCAGTAAGTGTCATATTGACTCCCAATATATTTATTGCATCCAATGCAAGTTCTGTGATATTGCAGTCATTACCATACATTCGAATTCGAGTGGTGAGCTGGGACAGGACAGCAAGATCCAGCGTCACATTTCTTAAATTAACGCCGCATCCATATTGGTACTGAGAATTGACTGGTGTGTAGTCAATGCCATAGAAACTTTGGTGCAGATTTTTATTGTTCAGTAGGCCTTGCAATTCGGGGTCGTGGGCCGTTATCGTTGGGTTTGTGTCGGGCGTCGAAGGGCTCGTACTAGAATTCTTTCGGCTCAAGAATATTCCTGCCGCGGCTCCACCCCCTCCTAAAGCCAATACTCCAAGGATGCCAAGAAAAATGCTCCATTTGTACCTTTTCCATCCCACTTTCTCTTTTTTGAGCCAGTTCGACTCTTGTACTTGCCAATTTTGAAACTGAGATTCGCTTTTTGGGGGGACTAGATTGTTAGAGAGGTTCGTGCGGCATATACCAAAGTACAAATGAGAACTGTTGTCCACCAAATCGTTGTCGTCCATCGGACTCTCGGGACGTTGACCGCGTCTCATTTCTTGCATAGGGTATACTCGTTCAAGTGTGTTTCGTTGGGGGGACCAAGCTCTACTAGGAGACTGTAGCCTTTCAGGTGATGGCATGCGACTATTAACCACCCGGGATGGTGAGTGAGGTTCAAAGTAATCGCCATATTGCTGTTGTGGACCTGCAGGAGACATCTTAGGCTGTGCTAGAGAATACTGGGGGATGTAGGCGTGTTCCGGTGTTCTAAATGGTGACGAGTATGCGTTATGATAGTCAAAATCTTGATATGGAGAGCTTGCTCTGTTCAATTCTTCCCCCCTCTCTTCCTCAAAAGAAAAATGTTCGTGTTCATCTCCAAATGGTCCTCGACCAGTCATCTGTTCGATGCTGACGGCAGCTTTTTGGGCTTACCGCAGAGTCAGGCGACGAAGTGAAGAATGTCGAGTGATAGAGGTCGCAACGAGATGATTTGGGGTCAATCGACGCCGCTTTTTTGCCAACTGACATATCTAATAAAGTGGTATGATCAGACGGATGCGATTGTTGCCGCGACAACCGCAAATTGCAGATCGACATGGCACTAACAACCATTTCTCACCCCACAAGCCCCAGGTTGCCAAATCTCCCAGGAAGGCAAAAGCATAACTGTGAACCTCAAGAAACGCACGCCGCTACGGGCGAGATCCCTGGCGTTTGCAAGCAAAAGCAAAGAGAGAAAAGAAAAGATCTAGTCGATGTTTCTCCCGCACTTGCGGAGAGAGTAAAGAAAATATTCAAGCATTCCGCTGCCACCTATTGCTTCCACCTGCACGTCCATCATCAGTCGATGTTTAAGAAATGACCTTGCAAAATGTGGCTGGGTGAAACCAAGCCAAAGAAAAACACCGCCATCTTCCAGGACGCGCGCTAATTCATCCATGTACCGGCCAGCAGAAGAAATGACAGTATCTGGCGGAGACCACCGCGATCCATCATATGATAAGAGTGCGTCAAAAGTACCTTTGTCAATGCAGACTTGGAATCCACCCAGTCCATGTAAATCTCGAACATCACGTACAAGCCATTCCATGGATATCTCGGAATACTTTTCTTTCATCTGCTCAATGCAAGAAGAAGAAAAGTCTACATTAGTGATATCCTCGTGACCGAGTTTGTGAAGCTCAATGGATAGACTTGAGGTCCCACAGCCAAGGACTAAGATCTTATCATGAGGGGCCAGGCGTCTGACTATAAGCTCTTTGATGTCTTCGAAAGACTTGAACCAATCGAACGCTTCAGATTTATCGGTCTGATATCGATGGTCCCAGTACTCTGGCGTTTGTAACGCATTGTTCATAGCTCGCTCCTGACCAATGCGGTCATGGTAATCTCACTTCTCCAGCAAAAGCGGCAGTATCTTATCCATGCTTCAAAATGTACAAGTTAATTACTACAACACGATACCTAATGCTGGACCGCTACTGCGTCGCGTTTCTCAACAACACTTATGTCACTCTCTTCACCATCCTCGTCAGTTTTCGTCAAACCATTCGCATTAGCTTCAAACCCTGGTTCGTCAGTCGCTTCCTCGGGATTGTTGCTTGACGCATGTTTGATCGCTTTCCCATTAGCAACCTGAGCCTCTTCCTCGCCAACATGAGCAACCGGACCTTGTTCGCTGCCAATCATGCTGTCCTTCATGAGGTTTAACTTGTCCTTTTCCCATTGCGCTGTCGGATCCCTCCACATAGCATCCATCCGCTCATCTTGGGCAACTTTGGCTGCTTCCTCGGCTTCTCTACTGAGTCTTTCCTCTTCCATCCTAGCCATATGTTTAAGATCATCTTGTGACGGCTCATAAAGATGCCAAATAACATAATGAGGGAGGCCAATAACTGCGTACTGCATTCGCTTACACATCTTTCCAAACCCTTCCGTTTCGGCATGCTTTTCAAACGAAAACGCAGGGAAATGGGCACCATTGCGAAACACATTGGCTTTTGCCAAAATAGATACTCCGCCAATACCATCAATCTCCATTTCGACGTCGGGATCTCCGTACGGATCTCGTAGATAAGCAAGATGTGGTCTCCATGTGGCATACTCAGCGTAGCCTTCAACGATTACTGCATCTTCTTCAAGTGTATCTGCGAGCTGTAACGCGGTCTCAGATTCTTGCCAAGAATTCAAATCGTATGGCTGCTCACCTCCAAGCCAATCAGGTAGAGGTCGCCAAACGTTTGGAACGATGACGTCTTTGTTGTGCCGCATCAAATCTTCCAGGAGAGTGGGCGGTGCTACTTCCACATCCACGTCTCTCCAGTATACCCATGAATGTTCTGGTCTCAGGGCTGCGGATAGTAGCCAATTTCTCGCCCTGGCCATCAATTTTCGTCGAGGTCCTTGGGCAGCAAATCCATGGCGATCAGAGAACCCTTGCCCTATAGCCTGCCCGAAATCCTTTTCGAATATATTCAAATCCCCAAAGCGCTGGAGGGGGTCTGGATGTGCTTGTGCTGTATCAAGAAGTGTTTTTAATAAATGCATAGTATCGTCCTTACTGTCAGATACCAGAAAAGAGAGGTCGATGAGGTTATGGGGGTAGGTGAGGTTGTTGAGGTGGGAGAAGAACATGGGTAGGTGGGCTGCTGCATCTCTTAAAGGGACACACATCAGTACCCGCTCACCCCTTTCCCAGCCTCGTGCTGTGCCTTGGGAGGATGCGAGATCGACCACCCGGACGTTACTGCCAAGGCTTTCATCCGTTCGATAAGTAAATACAGGCTCATCACTGGCCCAGAATTTCGATCTTTTCAAGCGCGGGAAGCCAATTATACATACCAGCATGAGAGTACCTATCAGCGCGACTATTTTGAAAATATCGCGGCGCCGCTTCATTGCAGACGATCGTGGCTGAAACCTGTGAGGCGAAATGTGAAAGGACCCTCCCCTCTTATGATCACCATCGAACCTTTTGACATGGTTGTTCATCTATCGTATCTCTCGTATCTCTCGTCCGTAAGCAGGCCCTTTGAGTCGCACAAGGTATATCCTTATCGCCCTTCAATATGAGTCGCTCGATGCACGAAACGCAAAGTAAGGGATAATTGCAATTGAAGCAACTCTGGACCTTCTAAATTTTGCAGCACCTCGCCAGAGGATTATTTCTTATCGGCTGAGACAGAAATCCTTTTCTGCTTGCTGACAAGTTATAAAGTTTGTCGTGCAGGGTCCCCGAGTGAAAGGAGCAGACGCCTATTTTTAGCGTTAGGTAAGCAAAACGTCAGGAGGAGCACGAGGAGAGAATGCGTCGTTACAAACACTACACCAAGATGACGACGGAATGATGGGTATGGGTATGGTAGAAGATCTCACAATGCTGTAGGAGTGAAGCCGGAAGGCGTGAACTTGAGTCTAAATGGATACACCGCGCATGATGGGGTGCTTGGTGAGCCAGGTTCCCGCATGGCTGCTTTCCTTCCTTCCCACATCCCATTGCCCCAGCAGGACTGGACGCGCGCCCTGAATATCCTTGAAACTAGCAAAAGCAAATGCCCACACCTCGCAGTTGTCGTTGTAAATGCTTCAACTTTGTGTTTGTCAGCTTGCTGTAAATGCACCACGTCCCTGCAACCTTTATTTCTGCACGAGTTGACTCCAACGTTGACCTTACTCCCCAGGATTCACGCTGGATCTCTTCGCAATTTCACCAGGAAGGCATAAAAGGCGTCTACGTAGGTGGTGGTGCTAGTATTGACGACACGTTTGCTCGCTATGAATGGAGTCGAGCCAATTGCGCTTTGTAGCAATGAAGTTATTCAATTAACAAGTATAATGCGCAAGAATGCACGATGGGCACAAGGTGGCGTTGCCTCTATTCTGGGGGGGTCTCAAGATGACTCTCTTGCAGGCCGCTGGGGATTGAGATCCCACAAAGCCAGCAAAACCTCGGAAAACCCATTAATGTCGGGCTTCTCAAAATTGCGACTGGAGTTGCAAGATTGCAATGACTTTGAGACTTTCGATACGCCTTCACTATTGCATCCTTTTTTGCAGGTTGTTCGATCCTCTTCCACGAGCGGACCAATTACATCCATTGCCCTTCAATCTATTCACAAATTTTTTGCCTACAAGATAATACATTCTGGATCTCCACGCTTGGGAGTGGCAGTACACATGTTATGCTCAGCTGTAGCGCATTGCCGCTTTGAATCAAGTGATTCTGCACAGGACGAAGTTGTGCTCTTGAGAATATTGAGGTTGATGGAAGTCATTATGACGGGAGTCGCCGGTGGGCTTCTTACAGATGAATCGGTCTGTGAGATGATGGAGACAGCTCTAAGCATGTGCTGTCAGACAAGGCTCTCTGAAATGCTGCGACGGTCAGCAGAGATCTCCATGGTTTCTATGTGTCAAGTCATCTTCACCCGTTTGTCTACTCTCCCCGTCACCGAATCCCGAACAGATTACAAAATGGAACCCGAAGTCTCCGGACGGTCAAGCCGGAGAAACTCGATAGAGAAAGAAGAGTCCATTCGGCCCGAGAATGGTGAAGAAATGGAATTAATACCTTACTCTGTTGGCTCCGTACGAGAGCTCTTGCGAGTTCTGGTGTCTCTTCTCGATTCTAATGCACGTCAGTACACAGATTCTATGCGCGTCATGGCGATACGGATTTTGGATGTTGCGTTCGAAACAGCCGGGCGGTCCATTGCAATTTTGCCTGCACTTCTTCAAATTGTAACGGATGACTTATCGCGATCTCTGTTTCAACTTATGCGGTCTGATGCCCCAATTCTTCTTACCTCCTCTTTACGTTTAACAGCCACTCTACTTCAAACTGTCAGACCACATTTGAAACTTCAGCAAGAATTGTTTTTTTCATACCTCGTTACTTGTTTGAAGCCACCAGGACAAATTCCACACGAACAAGGAATAGATCCTGTTCTGTATGAAAGCATTCCGAACGCACCAAGAATCACGTTGATGTCGTCAGGCCGTTCCACTCCAGTGCCGGTTAAAGAGCAGAAAAGATTAATGCCTGAAAGTGGCACGAGGTCACCTGATTCCCGGGAGTCTATGGTCGAGTGCATTGGTGGTTTGGTGAGAATACCATCCTTCATGGTTGAGTTGTTTGTCAATTATGATTGTGAAGTAGATAGGACGGATTTATGTGAAGATGTCATTGGCTTTCTGGCAAGAAATTCTTTTCCTGACGCAGCCACCTGGAGTACGCCAAATGTTCCTCCGTTGTGCTTGGATGCTTTGCTAGCTTACGTTGAGTTCATTGCGGAGCGACTTGATATTCCAGTAAAAACCGATGGTCTACCGGCAGTAGAAGAGTTGATGCAAAAGAGGGCTAGGAAACAGCTCATGATCAAAGGAGCAAGCAAGTTTAACGAGAACCCTAGGTTAGGAATTGAATATTTTGCGGCACATGAAATAATCGACGCCGACAAAAGCCCCCCATCAGTTGCGAAAATGCTTCGTGGGACTTCACGAATAAATAAGTCTGTTTTAGGAAAGTTTCTTGCAAAACATGAGAACAAGCCAATTATGGACGCATTTATCGAGAGTTTTGATTTCAATGGCAAACGCATGGATGAAGCGCTGAGAAGTATGTTAGTGTCTTTTCGTCTTCCCGGGGAGTCTCAACAAATCGAACGCCTTTTGGAGAAATTTTCCGAAAGATACCAGGAGACAAATCCGTCCCAGGTCGCCAATGCGGACGCAGGCTACCTCCTTGCTTACAGTATTATCATGTTGAATGTGGATCAACACAAGCCAAACTTAAAACGACGGATGACCTTGGATGACTATACAAGAAATTTGCGTGGTGGAAACGATGACAAAAACTTCGATTCTGAGTACTTGCAGCAGGTTTTTCAAGCAATAAGCAGCAATGAGATCATCATGCCTGAAGAACACGACAGTCAAGCAAGTTTCGAGTATGCATGGAAAGAGCTTCTTCAGAAGAGCGAGAATGCAGGTCAACTGATAGTCTGTGACACCAATCTTTATGATGCGGCCATGTTTGCGGCGACTTGGAAGCCTTTGATTGCTGCATTGACCTACGTATTCATGTCTGCGACTGATGATGCGGTTTTCTCTCGAGTCGTCTCGGGTTTTGATCACTGTGCCAGGATTGCGACCAAATCACAACTGAGTGAAGCCATGGATCGTATTATTCTGTGTCTCAGCAAAATCAGTGGCATTCCAGAAGAGCCGTTCTCTACTCTCTACAACGCCAAGGTTCAAGTTGAGGGTAATGAAATAACCGTGAGCGAAATGTCTGTGAAGTTCGGTCAAGATTTTAAATCACAGCTTGCAACGGTCGTTCTATTTCGTATGTGTAAAGATAACGAAGCTATTATCGACAGTGGTTGGACCAAAATCATTCAGACCTGGTCTAGTTTGTATGTCAATTCATTGACCTCATCTCCTTTCCCGCAGCTGCTCGATGAGCTGGGTTTGGACCCAATACCTACTGCTGCAGCGTCTTCAGCTATTATTGCCCCCCAGCAGTCAAATGCAAGCCTCTTCACCACGCTATCATCTTATTTGACAAGTTATGCTGCTGATGAGCCTCCAGAGCCGTCTGAACAGGAAATTGACAGCACAATGTGTACTTTGGATTGCATTCAGTCGTGTCGACTTCCTGAAATATTTGAAAATCTACATCGGCTCGATGCAGATAAGTGTCAACTCCTGATGCGCTCGCTTTTACGCTATCTCAGAGACAACACAAGATCTTCAACAACGATAATCGTAACAAAGCGGCCTGAAAGGCCTTCGACGCCCCAGCTTAATGGGGGAGCTTCAGTGGAGCCTGTATATGACCCGGCTTTTGTCTATGTTCTCGAATTTGCAACCGGCTTGGCCTGTCAAAAGAAGCAATTTGCTAATCTTTATGCTGATGTGATGATGAGACTTATCGGCGAGATTCTCAGTGATGTGAAAGATCTCCACCAAATTACAACCTTTCGGTCAATTCACTATCTGATTCTCCTGTTAAAGTCGTCTTCCGACGGCGGGGTTGACGAAACCAAAGTCACCATGACCCTTCAAATCCTGTCCTCTATAGACATCGAAACCTTACGAAGGTGCTCAGTTGCCTTTGCGAAAGGGATGCTATCTTGCGTAAAGTCATCAAGAGAGCTAAAGGAGAGACTCTCACTTTCCAAGGATTTCTGGATGATATTCCACGAGCTGTGTCAAGGCGACAACCCTGATGCTTCTCTGTTCGAATTGCTTGAGGATCTTGCTTGCGATGCTGTCCTCTGTGATATGAATATTCTACATCTAGTGGCCATGCTTGACTCGTTCGCAGAGGCTGCATCGATCGGTGCACCGTACGAACAAAGGCAAGACGGAGCAGCCAAGCATGGGAAATCACTCAAACCCAATCCAAATTCTAGTGTCGTGGCGCGAGGAGTGAGAGCTGTGGTCCTCATTTTCGGCTTGCAAGCGTCTGTAGAGACTCTCGTTCGTGAGCAAGAAGTTAAGGCGGCACAAAGTAATGCATTGTTTGTGATGTCACTAACCATAGCCTGGAAAGTGTACTGGACACCATTCTTTACCGCACTTTCCCATCAATGCCTAAACCCCTGTCGTGAAGTCAGATTGAAGGCATTTAACTCTCTACAACGTGCTTTACTCTCAGAGCATCTTGTGTCTGCAGACACCGCACCGCAGTGGGACTTCATTTTTGATGGGACAGTTCTATCCTTGACAAGCCAATTACTAAAGCCCGAAGTATTCCAAACGGACCCGCGCGGAATGATTCAAACACGGGGTCACGCGGCAACCTTGCTGGGAAAAGTATTCCTTCACTACCTCGGCGATCTTGCGCAATGGTCTGAAATGCGCGATCTATGGCTCAAGATATTGGATGTCATGGATCGGTTGATGCATAGTGGACAGCGAGAGACCATCAGCGAGTCCGTGGGCGAGTCATTGAAAAATGTCATTTTGGTGATGAGCACATCCGGATACCTTGTTCCTCCGGAAGAAGGCAAAGACGATCTGGGGCTGTGGAATGTGACTTGGGAGAAACTGGACCGTGTCCTTCCTGATCTGAAGGAGCAATTGTTCCCGCGGCGTGTGGAGGAAGAACGACGACTCTCACAGAGCAGCAGCGGTTGACGGACTTTTTGCATGTTTGTACATACTGGCGTTAGAAACCATGATGATGCATCAATCAGCTTCAAGCTTCTTTTATTCTACATGTGGCAGTCAAGCCCTTCGGATATTATTCCCTTTCCGAGCCACCAAACTCCAACTCCATCTCTACCCAAGCTAAACAAGTACCCTTGCCGGCACATGGAACTAGCCATTGCCACTGGCGTAACATTAAATAGCGCGTGGAAACCACTTGTGACGCTTCAAAAAATTATCAAGTGAAAAGCCCAGTTTACGACTTGGACCAGTTTCTTTCCCGATCTCCGAGATCTAAACTCTGATAGCTCCCCTCTAGACACAATTGATTAGGACTCAAGCCCGGTGAATTAGGATTACTGCCAAATGCGCTTGGCGAATTTGGATTCGTGACATGGCGCACAGTCGCCTCTAAATGTTGTGGCTTGTAAGACTGCGCTATTTCCGTGTCGATACGACGTGGTGGCGTGCGGCCACCCTTTTCCGATTTCTTGGGTTCCTTTAGATTTCTCGGTAAGCTTTTACTACTGCTTGTGGAGCCGGATGTTGGTAAGGATTGTTTCGCGCCATTAACTACCACAGAAGGGTTTTTGACGGTGACACTCTTGGGCAGGATTTCTTCACATTTTTTCAAAATATCCTTGGTAGACAACTCGGCGCTTGATGCAAAGACTGACGAGTCCTGTAGTATGACCAAGAGATCATCGGGCACCATGCAAAACTCGTCATTATATGCGATGAGTGTGTTCACTGCTTCAATAGCAAGAAAACTCTCATCCACACCTTCATTGCCTTTCGGGTAGAGTATGTTTGGCGTTATGACAGTCGCGAGGTTGTGTGTATCCATCTTGCTACCACTCTCCTCGTCAACGTGTGAAAACGATGCGACCCAGTTGAGGAAGCACAGAAGAACTTCGGTGAAATCGCGATGGTTTTTGGGTAGAAGACAGCAGATTAAATGCAGTACTCTTTTCCGTGTTTCTTCCTCCTCCATTTCTAAGATGTTAGCCTAATTCAATTAGTTGACATACTTTGAGAAACTGCCCAGAGTTTGTAGAGTTTTTGCGTCAACAAAGGATCTGGGAGTTCTCTCAAGAACTTTTTCAGGAGTGCTGCCAGCTGAACAGGGTTCTCACTATGAAAATCAATACTTCCAGTGGCACTTTTGTCGATAGCGTCTGTCATATCACGAAGTCGGCGTATATTTCCATTCTTGCGAAAAACACCTTCAACAGACATATCCATTTGACGCAGTGTGGCAATCACATCATCGACAAAGCCGGGGATCCGCAGCTGACCAGGACCTACGCCAAGCGACGAATCTGCGCCGCTCCTTTCAATCAAGACTTCCAATGGTACACCGAAAACTCCCTTCTTCTTTTTGTCGGCCAGCGTGCCCGTAGACTTTTTTGGTCTGAAACCAAACCTAGCCCAAAATGTGGTTTTCCGCGTTTCAATAAGACCAAGAAGCTGTTCGAGATTGAAGTGTCCTTCGACTAGCCGCTCTAGCGATAATACAGCTATATGGCTGACAATAAAGCTTTCCAAAGCGGAAAGTTCAGATAAATAACGTTTAGTCGGGCGGGACGTGGTTTTACTCAAATAATCGTTTGCTGCGTCGTGACTCGATCCATTCCGTAATCTTGCCGTACCTGACGCGGCGGTCACAGTTTGTTTCTGGTGCTTGAAAGCATTTGGTCTCTGCTCTTTTGCCTGTTCTACAGCTACTATGCGTGAGATATCATCCAATGTCAGCGTTTGAACGCTCATCATGGTCTCGTTGCTTTTCGGAATTTCAGTCTGAAGGTCATCTTCGATTTTATACGTAGGGAACGTAGAGGCTTTACTTTGCGCCTCGGGTGAACCACCAGTTGGGGACTTGGCAGATGAGTACGTACGTGCCACATCCTCCTGGGGTCCATCCAGTATTCGAGAGCGACGTGCTTGGCGAGCGGGTGTGTGGAGTTTTTGATCTAATTGGGTAGCTCGTAGGCGTTGTATATCATTAATGGTATTCTTATACGATTCCGAGTCTTCACCGGCATAGGATTTGGATCGTGTATTGGACCTCATAACTGAGGGTGTGTCGAGGAAATGACCATCTGTCGAGTCGTAGATTGCGAGATTGGGATCATCTGTAGTATGCGAGAGATTATTTTCTTTGAGCATCTTCATTAACCTTACCAAGGCCACGCGTAAAAGGAAAATGTATTGTGAGAGCTTAGAGACGTAGGCAAGATGGGAAATGTCGGTTGCTTTCCCAGGTGCGATCTTCAATGCACACTGGGAGCAGTGACATTTCTTTTCTTGGGCATTCCAAATTGATTCTGAGATGTCTGAGGTCGCTACTTTCCGGTCGCAATTGCTACATTTGAGACACGTAACGTGCCACCGAGTAGTTTGATTGACGCTCGCAATGCAATCATCCTCAACTGACAACCCGCAGATAGGACAGAGATCGGCAGCGACGTCCCCGTTTGATATAACCAAATCTCTGGAAATTGACGGGAATGATTGCTTTGAGTCTTCTGTTTTATCCAAGGGCCGCAGATTATCGAGGAAGATCTCGAGCCTTTTCTCTGAGGGATAATTTACTTCTAAACTCAATGCAGCAGAAAGGCCAATCCGAATAAGGACTTTGAGGTAGTGTGCAAGACCAGTCACAAGGCTTAAAAGCTCCTGCGTAACGCCAAGTTTTCGTACCCCTGTTTCTTGCGTTTTATTCAACAGAGCAAAAAATGCAACAATCTTTTTACAAAGCAGCTTAGCTTCGCGACTGTACTGTAATGGCCGGGGAGATTGCTGTGCGTGTTGAACATCAAGCGCATTGATCCCGTCAAACAGCAAAGCGACATGGCCAATAAACTTTTGAGCGATTAAGGCTCCTTCAGCGTATGCGCCATTGCTCACATGCAGCAGCATATCTGATATACATGCAGCAGAGGACTCCTCAAAAGCGGACAAAACAGACCAAATGGAGTAGACTCTGGCTTCCGTTCCCTTCTCTCGCTGCAAGACTTCCTCGCCGCTTAGAACGCTCTCATTGCAATTATCCTTTGAGCTAATTGAATCGTCATTTAGAGGCGCTAGCCGGACGTTCCAAAACTTGTGTATCATGTAGCATTCTGGATGCCAGTGCTGGTCTTCTCCGCTACGAAAAACTTCCACAAATTGCTTCAGGATTGCGTTCTGACAGCCTTTGCAGCGAGCTGCAAAATCTCTAGAGTAGTGAAAATGGCAATAGACTCGTCCGTTGTGTTCATAGTACGAATCCTGGGGCCCAAAGATTGTAGGACATACCGAGCATGAGAAGTGTTCAATCTATTGTTAGACATTGACAAACTCACACTCACGTGATATTTCTTGTCCAGTGCGGTGATGTAAGACCCACGCAGAGCTTCTCCGCAAGCCTCACAGAGTAGATTTAGTCGTCGGAAGTAGTCACGCTCGCATAAGGGGTATTGGTCTGTCCTATTGTGATCTCTCTGCTCGTCCATAGGAAAGAATTTTGAGGCCACAATCGTCTTACAATCGCGACACCGGAAGCAGTCAAGGTGATATGTAGAACCAAGGGCGCGAACAAACTGTCCAACGAGGGGCTCCCTACATTTACGGCATGACCTTGCCACGGTTGTCTTGCCGCGCGATATTGGATTGCTCACTCCCAGCCCTGCATTCGGACGCGTAGCAACTCCCGTGTCTTGCGACAGGCTCCTGCCATGCTCGTTCTGAGTTGCCAGGGACGAATTTGCTGCAGGCTGGAAGCGGCTGTTGTCGCCGGTGTCGGGCGTAGCTTTAGACTTCGGCAGCATGGAAGACCGAGATTACCGTAGGACTGAAAGCGCCGGGCTCTCCACGACCCTTATCCTCCAATCCTGGCAGTCGAATGGTTTGACTTTCGGTGTTTTTATGACCCAGTAATCGTCACTCGACGTGAAAGCGGGCCAATGTGTGGTGATTGTATGCGCGACTAACTGGGGTGCGGGCCAGCTCGTGAAGCCCACGAAAGTGGACGCCGGGGGTGAAGACGAATGCTGTGGATGCAAGAGGACGCCGACCTTCGGCTGGACTGCGTGTGGCGCTGTTGCCTTTGCACGTTGTGAATGCTCGCCAACGTTGAAGGGTGTGCGCACGGCTGGGAAAAAAAACGTTTGGGTTGGGGGCAATGCGGGCAACAAACGCCAGGCGGGGCAACGGCGGGAACGGGGAAACGAGGATGGATTCTTGGTGTTGAGTTTGCACAGGAATACGGCAGCGAGATCTGGTGGTGAGCGAGTGGTGGATTGGCGCAGGTGACTTGGGTCGGCGGATGGAGGCACGCGGCGCTAAGCGGCCGTCCAAGTTGACCGCTATTTGTCGGATTGGATTGCCCCTTTGGGCTGTGACATATATCTTGATCTTTGGCGGATGCTGCTCCAACGTCTTCACGCTCGAGACCCTCCTGAACGTGCAGCCTGACATCGGCGCACTGCTTACAGTATGTCTTGCACGTCGGAATATGAATACTCATAAAGTTTGTCCAGTTTATTTTCGTTTCCTTGGAAGGCCTCCGACATTTCTTTGACCGACGGTCTGCAACTTGGTTTAAAAAGTCAAAGGTTCCTTTGACGCGTTATATTGTCATCGTGGCGTTGTTCTTTACGACTGCCTTGTTGAATAACACAGCCTTCAAGTACGACATATCGGTGCCTCTGCATATAATACTGAGAAGCGGCGGAGCTATAACTACCATGTTTGTCGGTAGGGTTACCGGCAAAAGGTTTGTCTGTTCGAAATTACGTTAATGAGTTAGATACAGTCAGATGCAAGTTGTGTCTGTGATTATTCTTACTGTTGGGATCATTCTCACAGCCTCTTCAAGCCAGCGTACGCCTGGCTTACACGCGTCGGAAACGTCATTCAACAAAGGTTTCGCGATTCTCTTCTGTGCCCAAATTCTTAGCGCATTCATGGGTTTGCTGACGGAAGCCACTTATCGTCAATTTGGACCGAATTGGCGAGAGAATCTATTCTATACTGTAGGATGATATTCACACCAAACTAACTCTAGCACTTCCTGGCACTACCTTTCTTTCTTCCGCTCTTTCCCCAACTAAAATCACAAGCTCTGCAACTATTCACGTCTGGTAGTCCGTACACATCTTCCTTTTCAAACGCCGTTATGCCCATCAATGTCTTACATCTGGTTCTCAACACCGTCACCCAGTATGTTTGCATACGCGGGGTAAACCAATTGGGATCTCTTGGTTCGGCTTTGACTGTAACCATTATCCTAAATATACGCAAACTTGTCAGCCTGGTAATAAGTGTCTTCATTTTCGGCAATTCGCTCTCGTTGACGACATTTATTGGTACCGTCTTGGTATTTTGCGCTGCATTTTTGTATGGCTTGTCGAACGACGGTCCTTCCAAACCGAAAAAGGGCAAAAAAAGATAACGCAGTATGTCACCCATATACTTGTCACCTGTATAATATGATATTTAAAAGCATCTCAAGTACCCTACGCTGAAGTCTCCAAACTTTCGTAAACTTCTAGGTAGGTGTCGTGTACTGCATTCCAACAAATGAATCACCTCGTCATGCTCATAATCGTCAATATTCAAGACCTCAATACTCGATGCACTGTTTGAAACTTTGCTGTCCTCCGCATAGCGGTATAGCAATTTGAGACCTTTTGAAGGTTGAGTGACGACATTATTGACAAAGAGTACATTTGACGCGAATATCCATATAAGCAGATTCATTGGTTTGTGCAGGATGTAACACCGATGACCCGAACGCATCTCGGCATGACCGAGAATTTTACTGCTGATGAAGTATTCTGCATCATATGAAACTGATTGGTTGCCTTGGGTGACACTGACAGCTCGTTTCTCAATTTGTGCATTTCCATCCGTATACATGCCCATATGCACATTGCATTTCTTGCAACGAGCGCGTGAAAGAGGATCCTTTCGTTAGTGTGGCCTTCCTAGAGATAGCAGGTAGCAGAACCTCGCTCATACTATATAACAGAAAGGTTCCTCTTTTCAGAGTCATTGTAGGACGTTTGTATCGATGCCGTGGAGTGTGTTTGTGCTCCTCAACATCTTCTTTTCGGTCCGAAATGGTGGTACTTACCGTGTCAAATGAGATATCCTTTGAAGAGAATATGAACTGCGTCATTGAGATAAGGCAAATGCCCGGCTTCGCTTGGAATCGACCACTTTTGAGAGAGGAGTAATGCGAGCTCGTCCCTGCATGTGGACGATGACAATGCCAAAAATCCATCATCTCCTCCCATCCCTCAGACGGTAGATCTTTCCACTGTTGGATCGTATTGCATGCTAATAGCGTGGTATCGCATTCTTTACACGATATGCTAGTAGTCGGCCCCATGGAAGAAGCCGACCATGGCGTACTTTCACCTCGTGTCGCGCTAGAATCCAGCTGGAGTCTGGCTGTGCACGATTCGGCCTCAAATGCAAAAGGTTGGTCTATTCGCACCCTCCCAGGTACTGGAATAACCATTCGCGCATCACCACGAGTGAGCTCAAGCTTACACTCATCTAGAATGCGCACATCTCCGTCTCTCCCCTCTACAGTCACATTCAGCCTGCGTATCCGAGGAAGGGTTTCAGCGTGGAAGGCAATCTCCTCAACTGTCATTCGTATGCATCCTGTCGAGTCACGTGCAGAAGTGCGAGTGTGGGGAAATGGGTCAGGCATGGTCGGCAGCGGACAAAGGAGAGGGAGGGGAAGTTCAGGACTCTGCTGAGGAGTCACAGTCGCCTCTGGCATATCTGCAATCCTTCAAGAATAAACCAGAGCTTGACACTGACCGGAAGAAGAAGCTGTTAAACCTCCTGAGAGGGAATCATACCACGTATTCCGTTCTCCACGAGAATCTACAGTTCCACAATCATGTTCCTCATGTAGGTTGGAGATAGACTTGGCTGACTGTAGCTGCTAGGTTCTGCGTACTTGCTTGGTGCGACAGGTGAGCAATTACACACTCTTTATTCCATAGAGGCAAAGGAGCAAGAGGAATGGAAAGAATCGAGCTTGGAGATAACACGCGATGAATGGCGTAATTATCTGGGAAGAAGGGATCTTCAGCGATCTTTTTTCAATTTCTTTGAAGATGAGCTCATGCGCAATCAGTATGATTGGAAGAAAGTTTGTCGAAAGTACTTGTTGGAGGGAAAAGAGCCCCTTGTGAATAGCCTTGTCGCTGACGCAGCTCATCCATTGATCCATTTGGGCTACGCTTTCGAATTAGATTCTCGAGAGATTGCTACGGAAGCGCTGACATTAGCAGCCACATGCTACAAGGATCTCCACAAACTCATTGATGGAGAACATCAACATCGAATGCCGTCCACAGTACAACTGAAGTTCTCCTTGCCGGAAATGATCTCCACTTTGCACAACGATCACGCCTTTGACCATCTTCTTACCCGCCCTGGCCTGGACAACCTCGACATCATTATGAAAGAACGGGGAAATCTGGTAATACAGTATTTTCATCGATTGAAAGTCGAAGAGATCGATGATGAGTCGTTTGATCGTATGGCTGCGTTGATGCTAGTGGCGACACACAAACCCAACGAGCCACAATATGACTTTTTCCTCTGCCACGTCCTGACGAGCCTTCATGCGATGCGCGTACTGCTCGCAGATGCTGCGAGCTCAATAAAGTTAGACCTGAAACGGCAGTTTTGGCTATTCATGCTTCTGGCTTACCTCACACAGATGCGACCCAAAGTAGACGAATCGCTGGTGGATGAAACGAAGCTTGATGGAAAGGGCTGGGATTTTATTTACGAAGCGGCATTGAAAGGGGATCATAGCACCGATGTGCATGATGTGAAGGCTTTACGATCTTTGAGTGTTTGCGAGAAACGCAATCCATCATCAACCTTTTGGCTGCAAGCTGCTGTCAAGTTTGCAATGCAGAAGAAACAGTGGACTGGCTTTGGGTACCCAGGCGAGCCACAGCTCGCTGTAAGAGTATAGTATGGAACAGTAATGGACGGAAGGGGGACTCGGACGGTTCACATTTGTTTTGGGTTTCATTTCATTATATCTATTGTGCTTTCGATGACACCAATCGCTCGACATCGGCGACACTTTGCTGTAGTAATTGTCGCTGAAATGTACTGTCTTTAATCTGCTTCTGAATATTTCCAATCAGTGTCTCTGCAAGCTGCCTCTGCTCGCGCTGACGAACAGCCGACTCATATCTCACCCAGCTGTCGAGAACCGATTTTGCTTCGTGCGAGAAGTTGACCCTCTGCTCGATCTCAAACGTCTGTGCTTCCAACCGCGCGGTCTCCTTTGAGACGTCAAAAAGACCTTGCGTGATCTTTGCCACATCCTTCATATCGGTGACGCTATCAATGCGACTCTGCACCGCCTCGGTATGATTTTTTCGTGCAGACTGCAGAACATCCTTGATCTTCTTGATGTTCGAGTCGGCCCATTCCGCGTAGGCTGGTGCACCTGCTTTGGCAATGCCATACACCAGCGCGATGAAGGAACCTAGAATGACAGTTTCCTCATTCACGACGTAGAGCTCATTAGAAATGGCGATGGTAGCCAAAGCAGCGCCAGCACTGAGGACTCCGGTCTTGGATGCGATGCTAGAGCCGGGTAGTGCGTCTAGGATGGACGTCGCCTTTGTCTTCGGGTCTGGCTTGTTGGAGGCATATCGCGCATTGCAGAAGGGCGACGCGGTGGACGCTGCTGCTGCTGCTGCGAGAGTCGGCCGAATCAGCCTCGACGAGCGGCTCGACGCCAGGCGAAGAGCCATTGCGCAGGGTTGTTGGGGTTGTGGTGGTGGTGGAGGAGAGTTTCTAGGAATCAGGCAGGAATCCATCAGGATGGCAAAGAGAACGAGAAATGGCGATGCTAAAGAGGGGCCGGGTGGTGGTGGTGGAGCAGGCAAAGATGCAGCGCCGAAGCTGGCAGAAGTGAAGAGACTGGAGGCCGAGATCCAGCAGAACCAGAGCAAGTACAACAATATTCCCCTGCTGCTGGAGGTGCTGAAGGAGGAGGAGGGCACGGTGGCGGATGAGGCTGCGACTGCGCTCTTCAAGACATTCTCGAGACTGTCAAGAGCAGGGAGGATGGCTCACAGCCGCCCCTCCGGCACAATCACCCTATGGCTTCAGCAGCGACAGCTTGATTATACAAAATTTCTGTGCACCGAGATGCTCACGAATAAAGACGTGGGCCTGCAAAAGTCTGCACTCATCCTACTCATGGCATTATTGAAGGAGCCTGCGGATGACAAGTTTCCCATTGCATTGTTCCGACAGTGCACACGGGCTATATTACAGGCCAAAGTATCGAGCTCAGTCATCCACGAATTTTCATCAAATTATATCAACAAGCACCATGACTTACTCTATCACTTCCTCGGCGTATCCAAACACCTGTGTGCTCAAGCTAAATCTGGCGTGAAACCCAAGCGTCTAGTTAGCCGATTGTTCAGTATCCTATTGAGAGTGGCGAATATGCCAATAGGGGACTCTTATTCTGACACCTTGTGGTATGATCAGGAGATCCCTGTCTCTAGGTGTCGAAAAGCTTTTCAGGATTGTTGGCTGTCGCTACTGTCATTGCCATTGGAGAGTGATGAATACAGAGCCATCATGATGGTCCTGACAAAACGTGTCATTCCACATATGCCAAAACCCCAGTTCCTGATGGACTTCTTGACAGATGCCTACAATACACAGTGGTCAATTTCTCATTTAGCATTGAACGGGCTCTTCTTTCTCATTCAAAAGTACAACCTGGACTATCCGGACTTTTATCCAAAATTATACGCATTGTTTGACAAAGAAATGTTGCGTGCGCCTCACTTGTCTACATTTCTACGAATGGTGGAGGTCTTTCTTTCCTCATCCCATCTACCTGCCACATTGGTGGCATCATTCATCAAGCGAATGGCGCGATTAGCACTGACTGCCCAGCCAGAAATAGCTGTCGTCTTCATTCCTTTTATATACAACTTGCTCAAGCAACATTTGTCGTGCATGGTCATGATCCACCGGCGGACCTCACATATGCTGAGTGAACCCTTCCAAGATCCATTCGATGCGATGGAGCGCGACCTGAACAATACCCGTGCAATCGAGAGTTCTCTGTGGGAGCTAGAAACCTTACAAACGCACTACTATCCCAACGTGGCCACGATTGCAAAGATAATGTCTG
>JAABUO010002433.1_pt1 | contig 22697 bp, 29 predicted proteins | sample 5559291 | NCBI WGS metagenome assembly JAABUO01 (sample SAMN10711878, study PRJNA513372) | rock metagenome | isolation source: Antarctica rocks | place: Antarctica: Victoria Land, Finger Mt sud
CTGACTGACCACATCTTGCTGATGCTGCGATTCAAAGTTATTCCAAACACGTATCTTTTTACAAGCTCCTGTGAGTCTACAGGCCATCCTTGCATAGCTTGAGACTCAGTGTTTGCCTGATAGACTGTAGCTGGCATCACGCTTCACCAGTCTGAACAAGGTGTGAAGCATGCATGTGAAACCCTTAAAACGTGTTGTGTAATGCACCAGGTGCTTGACGTCGGCTGCGGCTCCAACTACCTGTTCAGGCTGACACAGCGAGGCGGAGGTGCAGCAGCAGACAGTGCAGGCACCGCCCTGGGCAAGCTGGAAATCAAATGGAGGGGTAGCCTGGGGGAGGTGGGGCGGCTGCAGACCCAACAGATCCTTGGGCCCCCTGCGCCCACCAAGGTCAGCGCTGTACAGTGGGTGATGCTGCTGGTCAACCTGTTCAGCACTTTGGTTGCTTTGTTGCCATGCATGCTGGAGTGAGCAGACAGCAGGTATGTTAGTGGAATGCTTGCTTGATACGACTCATGTGCACTTGCACTATGCCAGAGCTGCATGTGTGAACACTGGTCATGTGCTCCCAGCAGCAGCACCAGCAGCAAGGGCTGCGGACCACACTGCAAGTCTTTCAGTATAGAAGCAAGTAGACGCAAAACAACAGCAGCCTTCAGACGCGGCATCCCAGAATCATGCCATGAGCGTAGCCAGATCGAGGTGCCGTTGTATAAAAATAAGCATTAGAGGGATTGCCTCGGTGACATGTGTGCAGGAGGTGGAAATCAAGATAACATCAATATCTGAGCAGATACATCTGGAGAGACCCTTTCAAACTGTGGTGAAGCTACAGAGCCATGTGGACCGCCAATTGGGACCCCTTACCCTTACCATGGCTTCTGGTCAGAATCTGCTGCTCTTCCATGCTGCACCCTGCTTAATGGTCAAAATTAGCCTCATTATCACATGGCTTGTCACATCAAGTATGAGCTGCTCTATGATATCAAGGTGATGCATATGTGGTTTCATAGCATGGATCTGTGTACACATTGAAGCGCTCATCACCAATCAGTTGTGCAGTATTTAGTATGTATTGCCAATCCTGCTTGTGACCTCTTTGACGGGTGGCACCATGAGGCAGAGCTATCAGGTCAGCTCAAGGTATATTGTTGCGAAAACGCAATGTTGCCTGAAAGGGCTGCAAGCTGTTTGTAATCGCAGGAGCAGAGAGCGATAAGACCCAGCAAGCTGGTGCATTGCAAGATAGGGGTATGTTGCGGCCCTCTGCAAGTCCTTCTCTCAGGGTGACAGCTGATGGTGGTGATGTATTACTTTCCAGCGATGCAGCCAGCAGTAGCATTGTTGCATGTGGCATGACAACACATACAATTGAAACATTGCCACCTCGTGGCACAACACATTTCACCCTGTCCTTCTTGCCTCTTGCATTGGGCGTACAGCAGTTGAGCGGACTCTTGTTGCAAGGTGTGGATGATAGCCACGTGTATGACAGATTGCAGCCTGTAGACATTCTTGTTGCTGCCTGACATCAAGACTTTGTGCAATAGCAAAAGAACACTTCTTACATTTGGTGCTTTGAATTCGTATTTGATTGCTGTAAAATTGAGATTGCCTGTAGAGCATTGAGCAAAAGCTAGCTCATCAAGTTGAGTGCCTGGTCTCAGCGACGCAAATTCTGTAATTCAAACTGATCCAAGCTGCTTCTAAATAAACTGGTCGTTTGGCCAAACGCCGCGCAGGACACATCAAGACTTTGAGCTCAGCTGCAACTCCCCACCAGCTACCAGTATGACTCTGATCAACATTCTGCAAGGTCTCGTGGCATTAGGTGCATGGAAATCTGTAATGCTCTTGTTACATGTACAGCTGCAGGCCATGTGGGCACACGGTTGTTGCTTACAGTGGATGTGTATATGAAGATGGCGTTCTGGTATGACTACAGGGCATTATGCCAACAACTAGACATGATATGTACGATAACAAACAGCAGTCTCACACCTCAATGTCACTTTTGCCCCAAAACATGTCAGTGTCCTAAGTATACAGGCGCAGTTCACACAATGATAAGTATATGCTGCTAAACAGGGCAGATGTATAGCCCTAGCTGTCTTGAACTTTAGTTAACCATCTACTTGCAAGTAAAGAGTCACACAGATCATGAACCAAGCATCAGCACAGAACAAATACTGTACACAGCTGACATACTTGCCCAGTTCAGACAAAACTTGAGCCTGGTAATGCAGGCAAATTTACTGAAGAAAGGTGCAGAAGCATGGCAATGGCCCATTGAAGTTGGAAACGTTTTGGTCGCCCTGAATGCTCTTTCACTCGTCAGACTGATCAGCAGCAGCAGCTTTACCAGCAGTTGCATGCTGCAAGTAGCGTATATAAACAGAACAGAGGTGTGGCCAAACAGAAAGTGTATGGTACACTGAATATGTTCAAACTTGTCAGTGAGCGACAGCCGCTCTCCTAGCTGCTGCATGGACAAACATGGCTATGGCTCTGTTCTCATCCACAACCTGCAGAAGGCAGTGCAACTGTTACTGCCATGACAGGTGTCAGCTGAGCGCATGGGCTATTGCAGCACACAGCAATATGCAACCTCCTCACGCACTGCAAGAAAACGGGAGCCAACTTATGGTTTTGTAGTAAAAATAGTTGGCGGTTGTTTCTGCAGGCTGTGTGTTTGCCTTTGACACAGTCCCCACAGCAGCCGAAGTGCTCAAATCTAACAACAGTGAAATGCAGGATGCAGGGATGTCCCATGAGTGCCAACCAGCATACCTGAGCAGTGAAATGCTTGCCAACAGCTGATACCAGCTCCTCCTTGGTGGGATTGGAGCCCACATCATCTAGCTTGTGAATGCGCCTATACCGCTTCAAAGCCACTGTGTCCAGCTTGTTGAAATCAATTCTCTGCATGAGCAATGATAGCAGACTATGCAATGCTGGACGACCTGAGTGTCAGTTGGCAATAGACAGTAGACTCTGTCCATACACCTATGTGCTGTGACTGCAGAGCTTGGTGCACAGCAGGCTTGTGCAAGGTACAAGGAATTTCATGTGAATTTGCTGAGCGTGTAATGGCCTGAGCCCAGGTTGGCGTCAAACAGGACTTGCAGAAAAGAGTTGCATTTATGCTTGTACGAAAATTGTTGACTGATAAGTTAGCTGCGCACCGAGCCATTGGGATGCGTGACCCTTGCAGACTTTCTCTGTTGTTGGGGACCATCAGGAGAAAATGAGATGGGTCTTGGAGGTGTCCTGGGCCTCACCCGGGGTAGAAGCTCTGCAAATTAGCGCACAGAGTCTGCACAGCTTAGAGAGGTGGAGGATGAAACAGAGTGACAGACCATTGGAACGAATTGCTGCTCATTTGTGGTGTTGCTATGCAAGGCATGCAGTTGAACTGAAGAAATTTATTACTCACAAAAAGCATAAGGCTGATGTACCAGATCATGGAACCAGAGGCGAAAACACGTGGTGAGTAATGGAATGAGGCGGGCTGAACATGAGCAGCCATAAGATGCAGAGAAATGCGCTTGATGGGTGTGCTTGAGGTTATGATTGTGCTGAATACCTGCTTGGTAGCCTGTTGTTGTGTCCTCGTCCAAGTCAGAGAAGTCCTGCAGACAGCAACAGGTGATGGTGACATCCAATGTCCAACATCACAACGTGCCTGTCCGACATCCGGGCCGACAGAGATAATGTGATGCAGACAGAACGTTGCACATTCAAGTACACATACAATGTCGACACACCAAAGGCGCGTCTTACCGTCTCGTTGCCGGTGGGAGGCTCAAGAACAGCAAGTGCATTCCGCTGCAAGCGACACTCAACACCGTTGCTGAGCACCTATACAACAAGCAACGGTCCCTCAAAACATAGATGATGGCAACAGAAACGCTTAGGAAGCTAGAGCGGCATTGGCTGACAGCCTTACGGGTCAGCAAGACGTCGGTCATGCATCGCAAGCAGACGAAACAAAGTTAGGTTCAGGCCCACAGTCCTAGCAATAAAGCACCTTCCAGCAAACAAGAAGGTGTGCCGTGCACATCAAAATCGGGAAGGCTTACCAACCAATGCCATCCGCCAAGCCCCACTGCCTTCCTGACCACACCAGTGAGTCCCACCAAGCTTTGCTTTGTCCTGTTGTTGCCTGTCACTGTGACCTTGGTATGTCGAGGCAGCAATGCTTGGCCATCGTCTTCCTCATCTTGGCTGGCATTGTCGCTGCCGGAGCTGCTGGCAAGATTGGTCTCCAAGGGCAAGATCGGCGGGACAGTGTCATGTTCTTGCTCGCTCTCTGGATTAGCCATCCGCTCTGTCAGCCTGAAGGTCCTTGTATTGGCTAGCTATTGACTTTTGCTTGTGGACCAATGTAGTATTGCTTCAACGAGTCGCAACTCGGTATCGGAATGCACAGAAGAAGCTGGTTCCGGCAACACTGCAGCTGCTGAGTCCAAAGTGCTTCGTTCATGCCTCAGTCTCGGAGTAGCTCACCTTTTACTCTTGCTTTCGATCTGACGTAACCAATCTGTCGATGCAGTCAAGGGAAAATGGGAAATGTCAAGGGTTTCATTGAAAATCTTGGCTGCGCAAAGTACTGATTTTGCCCAAAATTTGACAAATTTCAGGGAATGCCAGTTCTGAAGATTGCTTTTATCTTAGCTTTTACGCCGTATGCAACGTTTGTTGCAGCGTTGCTGCAGCCTCTACGCCGTACACTAATACTAAGTCGAGGCCTTGCAAATCGCCAAGCTAGAAGACGCTTCGCGCGGCGTTGCGCTTGTGCATGCCCTCACTGTTGCCCACTCGCATCGTAGGTCATGCCATTGAGGCTGAAATATGGAAGTTGAATGCCCTGACGGCACGACGCTTCCCGTTGAGGTAGGCTGCACGTATGGCAGGAGGAATCTTGACGCCGCGGCTGACGACAGCATTAGCAGAGAGCAATTCAGATTGGACCCCGTGGACGGCCTTGCCGACGTTGTCCAATTGCAGATTCTTGGCCGAAACGGTGACGCATCACGACTGATCACACTTGACTGCAGCAGCTTCCGACACGTCCAGCTGAAGAAATGAACGGATGATTATGCCATGCGTTTTCTTTGCTGCAGCAATGGTCCTGGAGAGGCAGGTCTCGGCCCCGGCTGATTCGTTAGCAGGTGTGTGTACACATCCTTTTCTGCATGCCGGAGTCGACAAATACAAGCTGGCCTAAGTATGACTGATTTTAACATCCTGCTTTAGGTGGCGATCACTGGGAACTGACAGACTACTTGGACCAGGGCATGGTGAGATATGGCCCTACTGTATTTGCTCAACTGACCTTGGTGTCTGATACCACATGCGAGCTTGCAGAGTTCAGTTGTAGCCACAGGTGCAAGGTTTTATGTGGCTTCAAGGTATGCTGCACTTGCTTACAAAGTCCTAGGCCTCCTACTACCAAACATTTTTGCAGTGATTTTCCACCGCAAACCTCAAACCAACGCTGTCAGTTTCAATTCACAGGAAGGCAACCATGATGTTCAAGCTGCAGTCAATGCATGCCAAAGCCAACTTTCCAGCAGGCACCAAGCGGCCTCACTCAGCGACAGCAGGACCTCCTGCAGAGGAGATTGATCAACCTCCAGCAGCAGTCATAGACACTGGCAAGTCACAGCCAGATGGAGCTGATGACAAGGCATGTTTCCAACTGCTGTATGTGAGGGGGATCCCTGATTGGGCAAACAGGTATACTGGCTGTTCTTGTCTTAGCCTGTGCAGGTCTGCTGGCTCTGCGCGTGTGTCTCATAAGTTGGACCTGGACTCTGTACATCGGCACTCCCAACAATGGTTGCTCACAGCAACACATGCTCATGTGTGGCGTCAGCTCATGTCTACTTACCACCACCAAAAAGCTGTCAGGTTGTATGACCTGCATATCATAATCCTTCTGCTGTCTTGCTGAGCAAATCAAACTCCCAATCATGCCTCTTGCAACACCTCTAGCAGTATAATAGGCAGTCTGTAAGCTCTGTAGGTGTCTGCAAACTGCTGCAGTTTGCAGACACCTACAGCAGGTCATTATGTGTGCCCTGATGTGACCACTTGCATCTTGCTTTGAGCTGAAATGTGCAATGCAAATAGTGGCTTTGAGCACTTACGGCAGGTGTTGAGGTGCCATCGGATTCACATCACACAAATGCATGTGACGATTTTATAGATACTCATTGCAGCAGACAGCACTGCTATGCAGCAAGCAATGCAAGCTTGCACTCAATGGTCCCTCCTGTGACAAGTGTGATTCCTGCACAGTTATCAACATAATAACACAAGCACATGAAGCACATTCCCACAGCACATCACAAGTGCGCACTGGTGCATACAACATGGCCTAAGGACATGCTACAGCCCTCTTGTCATCTGAGCCTTTTGTACTCTGAGCAAATCAGTCAGGGTGCAGGGGAAATGGCCAACAAATGCAAACTGGGTCATCTGGGGGAGGAGAAGACGCCAATCCGGCCTCTGACAACAGATTAAGCAGGCATCATCACCACACATGACAAACTTGAGGTGCATCCATGTATGATTCCAGGTATGCTGTGTGTGACAGGGCGCCAGGGGGATGCAGGCTGCGAGATGTGGTGCATGGCAGCATGAAGTGGGTGCTGGCCTCCAACTTCATGGTGGACATGACCTGGCTGCTGTCGGCCTGCCCTCACCTGCTCCAAGCCCAGCAGCTTGTCATTGTGCATGGAGAGAGGACGCCTGACAGGCATGAGACATTCACTTACACATGCTACAACACATGCTCTTTGACCTAGTGCAGTACTATCTGCATGCAAAGAGACCACTTGGCAGGCAGCACTGACAGGCGTCGCAAAGGCCATGGCTCTAGCAGTAGCAGCTGCAGGAAAACCGACAAACAGGGCTGGTCTGTCTGTGTGTGTCTTTGGCTCATCCTGTGGTCACCCGGAAGTCTGTCAGCAGCCTCCCTCTTGCAGCATCCAGCATGATCCAAGTGCTATATGTCAGCTGATGCTCAAGTCAACAGCCACCGGTCATGCCTGTCGCAGTGTGTGTGGGTGCCCATGCAGCTGCAGAGGGGATGTAGTATGTTTTGACATATGGGTCCACTCTCAACAGTCAGAACAGCATCTGCCTGCAATACATCTCTGTGTCATGCGAGCTCAACATTCATGCAGTGGCACAATGTCTGTCCACGGTAACGATGCTCAGACAGCAGCATGAGCAAGGTATGCAGGGTGGGAGCCATGAAAGCTGTGGCAGCCTCTGCTGGCCTTGCCAATCTGGTGGTGCATGCTCCACCGCTGCCTGTGCAGTTTGGCACCTACCACAGCAAAGCCTTCATGATTGAGTATGAGAGCGGAGTACGAGTGGTGGTGCACACAGCCAACCTCATTTATGTGGACTGCAACAATAAGAGCCAAGGCCTGTGGTATCAGGACTTTCCTCGCAAGGTGGGCTTGCCTTGCTGTTGAGCACACGTACAAACCTGTGGGTGTGCTTGTTTAGCCTGATGCAGATAGGCTTCTTCAGGCTGTTTGGAGCTGTAGCCTGCTGACTGTGCCTGCACCCTAAGGCAATCACAAGCCTTTTCACCAAGTTGGGCTTTTCTTCACTGCTGGATGAACCATGTCCTGAACGCGACCTAGCCTGTGCCATAACAGGCCTGCTGCTGTGCAGCAATGCCCACACTGTGTGTTAATCACAAGCCATGCTGATCCCATTCAACACAGCTCTCAGGGACTGGGTCATACCACAGTATCCTCATGTGACACCCTCCTTGCAGAGATGTTGATTGCTGCACGCAGAGTGATACATCTCCTGCCATGTCTGAGTTTGAGCAGGAGTTGGCAGATTACCTGAAGGCACTGCGCTTGCCGCAAGCTCCAGCCCAGAAGGCTGAAGCCCTGTGCGCGCAGCATGACTTCTCATCAGCTCGTGCACACCTCATCATCTCTCGCCCAGGCTACCACTCAGGTACCTTTGCTTTCCCCTGGTTTGATCTATCTTGCCACCAAGTGACCATGCAAGCAGCTGTCACCAAAAGTTGTTGCAGCCAAGCCTGGGCAGTAAGGTGCAAAAGCAGGTGACCAAGCCTGGCATCCAGGTGCCACAGCAGTTGACATTTTTCATTCTAGTTTAGCACCCTCAGTAGAGATCGGCGCTGTATGGCATCCAAAAGGAATTCAAGTGTTAAACCCTTGGGAAATCCCATTCTTAAACACTATGATTTTACTTTCTTCAGGAGCAGCAGTAACATGGGCTGTTTTACGCTGTGTTTGGCTGACACAATGACAAATGAGTCCATGCCTTGATGCTTCACATCACCAAAGAAGGACTGCGACAGAGCTTCTACATCACATTTGCGTCACATTGCGTCACAACTATGTTTTCCAATCAGAGACTGTCCCATCGTGCTCTCAATTCTTGTCCAGGGCCAGCACTGAAGAAGTATGGTCACCTGAGGATGCAAGCTTTGCTGGCAAGGGAAACATTCCCCGCTCATTTCCAAGGGGCCCCTTTGGTAGCCCAGTTCTCCTCTCTAGGATCCCTAGATGAAAGGTGGCTCAGTAACGAGTTCAGAGTTAGCCTTTCTGCTGGCCTGAGCTCCTCAGGAGGTGAGTCTCTGAGCTTGTACAGCGCCTGAAAACAGCCAAAGCACTGCATGCTCCAGTACAAGAAAAGACAGTGTTGCCTACACGTTGCAAGGGGGTACGTGCTTGCATCAGTCAACCCAGGGCATGCAGGAAGACAGCTCTGCATCCTGCTGCAGCATTTAGTCTCCCAGTACGTGCATATCTACACAAGAGGTGCAGGTGTTGGCAAGCATCGGAGACTAAGCATGGGACTTCACACACTGCTAGGTTGGCAAATTGGGTATCACCTGACCATGAATGGCATTGTCACCAGGCCTCAATACAGCTCCAGCTCAGCAACTGAGCATCTTGGGCATTTCAGCATTCACAGCTGTCATCAGCAGCTCATCATTGAGGAAACGCTTCTGGCATCCACCATTCATTGTTTTGGCGTCTTGTGTCCATATTCATTGGTTTGCAGGGAAATTGGGGCCAGGTGCAGCAGGGGCCAAGGGCCTTCAGCTTGTTTGGCCTACCGTGCAGGACATCAGGGACAGCGTGGAGGGGTGGAGGGGGGGTGCCAGTGTGCCCGGCCCAGCCAAGAATGTGAACAAGCCCTTCCTGCAACCCTTCTGGCACAAGTGAGCCCTGCATCTCGCCAATATGTGCATGCAGACTGGCTGCAGGCAGGTATGCATGATAGGTATCTCAGTTGACACATGTAGGCTGACTAGCAACATGATGAACACATCTGCAGCTGCTCATGCAGCAGAATCTGTCCCTAGGCGCAGTGTCATCTGCCATGCAAGCGTCGGCATACAACACACCCCAGCAGCCTTTGCTTTAAGACTCTTGTTGCTCTGCCAATGCTGTCATGCAAACTGTTGATGGTATGCGAGACAGTTGAAGGCAAATTAGCCAGACATATGCTGAAAAGACAGGAAGACACTCAGCACAGGCTTGGGGTGCAGGTGGGGCGGGGAACCCTGGGGGAGGCAGAGAGCCATGCCTCACATCAAATCGTACACACGCTACAAGTAAGCCCTCCCTCCATCATGCTGTATCTGCACCAGATCATTCCTTAAGATGGGGCAGCAATCACACATGCGCAGGGACATTGATGTCATGCAAGCAGGCTGCCAGTTGCGCGTTTTCACTCATAAGCACATTGCTGGTTGCAGTCTGGTCAAACACATGCTTTTTGCTTGTCTGATATGTTTACAATGTCTTTGAAGCAAAAGCTGTGCGTTCCGAAAGTCAGAGGGGCAAATAGCAGCATCCATGTTTGAACCTACATCCGGAATAGATAGAGAACGTGGACGAACCACTCATACTGCATTGTTACACAGTAAGGTCCATCTGCCCTCAATGAAGCTGGTGCCTATACCATGGGCACCTGACACCCTTCCAGATTCCACTCTAGGGTTTGGTTGTTTGGTTGAGGAGGGAAACCCTGGCTAATTACCCCCTCGTAGGGTTTGCCGCCAAAGTCTGGCGCGTGCATGACTATATTTAGGGTTACTTGGTGCTACATGAGCAACCTTGACGAGGTGACAGCCATTCAGGGTGTCATGGATGCGTGCTAAATTGGGCTGCCAAGCAACATCATATAGCATGATGTTTCTGTGGTGTTCTGGGTATGGGACCTGTTTTGTTGCCCCCAGCTGGCCATCTTGCCTGCTGACGCATGGAGTGTATAGTGTACAAGCTGACAGTGGGCCAATGGAATTTCTGGTCGGAATGAGTAATTGTCTTCAAACACACAATCTCACATGAAGCCAGAAGCTAGGGTTCCCCAAATGAGCACAGACCCTAAGGCTTGTGCCAGGGCACATTTGGCCATACTGGTCACGATGGAAACACACAGAATGTGATGCCAAGAAACTACACATGGTCACAATGTGAAATGCTCTGTTGATGCATCTCAACCTGCATTGCTAGATGTATGGATCACAATGATGTCATCATGTAACATAATGTTAAGGCATGTGCAATCAGTGAAGCTAGTGTAGGGGGTGATGCAGGGGGCAGCAAGTGGCTTGGTTCATTCTGGCATCCCATAACCTCAGTAAGGCAGCCTGGGGAGCTGTACAAAAGCAGGTCGGCTTCTGCAATAGCTTTGCACCCTAGTGCCTCACCAGCCGACATCACAGTGTCAGTTTGCCATTGTCAGTTCTCAGACTTTTTCACTATTCACAATTAGTGCACTTTCCTGACTCAGTGAGTGTTCAATTCACAGCGTGCATATCAAGGTTGAAAAGGCCTGTTCCAGATGCAATACCTACCTCGATTTTTTCAGAAGTGTGGAACCTGCTGCACCCAGACCCTGAGCAAACTAGCAACCCTCTGAAATTTATTAAAGGTCAAATCTTTCACCCCTTCACGGCCTGCCTTTCCATTTGCAGTCCTGTGATGGAACACAGCCTGTCTCACTCACATACCTACTACATGCTAGATGCATCTGGGCCAAGGGCACATTGAGGAAATAGCCCTTTAAGGGTAGCTGTCATCGCTAAATCTGAGAGTCAAGTCACTGGCAAGGACATATGAACCAGTCATGCATGCAAGCATCAAGGCCTTGCACTTACGTCTTGCATTTCTTTGGACTTCACAATGAGAAGCAGCAGTTGCAGACAGTGTAATGACTCTTCCCTGCATTCCCAGTCTGTGAGTACCTCTTCTTCCGTGAATATCATTTATGGCCATGAACATGCTGGAACGTATGTGCAGGGCACGCAGCTATTCATCAGGTCATTTGAGCTGGGTGTCATGTTCCTGCCTTCCTTGGAAGCCCGCTACCGGCAGCACCCCAATAGGGGGTTCAGCTGCAACCCCCAGGCACCCCCCGCCCACCCCAGTGCAGAGGATGCAAGCACATGCAATGCTGTCAATGAACCACCAGCTGATCCTCTTGCTGCTGCTGCTGCTGGTGAGCAACTTTGTCTTGTCTGGCACATGTCACAAGCAATCAGCCACCAGCACACAAGACTTCAGCATCGACCGCATGAAGACCCCTCATGGCTGCGTGGGACAGATACTACAGCGCACAGCTGCTGCATGACAAAACTCCTAATTCTTGCACTTCCTTCAGCACTTTGCCAGCAGTAGCCCCAGCTTGCAAGCAGTATGTATGGTAAGCTAAAGCGCTGAGCATCATTGCTGTCAACAGGCAAACAAGGAGATGCGCCGTTAGCCCAAGGTCTTCCTGCACCAGAGTTCTGGTCAAGCCAAGCAGGCACAGATGATAGCAGTGGGGCCAGCAGCAACATCAGTCGTGCCAGCAGGTGCGATGATCAGTGAGCATCATGCTTGGTTCCATGCCCTACATTTTTTGTCAGTGGACTCTTGCAAGCACAAGTAGTTGCATCCAAAAACACTGCAGCATCCACTGCGGGGAACAAGCCATCACTGCAGACCACCCAGTCTTACAAAGCATGCCAACCACTTTGGCAGTGTAGCAGTGTTTGCTTAGACACAGCAGCCTTGTTTGACAATGTAGTTTTCCTAAATCACTGTCAAGAGTAATGACAACAGTGTTCGGTAATAGCAGTGCGCGCTATGATGACGACCACTTGTGTCTGCACCACAGTTCTCAGTGCTGCATTTGTGTTGCAGGTTGATGATGCCACTACCCTACATGCTACCTCCCAGGCCCTACATGTCCACTGACCAGCCCTGGTGTGTTGACATGGAATACAGTGGTGTAGACTCCTTGGGACACAATATCAATGACCCAGTCGAGAGTTTTTATGGACATGTTCAACCACCAGACTGAATGATATCATCTCACTTGGAGGAGACTGAGTAAGAGCAGTGCAGCACGTCTGCGATGATGTATGTTATGATTGCTGGCTATACTTACAGTCAACTGCTGCACAGGAATTTTGAACTGAAGGCTATACACAAGGTGCCTAGCAACTTTATAAAGTCATGCATGGTGTGTGCTGCACGTCACCAGGCAGTGGCCTGTATTGCAGGCATGGGTCTGAATTGCAGATAGGCCAAAATTCAGACATCAGCGTAGCACCTTTCATCAATCTATAAGCTGTCTTTTCTTGCTTACAAAGTCAAGCAAGGTACCTACAGTCACATGTGCCAGTCGAGCCAGTAATGCAATGGCGCAATAGCTAGCAAATTTTTATGACTCCATTGATATGCCATAACAGCAGTTGCGCCAGGCAACATTATGTCACTATATTTGTATCAAAATTTGCAGCAAAGATATTTTGTCCGCATGTGGACTCTCTAGACTGTATTGCTGCTGCACTTCACATGCACAGGAGCAAAAGCAAGTACCAGGTTGCAGGCAGACTGCAATAGCTGAGGCCACCCTGACTTCGTGCCAGGGACGTCATTTGAATTTACGCAGCACTGCCTTTGCAACGACGTCCTTCAACGTCAGACAGGCGCTTTGTGCTCAAGCTGTATGGAAGCGGTTGCATCAACTAAATACCGGCGTCCGACCAGCAAGCACCAGCGCATGCTGGGGTCGGGAGGGTACGCTAAGGTGGAGAAGTACGAAGCGATGAGCTCATTCACGTCGAGCTTGATTGCATCGAAACTTTAGTAGCTGAAACCAACAGGACTGGTTGTGACAGATGGTACAATACCGAGTCTGGCGAGTGGGTTGCTGCTAAGTGCGTCACTGACTTTAAGCTTGCTCAGTGCGAGACCACACTGCTGCTACTCGCTGAGAGCTCAGGAGTCCCCAGAGTGGTCAGGCTCAAGGACAATCTTCTCCATTTGTCTCGACAAGATGTCATGCTGCTTGAGTAAGTCTTCAGAAACACAAGAGGCACATCCACATCGTGTTCAGCTGCTGAAAGATATCACATTTGCAGGTTGGTTGACGGAATTCGTCTGCTTGACTACTTTGAGAGGAGCGCAATTGACAAGCATGTGCATCTGACTGAGGCAAGAATGGTCGCAACTGCAGCGCCCCTACTAGAGGTCAGTGCTGATTGTATGTGCTGTCTGTTGCTTGCTTGCTTGCTAGCCAGGCAGAGGTTGGTGGCTCTTCAAAGTGAGTTGTCAAAATGCAGACACTGTGCAAACTTCACGGTTCTGCTGGTATTGCGCACATGGACGTGAAGCCTGAAAACATTCTATTGGCACATGCGGAGGATAATGCCTGGAACAGGTTGCGTTTGATTGACTTTGGCTTATCAGCAAAATCAGGTACAGCTGCTCACAACCGCATATCTCACTCCTCCAAATTTCAGCAAGATTACAACTCAAGCCACCTGCCAGCTTCTTGCAGGGTCAAAGACTTCGGTGACATTGCGCTTGCCTGTCAATTTATACCTAGTATTGTCACATCCTTAAAGAGGAGCAGTGAGCCATGAGAGCTGATGTCACACAATACAAGTCAACTGTACTTTTACAGAGTGCATGTTTGCAGACACTGGAGCCGAGGATGTTGTGCCAGCTGGTTCCTCATTGCCGTATGCTGCTCCAGACGTCCTGCATGCCCTTAAGCTGGCAACTCAGGTCCCTCAAAGGTCTCAGAAGGTCAATGGAGCTGCAGCTGACATGTGGTCTTCTGGCTGCACCTTGTATTACATGCTAACTGGAGACCTGCCGTTTGACATGTGGGACTTCATTCACGCACCATTCAAGCATGGGTGGCAGAGATACAAAGAAGCACAGAAGGTGCAGCACTCTTGGGTAAGCATCTGTTGGTCATCTGCTAACATACTTGCTCACCTCTTCACTGCTTGTCTGTTGCTCTGTAGCAACATCACCAACATGTGTTCTACAGCTTGTGTGTAATGTCAGTTGCACCTCATGCCTTGCAAAGTTGCCTGTCAATGAACAGCATAGTGTCCTGTGCAATCTGCTCAAAGTTGATGTTCTGCCTGCAGACTAAGGCTGTCCTGTTGGCAGAAGCCACACAGACTCCAGCAGAGCACCCTATCCTGAGTCAGATCAGAGCTTGCAGTACAACCCCAGAGGCTGCTGTCAGCTTTTTTTGTTGCAATACTGCATCCAAAGCCCAGCGCTCGCCTGACTAGTCTCCAGGCTCTAGACCACCCTTACCTCAAGCAGTGCGTCCATCAGATGCAGGACCACTACCATCCACCCCCCCTTGACCCCCCTTGCAGCTGGGAGGAGCGCCTACATCAAGACTGCCTTGAAACGAGTGCTAGCCACAGCAGCATGCTGCGCGGTCTCGGTACAGTTGGCAAGGCTGCAGGCTTGGCAGGGTTTGCTCTGTTGAAGTCTGTGGCCAAAGCAGTGAAAGGCAAGCGTCAGCATGACATATCACAGTACTTCCCAAACTACACACACCCAGAGCGAGACTCTGATCTGCTGACTAGTGCCCCACAGGAGAAGTTGACAGCATTGATCAGTAATTCAGGCTTGTCTGTCAACCCACAGCAAAGCACTGGTGCAGACACATCAGATGCAGGCCTGGATGAGGTGCCACGTGCACTTGCTGCACAGCGTCATGCAGCCTCTCTGCAGCAATGTGATGCTTCAGCTGCTGCAGTGGGTCTCAATCAGCAACGTCTAGCAGCTGCATACAAGGCAGTAAATGAGCAGCGGCCAATGCCAGCGGCTCAACACCAGATCAGAGCGCCAGCTTCAAAGGCAAAGAAGGAAATGCCATTTGACCCACTTCTTAGGCCTGGTGCTCGTCTGAATCGTCACCTTCACCACCAGTTCAGCGCCCGCACCGGCAGATCAGCGCCAGATGCAGACTCAGGCCCACAGCAAGCGCCTGATGCTGCAGTGGCAGATGCCGCTGCCGGCACATCTGCTGCTCCCCGTCATGCAGAGGCTCAGCTTCCCATCATTGCTGCGGGCAGTACAGATACTGCCAAGGCTGCTGTATCTTACAGCACAGGGGTTCAGAGCCCATGTGAGGTCTGCACATCCACAGCAGCTGGACAAAACCGCTTGCCTGCTGCGTCTGCTAGTGGCCAAGCAGAGCCTGTCAGCACAGAGCAAATGTCCTTGCCAACAGCTTAAGGTGCAGACCATGCACTTGGTGGTGCTGCTGGTCGGTCAGGAGCTGAGAGCTTACAGCAGGGCTATGCAGCCACAGCAGGCAGTGGCAGTTGGTCTGCTGTGCTTGCTAGTGGCAATACAGGGGCTGAGAGCACACGGCAGGTCACTCCAGGCACTGCAGCAGCAGCCAACACGACAGCAGCCGACGTAACAGCAGCTCAGCACAGCTCAGCCAGTGCTGCAGCGTCAGTCAATGGAGCTGCTTCAGACTCTGTGAAGAGCCACAAGATAGAGCTGCTGCCTATGGCTGCAGAAGACTGTGGCCTGACATTGGCACAGCAGAACCTGCGGAGCCACCAGATCAAGCTGCTCCCTGAAGATGAGGAAGAATACTACCCAGTGCCACAGCAGCTGCAGGAAGTGCCAACTCACCCCATGCCACCTCTGGAGAATGACAGTGAACCAGCACAGACACAGAGTCAGACTCAGCCAGAGGGCGCACAGGGCCACGCAATGAGCAGCCTGTACAATGCAACAGAGCAGGACTCTGACATGGCTGATGTCAGCAGCCAGCAGGTATTGGTGGCCACAGCTAGCAGCCTTTTGGCTGGTGGCGCCCTGTCTGGGCCATTCACCAGCTCTGAAGGCAATTCTGGTCCCTTTGTTGTTTCTGGTGAGGGGGAGATGAACATGGACATGGAGGATGATGCCCACAGTGAGGCCATCAGCAATGCACCTGCGCTATGCATTGAGGATGTACCCATTGCAAGGTACAGATCTACGACAAATACTGGCAGCGTTCAGTGCTGAGTGTCAAATGCATTGCTGGAAATTGTGAATTATTCCATTTGACTGGTTGTCAAATAGAATAATTCACGATTTCCAGGGGCGCTCTCAAGGTGTAGGAAACATATTGATGGACTGCACAGAGGTCAGCAAGGAAGCATGCTAGTTCTCTGTGTTTTGCTTGTTGCGCTGCATTGTTGCTGCCATCTTGCAAATTGCTTGCTATGCATGTTCTGCTGGCTCCAGAGGCTTTGCTACTGACATCAAATGCTTGCTTGATGGTGCTTACCAAATTGAGCGGCTGGTACCCTCTGGCAAATGATGCTGGGAAATTAGTTTGATCTGCACCAGTTCTCATTCACCTGCATGTCTCACAAAACGCAGTGCACTTGATGCTTCCTCACATTGACTTTGCCATCATAGGGAGGAGGAGGGTGCAAGGCAAGGCAAGGGCAGCTGGCTGCGTAGGTCTGCTGGGGCCTTTGGCAAGACAGGCAAGGGCTTTGCCCTGACTGGAGCTGTTGCTGGCACAGCCTTCCTGGCAGCTGCCTGCTGCCGCCGATAGAGAGCAGCAAATTGCATATACTTGCTGGCAGGTAATTGCTGCATTTACGCACCTTGTTGACTATCCAATGGACTATACCAACAACCCAAGCAGTGGCTCTTGTTGCAGTCCAGCATGCCAGCTGCTGAATTTGAAACCAGTCTCACTGGTTTGCAATGACAAAGCTAATGATTCAGACAGCCTGCTTCAGTTCTGATGGTTCATTTGTGAGCTGCCATGTGTGTTCCCAGCATGAGCATCCCAGCCTACGCTGTGATGAGTACTGTCCCAACTTTTTGCCTGACACCTCTGCATGCTGGCAATACCTGTATGTTCTGTACAACCAAGCTCAACTCGCAGCGACATCACCTTGACTGTGGCATCAAGTATTGTGCTCCCAGCAGCAGCTTGTAGCATGAATAGCATCAAAGTTTGCTGTACCACTTGGCCATCTCCCATCACCACCAACCTCCCATGAAACCTTGATGGCAGCCTGTGCCTAGCACATACAAACAGCTGACACCATACTGTCTTGCACGCTGACCTGACAAGTGGTCCACTGCATTTGGTGTGTGTCAAGCATGTTTCCTCCTGCATGTGCTTCTCTGTGACAGCACGATGACGAACTTCGCCTGTGGTGTGCAGGCATGATGCAATGCCCTGCACACAGCTACTGCCAGTGTGGCAGACATCACCAGGCAGAGAGCATTGCACCGTCTCTTTTTGTGTTGTAGCTGGTCTTCTGGTCATTCTGTGAGCAGCAGTGATTACAGCTGCTGTACTCACCACAGCTGCACCACGTCTGCCATCTAGAGCAACTGTCAGTTAGGGTCCATATCACCAGTTACAGTCAATGTGTTCTAGGAAGCAGTATATTCCTGCTGCGTCTTCCAGCAAGCAGCGGCATGGGTCTCAGCCTCAGCTTCAGCAACAGAGCACTTTCAGCATAGATAGTCAGGAAGGCCAGCAGTCCTGCATCTTAGCGGGGTCACCTGGGCTTGAGGCCATTTCAAAGTGTCATCTGCTTGAGTGTCAGTGGCTCAGTAGCCAGCACAGCATAGCCTGATGCTGCATGGATGGCAGCACAGAAGTTTCTGCAAATGTGGAGCTACCCTGTGTGCAACATCACACTGGGCAGCAGCACAACTACTATGCAAGATTACATCCTCAGAGCAGTCTCCCACTGCAGCATGACAGAGCAGGCCACCATGTGACCGCAGCAGCAGGTCATCGTGTAGCAACACAGCACAGTGGAGCGAGGGCCTTCTCAAAAGGGTGAACCTCATTGAGACCACAGTGCCCCTATGGAAATGCCAAGTCGTGAGGGCCATTTGGACAAGAGATGATTGGCCTGGACCATCAAGCCTCTATTTCAAGAGGCATCTGAGTGAGATCATGCAGTCTGGCAGGATATCCTGCCATCGTTTCATATTGATTCCACACATTTGCATCAGGTGAGTCTGTTGCAACTCCGCTTGCATGCAAAGTGATGTCACATGTGTACATCACCTGCTAGGATCACATTGCTACCAACATGAGGAGAAGCTGATGCATGCAACACCTGGCAAGCAGCCCCATTGTTCCTCTCACGGGCCATGATGCAAGTGGGCATGCACCTTGTGTACTGTGTCCACGCTGTCATCACGGCAGCTACACAGAGACTCACAGTGAGATGTGATTGCAGACCATGGCAACAAGAGCAGCAGATGTGCAGCTGCACCCAGGTGGCAGCAGGTGTAGAACCCCAAGGTGTCTCTTGTTGGAGCCTGTAGTGGACAGGTTTGACACCCAGCAGCTATAGACTTCGTCCCATAATCACATATCCAGCAGACACAGCTACATGATAGTCACATAATTATATATCCAGCAGATACAGCTACAAGACCACTGGTTCCGCCGAGCAGTCACAACACCACAGCTGGCCTTCAGTACGTGAAGCTACAGTATAAGGACCAGCCAGTCACAACACCAAGCTGGCTTTCAGAAAATGAAGCTACAGTACAACGACCAAACAGTCATAACACCACGCTGGTGTGTTGTTCACTCCCAGAGGCTAAGGTCTGCCACACGCTTAGTCCATTTTGCTCCTTTAGCATCCTCAATGAACATAGCAGCCATTGAGGATGCTAAAGGAGCAAAATGGACTAAGCGTGTGGCAGACCTTAGCCTCTGGGAGTGAACAACACCATGCAATTGGCGCCTTGATAACTCAGCTTCTGCTTCTCTTGTGCCTGGAGAATATTGGCTCTTGCCTCAGCCTCCAGCGCTGCCAAGCGTTCAGCTTGCAGCCAGAACACCCAGGCGCAGATGACAGTGTGGCTTTCAGAAGGTGAAGATACTTTCACTTTCAATAGTCAGACTAGTCATGCAGCCTGGCTTCTGGCAGACTGAGATGTCCAACACCGATCACCTGAATTTGCCAGACAGCCTGGTCATCAGCAGATCAAGGTATGCAAGTCTGTATCTTGCGCTCAGAAGAGAGTCTGGCTTCCAGCAGACTAAGCTACTCAAGATCATCCAAGCAGGCCTGACTAAAAGCCTGGCCACCAGCAAATCAAGCTATGCAAGCGTACGCTTTTCAAGCTCAGCGCGGAGTGTGCTTTCCAGCAGATGATGCCATGCAAAATCATAAAGTCCAGCACCTACCACAGCTTAATTGTGAATTCTGGCATCTTGTGCTGACAAATATCAAGTGAGTGTCAGCAAGATGTTTATTGCTTGCTGGTGAACAGTGCATGCGCCTTGTTGTGCTTGTGCATGAGCTTGCAATACATGCAGAAGTTTCTGCCATTGCAACTTGTGAGTATTGCACCAGTAGGTGTCCTGCACACTCTGCACTGCTATGCCATGTGACCTGCCATTGTTGAGCCTGCCATTGTTCCAGCAAACCATTTGGCCGACAATTTCAATGATGCAAATGCAGGAATCGTGCAGCACCAGTGACATTCCAACTGCTCGTGGTGCTTGTGGGAGAGTCAAGCAGGGAGCATATATATGACGGCTGCCGGCGTCATGAAGCTGCAAAGGTCCCACTTCACAGAGATCATGCACAGCGTAAAGCAAGTGACACAAAAGGAAAACTGCTCGTGGTGCTTGTGGGAGAGTCAAGCAGGGAGCATATATATGACGGCTGCCGGCGTCATGAAGCTGCAAAGGTCCCACTTCACAGAGATCATGCACAGCGTAAAGCAAGTGACACAAAAGGAAAACTGCTCGTGGTGCTTGTGGGAGAGTCAAGCAGGGAGCATATATATGACGGCTGCCGGCGTCATGAAGCTGCAAAGGTCCCACTTCACAGAGATCATGCACAGCGTAAAGCAAGTGACACAAAAGGAAAACAGCAGCAAGGTAAGAACAAGCATTCCTGTCTTGCATGTGTCTCTCAAACAGGATTGCCTGTCAACGCTAGCTGCACATAGGAGGCACTGGAAGTTATGCAGACTGCTGTGTCAGACTGCTGTGTCAAATCAGAGCCAGCATGACCAGTGTTGCATGACAAATGCAATAACCAATAGTTCCAAATTTTTTGTATGTTGCAGATTGCCTGTCCTTGCAATGGCTGACAGTGTTGTTGTGCTCATGCAGGACACGAGCGTGCCTCATGCAAACCAAGACCCGGAGCTGACAGCTGTCAGCAAACAGCATACGTAATAACTAGCAAGGAATCTGGAGCAAACTTGCTCGTTGAGCGGCGTCCTGCCTACCTCTTTGGCTTGACAGGAATACGCACTCTAGCAGGTGATTGATACAGCACCAATCTGGCATGATCATTATGGGGTCTGGTTTGCTGCGGCTATCTGTTCAGCTCTGACTTCTGGCAGATGATGTCTGCAGTACCTCACTCAGGTTTATCAAACACTCTGACTTCCAGCAGTTGATGCTGTAAACACCAAGCTGCTGGGCTACTTCACAACTGCACATGTGCGTATTTGGCCACAAAGCCCTCCCAGATGTTTCACAGATGTAGTGATGTTGAGTGAATGACAAATCTGGCTTACAGCAGTTGAAGCTGTGCCAAAGGTCATCTTGAGTGGCAAGGTCGTTAACTTGTTGCAGACATGACAATGTCAGCCTGTTCATGTCAATCAAGTCTGAAACAATGCATTTGTGTGTACTCTACTGATGAACTAGCGTCCAATGTATAACCATTCAACTGTCAGGAGCAGACTGATCCTGTGTAGATCCATTTGCAACACCATCTGCAGCTGAACCTTTGCTATCTGAGGAGTGCATGCTCCCCAAGGTAACACCTCCTTGCACATCAAAGCTGCATTCAAATTTGCCCACTGCATTGTATTGTGTTGTTTGTGATTAATATCCTGGGGACCAACTGAGGGCCAACAGACAGAGTTCTGTTTTTGTGAATTCAGTCAGACAACATACACTTCCTACAAGAAAAGCGTTCCCTGAGAAAACCACCACATGGGCTCACACTTAGCTTTGAAGCCTGGTACTGTACAAGTTTGCCCACAGGTCATAACGCCTGCCGTAACGCCCATTGACGACTGAAAGCTTCTTCTCTGATCATTGCCGTTCTCCGTAGCTGCAGGGCGACCTCGGCATTCCGTTTTGTAGCTTTAGCTCTGCTGCCCGCCTGTGTCTGCCACTGCGCGCAACAAAGGCTATGCGGCGTCAACACGTGTGTCTGGAACAGCCAACGACATCTTGCAGAGCGGACAAGCTGCAGGACTGAGGGGCTGCCAAATACTAGAGGTGATCAGAATGGATTTCTTCAATGATGTGGTGAGAATATGCATTTCCTTCAGATCTTGCTCTGCCATTTGTGTCAGACAATACCTCCCGACGCCTTTTGTCGGTTCGGTAGAAGCATCCCTGCCAGGGCCTAAAGCGCACAGGCAGTGACCAGCAAGTCAAGCAATTGCACATGCGTTTCACACTTGCAGTTCTACGTTTTGAGAGCGGACCTGGCCGAAGGCGTCAACGTTTCCGGTGGCTGCTATGTTACTGTGGAGTCTGGTCCACACCTTGGATTGCAGCAAGCTTGCGCCTTTCTCCAAAGTACATGTCCGGTGAGCGTCCATATCATTATTCACATGAACGATGATCGTTGCACTGACTCAGTTCGAGCTGAGTCCCAAACTTGTCTCTGCAGGCTCAGGGCTATGAGGTTGTGTTCCTGCCCCTTGAGGCAGAAGTCTATGCCATTGACGCTCCTGTCAATGACAAGCCTTGTATGCTGGTCTCTGCTCAGACCCTTCACAGTGCATTTGGTGCAAAGTGAGTCTGTGAACATGTCGACATGTCACTGTTCTTCAGACACTGAGGACAAGTTCTCTCTGCAAACAACAGCCCTCCACCAGCAAAGCATCTACTTACACCTACCCCTGTGTGCAGCAGAACATTGCCTGGCAGGCTTCAGGAAAGAGCAGATCCTAGTCAACTCCTAACAGAGAAAGCTTCAGGGCCCTTGCAAGAAGTTGAGACACAAGCAAGGCAAAACAGCCCTCGCAATGGCGTGATCAAACCATACTACGCTGTAGGTCAAAAGTCAATGCTGCGGCAATTGGGCCTGCACTTTGTGACCGGATACAATAGCTTCTGCATATCAAAGAAGCAATCATACAGACAAGCCTGATTGCTACCAACACTTTGCAAAGATCTGCTTGCGCATACATAGCCTATGCATTGGCTATAGTCCGAAACATAGCCTATGAGTTGGAAACAGTCTAAAGTATGTTAGTGTCATGCGCTGCAGTATTATGTGCTTCAGCTACTGCCAGATGTGCTGGAGAGCCCAGAAAGGAAGTCTTGTGTGGCACTGGAGTCTGGACCTTACAGGGACCTTGTCACTGCTTGCA
>JAABUO010002439.1_pt1 | contig 22656 bp, 27 predicted proteins | sample 5559291 | NCBI WGS metagenome assembly JAABUO01 (sample SAMN10711878, study PRJNA513372) | rock metagenome | isolation source: Antarctica rocks | place: Antarctica: Victoria Land, Finger Mt sud
GAGGGTTCCCTCGTGAACACCTGTGCCCTTGCACAACTCCATCAACTGACCTGCCGGCAGCAGCTGATTTGCCCGCAGCTGGACATTGACCTGTCGTATCTGACTGACTGTAGGAGGTATGAAGTCGCTGGACATATCAGAGGCTTTTGCTAGGTGTGCAAAATACCTGCAGGCACAACAACGGAACTGATGCGAGAGCATTTAAGCTTGTAAGCGCTCTCAAAGGCGCTAGCAAGAATGTGCCAAAGGGCTGGCGCTCACTTGGCCGAAAACTCAAGTATGTCTGCTGGTTGTTGTCTGATGACCTCCTTTGTATAAGCCTTCAGTACGTCTGCCAGGTTCGGCGGCACCTTGATCTGTAGGCGCATGCGTATCATCAGATATCATAAGTTTCATAGCAACGGTGGCATTTTGACGACTCCAAGTTCAGCTTACCTGCTCTGCACAATACATGGGCTCGACCTCCATCGCTTGTTACCTTTCAAGGATGCAAGAGCCGCCGGCGTCAGCTAGACAGATCCTTTCGCGAGGGCCACACGCAGTCTGGGCTAGCCGCATAAACGTACCGACAGCAAAGCAGTCGTGCCATGTGGTCAAAGTTTGCATCTGAGGGAAGTTTTCGGGATGCTCTGGTCCCCTATTTCTCGTAGGGCAACTTCTGATCCCAACTTCACAATTTGCCAGGGTTGCTGCTCAGTGCAATATTCGGCTACTGTCCTCGGACTCCGGTGAGAACATGGCCTTTCCATAAATCAGTCACTGTAGACATCTTCAAGAGCAAATAGAAATTGTTCTGGTAGCTGTTAGACACGACATACTGGTGCTTTTGACCAGGATACTGACAACCCTTGAACATCTTTACAACCGGGAGTGGTTGGCTGAAGATCTAAATCCTCCTGCTAGCGGAATGAAGTGACCTTGCAAACGTGCACTCACAAAAGCCTAGAACTTACTTGATCAGCATCAGAGGTACTTCATAAGTCTACTACTTCGGGGGTGCCTTCATACATTGATAATACCGTTACTTGTATGGTTCCTTCTGTTGTTCCTATGTCTGTGCACTAACCAGTGCCGCTTGTCTACTGAAGTGTCTGCATCCTCAATTCTCTTTTCAAACAAGTTACGCAGGTGGACTACAAATACACAGTCTTGTTTCAACTCATACTCGTCTTCATTTACTGCAACAAATGCAGTTAGGCTGCCAGGCAATCCAGATGGCTGGTGTAACCAAACCTGCCCAACTTTGTCAGGGTTGAAAATAGATTTAGGGTCATTGCTATCTCCTGCTACCTGGCTAAAAGATTGCAACACCTCAACAGGGTCTGAAGCATCCCAATATTTCTCAAAATGGTGCATTTCTGACTCACTGTGCTTCAGGCAATCCTTGCATATCATATCCAACCTACCAGCTGAAATGATATCAAAACCCTGGAAACACCTATCAAACCAGGTGTTGACAGTTGTGATTTCATCCTGTGAGGACCACAATTCATCAATATCGAGGACACTCAGGTGAAAGTGCTCTCCCCACAGCGTCAGTGCAGCATGATTGTATGCAATCAGCTTGGTTGGATCATAAGCTGCCCATTCTCTAAATCCCACATCATACTGGGGAATCTGAAGCGCATCCAATGAAATAATGTGTAGTCTGCCGTCATCAATGTACCCAGAGGTGACAGCATTTTTTTGTACGGCATTGCTGAGATCTGACCCACGGACATACAGCAGATACATATCAAAGCCCAGAGCAAAATGATGGGCCATGTGTGTCGCCAAAATTTTGGCTGCTGTAGTAGGGTTGCCCCCATGAATGTCACCAATCACAATGGCATTTTGGAAGGGTCCACTTTCCTTTAGCATAGGTCCATAGAGATTCTGATCAGCAAGTTTTGGGGGGCTGACAGTGTAGAAGATTGGCCAACCCATAATTCTTAGGCGCAGCTCATTCGCAGCAACATCTTCAGGCACTGAAGCTTCATGCACAAAGGGGCCTTGAACTTGCAGCACACCAAGCTCATCCAAATGCAGTGGCTGCCAGGCACCACCTTCCTCATGCTCTAGGGTGAGTGATAACTCTGTGAGGGAAGGTGCAAAGTCTTCCCCCTCTGCAAACATATACATCAGCAGGTTGTGTGGCTGGCATCAGCTTGTGTAGGAGCGTCCTGCAGTCATGAGTGGCTGTACCATTACACAGAGCTGTGCAGGCAGGCAAGTGAGCAAGATCTTCTAGCCAGATGGCTTACGCAGCAAAAATAGAGTGAAAGGGCAGGCAACACATAGCAGCATGCTGCAGCACAAGGCAGTGTAGTGCTGTCCAAAGCAGAGTCAATGCAAGTCAATTCAGCAAGCACAAGAGGTCTGTGTGTCAAGGCCGCACTTGTGGCATTGTGCTCGCAACATATGGGGTCTGTTACGCAGCACCCGCGCCCAACAAGCTTTGTACAGCTCTCAACAACAACAACAACACGGCCTTAGACAAGGCTACGAGCCTGAGTAGGAACGCAGGTGCGCTTGCCTGCAAGCTCGGGCCGCTCCGCATAAGTTACCGTGCGCACTTTGAACGAGCCGTCGGCTCGTTGCTTCACTTTGACCAGGACGTGCAGCAACACCTGTACTTGCAGCGCCTCTGCACCAACTTCGAGGGAACCATGATATGTCAGCAGAGTGAGATCCTGCTTGCTTGACGCAGTAGTCACTGCGCTGAAGGCTGAGCGTTTGCCGACGACGCGAATGAGCGGCGCATAAGGACCCGACACCAGCAACAACACTAGCAGTGCAGATACGGCTGTGCGCCGCATTTGCGTTCTGCTCACAGCAAGCTAGCCACGCAAGATAAAAGCCGCATTTCAAGCAAATTGCTGCGTTGGTGCCAAAGTTTGGCAACACGTCGGCTACAAGTATAGACAGCGTTTCGAGACAGCGAATTGTGTTTGAAACGGTGAGTAATTACTTTATAAAGTTGCTCCGGGACCAACAACGCTGCACATGTGGCATGTCATTCAAGCCGGCTTTGCTGCACTGCCTCGTCGCCGCTGTCAGCTCTTAGCAGTGCGAAATGAAATTCCCGCCGGGCTACGTACCAGGGTCTGGCGTGCACAAGGCCTCGGGCTTTGGCGGCTTCGGAGAGCGCCTGCTCCGGAAACAGGGCTGGGAGAAAGGAGAGGGATTGGGCAAGAATAAGACCGGAGTGGCCGAGGCAATTCAAGTCAAGAAGAAAGAAGACACTGCCGGGGTGAAGATATTTCTGAGTTTGCTCTGCCTTGTCATGCAATAATACAGACGCATTCTGCAGCCACTTGACTAGGCCAGTCTGCAGGTTGGAGCAAACAGAAGTCACATCAAGTCTGACAAGTGGTGGGAGGGAGCATTCAACGCAGCTGTACATATCATAGATCATGAGGTAGTCTTCAGTTCGCTGCAAGCGGTCTAACATGACTTGCCATATACAGCTTAATGAGCACCCGACCACACTGAAGGATGTCAGAGCATTTGCATGCAGACATGCATGCAGTGCTCTCAGTTTTTCACAAAGATGCATCATGGAGAAGCCCAGTGTGCTGCAGGACTCAGACAGCGACAGTGACTCTGATGTCTCCACAGCAGATGAGGTCACAGTAGCAGTGCGCAACAATGATGGCACTGTGTCCAGTGCTGCACAGCACGAGCTTCAGATAGCCGCAGATCTAGCAGCACAGCCGGCTTGGTTTGGGGGTGGCAGATTTGGTGGCAGGGAGGGAAAACTAGCCAGGATCAGACAGCAGGAAGCCTTGGCTGCTGCCAAATTAGGACTTGCATATGCCAAAGCAGAACTTGCTCCAGCTGTGGCATCAGTCAAGGTGTCCAAGAAGCGCAAAACTCCCTCCAAAACCGAAACTGACCCTCAGGCAGCAGCACAACCTTCTGCTGAAGCAGCCATTGTCACTGGCACAGCTAAGAAAGGCAAAGCTGCCAAGAAGCAGAAGCAGGAAGCTATTGACAAGCTGGCAGGAACCTCGGCTGAAGCTGCCTCTGCAGCTGCTGAGGCAGCATGCAACGTGCCTGTGGTCACCAAGAAGCGTATAGTGGTTGAGCCAGTCTTTACAGCTACAATACCAGCTGTCCCTTTTGTGCAAACTCCTTCTGCCGGTTGGTGGGGCGCCAAAAAGTTCACATCAGCCGGTTGCTTAGAGGGCATTGACCAGCAACAGAACAAGGCTCAATCAGAACGGCAGCAGTTTGATGAGGATGACCAGGCCAACTTGTACATGGCAGCTCAGAACCTGAAGACCTCTGGCAAGAAGGGGCTTGGCACAAAGTCGCACATAGGTGAATTGCTTACAACACAAAGATGTCACATTCTGCTGTCAGCTTTAGTGCATCAAGTGCAGATGCACCCATCTCGCTCTCCTTGGCAGCTTGCATACAGTCGTCTGTGGATTTATGTGCATACCCGCTTTGTTTCTTGCATTGGTCGGCCTGTAGACCCAGAACAGAACATCAGTGTGGCTCAGCCTAGCACGTCATCATCATGCCAGACTAGCCTGAATGCAAGCATGCTGTCATTGCATGCTGACCTGAGCTTTGCCGCCAACAACAGCTCTATGCGTGATGCTTTTGTCTTTTGCCATGTCACTGGCCCACATTGCTTTGTCTGACGCTGCTTGGTCTTGCAGGCAAGGTCACGGGCGCAAAATGGGAGGGCTCTAAGACTGTATTTGATGAAGATGCAAATGATGCCTCTCAAGATCCTGAGCAACGGCAAGCTGCCAGCAGACAGGACGCTGCACTTGCCGGTTTGTCACAGGCTGTCAGCCAAGATCACCCTGATCATGTCAGTGAGAGCCAGGATGCTCTGCCCAAGATGAAGTGGAAGAAGATGGCTTTGGCAGAGCTGCAGAAGGTGATGACACACGTAATGGCACATGTCTTTAGGCGTATGATTGTTTCTTGTCAGTGTTACATGCGTGTTGTAACATGGGCAATGCACAGCTTGAGCACAATTTGCACGATGTGTCACAAGTACACAGTCTGGCCTGTGATGTGCTGGGCTGGGCTGTGCACTGAAGGTGTGTGGACAGCTGCATGCATTGGTGGGTATCATTAGGCCCACACACGCTCGTGTCGCAAGACGCAGCAGTGATGTGTGTTTGTACAGCAAGGACTGTACCATGTTCAAGCATGCAAGATGGTCACGCACATTTGCTGTGGCCACAGAGCCAATGCGTTTCTTGCAGGCTTGATCACGTGAATCCTCATCCACACACCTTGTGTCAGCGCAGGCTGACCAGAAGCAGATGAAGCTGAAGAGTTTGCAGAAGGTGCTTGTTAGTAAAGCATTGGCCAGAGTCAATCAGGCATCAAGCAAGCATGCACAGCTGATGAAGGATGGCTTGCTCAAGGCGCTGTCCAGTAGCTCTCAGTTTGTCATACAGGGGAAAGTTGTGTCGCTGTCAGCCTGATAGAGGCATCTGGCCAATTGGAATGTTGCTAGGCATAGGCGTGTCATTTTTTGCTCATGTTAACGACAGTGACAAGTTTTTCAGCAATGCAGTTGCTGTTGCCTAAGAGGTCGTGTTATGCAGGCTTAGATTTCATGCAAAACCAATGCTTTGATCAGTACTACTAGGCAGATATCACATCCAATTTTACATTGATGGGTTGTTCATAAAAGTATTTGATGACAGTGCAGTCTTTTTTTTACAATACTGTGCGTGATGCTTGCAGCCTCAGTGCTACCAGAGCCTGCGGTATCTGCTTTCTGATTGTATTTCGCAAGCATGTTCATGAGGGTCTACTGAGTTGTCTGTACCGCAAGTCATTTCAAATGAAATCTACACCCATGCATGACTGTCACAGCCGACATGATGCACTGCATCTATCTTTTGTGTGCGTTAGCAATGCATTTGAATGCACAAACACGTGTGAACCCCAAGCCGCCGTAGTCTGCCTGGGTGGGGGCGCTTCAATTCATGCAGGCTGATGCCTGACTGAATGCCCTGCAGCTGGTCACGGTAAATACTTGGATGGAGAGACAAGAACGAGGCTGTCAAGCCTGTCAGTCCTGAGTTATTGGATCCAGAAGTGTCTCCAGGAGGATGCACTGATCTACTGAACTTGATGAAATGCCTGAATCATAGACTGGTCAGAACTAAACACAATATGCACTCAAGCAGGACTGCGTAAAGCCGTTAAGCCTGTCTATACACTGTCGCATGTCTCAAGCCAGTTGATAATGGTTTCCCTCTCCTCTTGCTCCATCAAGCCTTCTTCTGACAGCAGCCTCGCCCTTGCTGCGTTGATCTTGGGGTTTGACATGTTGCCCAAGACCTCAACATAGTTGTTGATGTTGCCCCCATCCAGCAGCGTCGGGTGGTCTGCTGAGTACGTCCAGACATCATCAAAGATGAACTTGTATGCAAACTTGCCCACGGGCAAATCACGCTCCAATTCAAACCGCTGAGACTTGGCATTCAGCTGCAAGTCTAGCCTCTGACCCCAACCCACGTCCAACCCAGCCACCTGTGACAGCAGCAGATGTTAGCTGCAGAGTGTGCCACAGCTTGAAGGAAAGAGTTTCCTTGATAGATTGGATCTCAGATACACTTTCCCAAGGATACACTGATTTGCAGAGCTTGGTAAAGTGCCTGGATCATACAGATATTGAAGAAAAGAGTTTGACAAGCTACATGCTGAGTGAAGGAGCACATCAAGCAAAACAGGTCTGAATGACTGCAGCTATGCTACACCAAACAAACACTGCAAGGTACAGCCATTGCTTGCTGAAAAATGTGTAGCAAGCCACTGACGGCATACACACCACCACAGAGTCTCACTGAGGGGACATGACTTGCAAATTTGCCTTGCCCTGTATGTACTTGGCATTTTGAAAAAAACAGACAACAAAGCATGCAGCCTATGTGTTGACAACCTTTTAGACCTGCACTTGTGTTAGCATCAACCTCAGCACTGCTGTGTCTACCTCTGACAATCACAGGCAACATATTACTGTCCTGGTGATCTGTAAAATGGACGGCAACGGCGACCAACCTGTACATGCTGAGCAGTACCAGCTTTGCTTCTTGGGACAGCAATTCTGACAGGCCCCGTGCCTTTGCCGTCAAACAGGATGTCACAGGTGGCGGCTCTGATGGCGGCCAGCTTGGGATTGCAGGCTCTGAGGCCAGTGAGGTGCTTGTGGGCCTCCATGAGCTGAAAGCCCTTGTACCAGTACATGTATGCAAGGGCAGTTCCAGGAGCCCTGCCCATGCCTGCATGTCACACTGCACGGTCTTGAGGCAACTGCTCACGCAAGCTGAGTGTTTTGTGAAGGCTGTCTGCTGCCATGCTCAGTACAATATTATTTCTGTGAGCAACACCCGGTAAAACTCCAGAGGGCATCGGTCCATGACCAGTCCACTTCGGTATCACACACAACACGCGTTCAGTCTTGGCACATTCTGCTGTTTTCAAGAGAACTATTTGTGAGCAGCTGCGTGAAGCATAGCCAACTGTCACAACCAAGCAGTCTCTTATGTCACCCAGCTCTCTGCCGATGTGGATGTGGATGGGGATATCAATTACATTTGCTGTATAAGCACTGAGTCATCAGCGCTGTGGACCAGAGCAAGGTGACACGTTGTCAGGTGAGCAAGGCGCAGGTAGAAGCTTATGCTGTACTGTAATCTTTTCTGACCTGCAGTACAGTGAATGTAAAGCTTTCCTCTGCCGCTGGCTGCTTCCTTGACCAAAGTGGCGACAGCTTCAGGGAGCCTTTGTCTCAAGCTGAATGGATCAAAGTCTCGGACAGGAAACCTGACATGCTTGATGTCACCTCGCTGTTTGCAGCGCTCTATGATTGGCTTGACGTCTAGATCAAAATAAGCCATGTCAGAGTCTTCTTGCAGACAAAATATGGTGCCTACCCCAGCATCAGCAAGCCTGTGAGCACATCGGCATGCTGGAGGTTGCTTAGTAGGATGCCATACAAAAACTTTCATTGTTGGGTCCAGGACATGCAGCACCTGTCAACATCTGTTGCCTTTTGAGGGCACGAGCCTACTATCAGATCATCGAGGATGCCATTATAGTTCATGCCATCCTCATGGCAGTAGGTCAGTGCACCACCCATTCTCTGCTGCATCTCTTGACTGTACTCATCTGAAAGCCCCTCCTCGACATCTGCGGATCAGACTTCCCACTTCACGTGCTGCAGCAACAATCACTACCAATGGACACATGTGAAACATGCTGTGCAAGTCAGTGCTAATCAATAGCACCTTGATCAGCAGAACCTGCCTCTTGAGCCTGCAGAGCTTTCGTCGATGCCTGAACAGGTACCATCCTTCGGGATGAACATGGAACTGAAGATCTTGTACCCACGTGACCGCAGGTCAAAGATGCCCGCCACAAGCGGGAGTTACATCGACCTGCAGGCTGAGAGATCAGCGACACCACTTGCATGCTGCGCGACTTACGTTTAGGTTGCGGCTAACTTTCAATAGTAAAATCAGTGAATAAAAGGGTCGCATGCAGCATAGCAGACCAGGACCTGGCGGTTCTCAGGCTGCTAAAGCAGCGAGCTGCAAATAGTCTGCAAAGAAGGTGCCCCAAGAAATGCCCTGGTTTCGGAGAAGCGACGTCACAAGTTGTCAAAAAGGCACATCAAAAGGCAAGCACAAGCTCGCACTGACATGCTGTTACCATCAAGCCTGACAATGACATGAAAAAGCAATAGCATGTCAGCAAAAGCCCTCATATTATGCAGTGTGCCACTGCAACACTTATCCAAGGTATGGCAGAGTGCGATCAGCTGCTGCGGGAGGAAGGGACGCTCGGCACAGCAACTTGGGCAGGACACAAGATAGAGTAGACTGCGATGCTCCACATTCTGCCTAAAGAGATACTCGACCACGTTACTTTATACCTGGATGTGTCGTCTCAGCGCAAGCTGTTTATGGCGTGCAAGGGCCTGTACGCTAAATGGTCCGCCTGCCTACAAGAGACCGAGGACATGCGGTTTCTGCTATGGAGCTTGCAGTGGCTGGCTGACAGGCCCAAAGATGTCTTCGATGCCTGTCGCAGTGGATCGACAGCATACTTCGTGCGACCCCGGTTCTTGGACGGGCCCGATCAGGACCTGACCACAGATTTCTTCGAAACTGATAGAAGTTTCATTGAAAGCATAGTCGTTTTGTCGCATACAGGGTATGCCTTTCCTAAGTATGACATCAAGATATTCAAGGTAGATTCACAAGCAGCATTGTGGAGGAAACTTGAGTCAGGACAGACTGTGGCTGGGTTTGGTCTAGTTCAATACCTTAGAAGACCTGCAATACCATACGATGACTCATGCCAGCTTGTAGCTTTTGCAGCTCAGAGTGGCAAGGAACAGCTGCTGCGTTGCCTCACAGGGGCTCCTCCTGTACGATGTGCTGTACTCCATCTCATGACTGTCAAGAGTTTGACTCGGTGTTACTTGCTGCAAGCTGCTGAGACATGCTACACTTTGCTGTGCTCTAGGGAATGGTTGAGGGGTCAGATGATTTTGTACTTGGCAGACTCTTGCAGCACAAAAACACATCACATCATCATTGATCTGAATCCTGATGGTTCATGGGCTGTTGATGACCGGAGGTCACGCAACAGACCAGTTGTAGTCGACTTCAGCCATATGCCAACTACTGTCGTTGAAGTAAGGGCATTTTACTACAGCCCATCTGCTGTGCGATTTCTTGATGAGTCAGAATATGATTGTTGTTCATGTCGTGCAGCAACAGATTGGGATGAGGACAGCAAGCTGTTTGTGTACAATGAGAATATCGATCCTGTACAGCATTGAACTGAGTTTTAGACAACACAACCAGCAGACTGCAGATGCCAATCCCAGAAATGCGCTCTCTTAACAAGCTTGTTACCTAAGTGCTTGCAGTCAAGATCGGACGAGTTTTGGACGACTTATCATGACTGAGTCGTCATGTCGACATCTGACTAGACGTCTGACCAAAATGGATCACCTGCTCCATTGCCTAATGCGAAATGCGATACGATGCACTCAAATCTGTGTTAACTCTAGAGCGAGCTGGCGTCGTGCATTGTGAACATTGCTTCTGCTGGGCAATGTCGTTTCACAAGCTACAAAATGCCTCCACTCATTGTAGGAGAGACTTAAAAACTAGTCAAATTCTGTGATAATCCGGCTGATCATTGCGGGATCAGCTGAGCTGGTGAAAATGCAGCCAGGCCAATCACAACAAGGCAACTTACTAATTAAGCCAATTACGTGGCTTTTGTACATATGTAAATGCATGGCATCAGAGGCAAATGAGCCCTCACCAAATCTTGGTCCCACCTGCATACAGTAGTCCACCAGACGCAACAAAATTATATGCTGAAAGTTTCGCTAAATATGATACATCCATCACCAGTCAAGCTTTGTGCCATCCCAATTCAGGAACATTCCGTTCTGCTTTTGGCTGAGACCCATGATTACTTTCTGCTGGCCAGCAACACTTGTCAATACATCCAGAGGAGGAGCATTCTTGCCGCCAAATTCTTGTGCTGCATTGCCCATGTCTGTCCTCACCCAGCCTGAAGGCATGCATTGAACTGATGAACTTGCTGCCCTTCAAGTTGCATTTTGAGCAGATAGCACTAATTCCCTTGAAACGGCAGTTGTACTGGCAAGCAAATGCACTGCCCCATGGGGGATTCACCTGCAGCAAGTGTGCTGCCACAAAATGCAGTTGCAGAGCAGCAGACCCTCATGAAATGGCAGCAGAGCCAGCATGCAAGTTGCCTCATGTCTGTGCGGGGTCTCATCTCATGCTTGTATGTCTCAAACATGCAGAGCAAAGCTGATGCATTGAGCCTGCAAGTCTGAGGTGAACCTGGATGAAGGGAGACGACTGTGAAACCATCCTCCTTTAGATCATTAGCCAGTACGGCCGTTTCTGCAATAACAAGCTCAAGTGAGCATAAAGCAGACAAGCCTTCTGCCTGTCCAGCTGCAGAGTGTGATAGACCAGGCACTCGATGTTGCAATCTTCTCATCATAGTAGACTCAGTGTGGTAGACTCAATGTAGTAGACTCAATATAGCAGGCTCAATGTAGTGGACACAACATGGTTGGCAGTGGACTTCTCTGCTGGGGTGTGGAACATAATTTTGCTCACAGTCCACGCACCTGACAGGCTTGCACAAGCAGTCTTGCTGTTGCAAGCAGATAAAAAGAGTGCACAGGTGCTCAGACTACAAGGCCTGAGGTGTGAGTGATGCAGACTCTGAGCTGGACCATGCCAGGGCAGCAACACCTCAGCATGTGGCATGACATACAATTGCAAATGCGCTGGACAAGGATGCCAAGAGCGGCATTGCTTGTATCGCAAGACTGTACCACATGGGCTAAAGTTGCATTACAACTGTGCATGGGGGGAGCCTCTGTATGGCAGATTATGACGCATGCACAGACAGTGGCAACTATGACACGTTCAGAGGAGCCTGCTTACGCATGTTCAGGGCAGCCTTGCTAGTGTTGTAAGGCAACAGCACGCTGGCTAGGGGGTTCTCGCCCCCAATACCCCCTTTGACTGTTGCACTGATGGACCCACAAATGGAGGATGAGTTGACAATCACCCTTGTCTTCTTCTTCATGAACAGGGGCAGGAAGTGTTTGGTCACCAAAAACGGCCCTACAGAACAAACCATGATGCCTATGTACCAAGGCTGGCAATCTAGCACTAGACATTAAAGGTGGACAACTGGGAAAACAGCCAAATTCGGCAAATGCTTGCATGTTGCTCGTTTGTGACATGAAATTTTGCTTACCTACTACATTTGCCGCAAGGACAGCAGCATAGTCTTTGCCAGACCTACAGGCATCAAGGGGCAAAAATTTGTTGGTCTGTGGATGATTTTGCTGAATGCCACATGCAATGCGAAGCAGGATTGGAGATTGCAACAGGGCATACTATGTAGGAATGCATTGACATGTTAATTCCTCTGCAAATGTTAGCATGGCCTGATTGGGCGCTTGCTCCTGTGCTTACGTTTCAATTGCTCTGGTGACAGACTCTTGTGTGCCAGCATTGTTCAACAGCATGTCAATGCCTTGAGGGTGAGCCTTGCTGACTTGCTCTGCAGCTGCCTGCAGTGATGGGTTCTTATGTACTTATTCCAATAAAGGTTGCTACTTGCAGGTACTCTTCAGCAGCAGCAGTCCGTGGAGCGAACGTACGGTAGCACCTGGATGCTAGCTTCATCGCTGGTGTCCATCTCAACTATTGAGAACTGCTTTGAGTGTCCTTGTCGCGCAAACGATTGTAGGTGGTCAATTTTCGAACTCTTTCTGACTGTGCATACGACGTGAACCTTGGTTTTCTCTATGAACTGCCTCACTTGTTCGAGACCGATCCCCCTATTTGCGCCTGTGATCACAAACACTGCTTCCGCGTCTGCGGGCAGCAACCGCGGAATCTTGCTGACGTGACAGTCCATCCCAATGAGCTGACAAGACCCTGTCTGCTGGCGGGCTCACAACTTTTGAGGTTGCACTCAGTGCTTCTGGGTCCCCGCGATGACTGTGCAGACCCTTTGGTCGTTGCGTGAACAAAGTGACCTCAGGCTTCAAAGTTTGTTGCTGCTCCGGAACCAGCGTGAATGTGCTTACTAAGCGTTGCTCAAATCGCGAATCCCCAGGCAGAGTAGTGTGCAGTTCGAGAACTACTGAAGAGACTCCTCCAGACTGGTGTCCGAGCAAATTCACGGGAATGGTTTGTTCGGAGACTCACATGGGCAACTGTAGTATGCTGCAATGCAATGAGTTTGAGTAGCCCTGTTCGGTGGTCGGCAGTGAAAGGCAGGTTGGACGTATCAGTGCTGCATGGTAACGGCACGTTTGGGTGTTTACCAAATTCACAGGCATCATGCGCTGCACAAGCTGAGTACAGTCAACGCAAACTCAAGACCAGTTCACCAAGCTCCTTAAGGCTGGATAAAATGAGCCACTTATACAAGCTGGTCAGACCCAACCAAAGCAGGTGTATATGACAGACACATGATAGCACTCACATGTGGGAATGACAGTCAGACATTGCTAGCAAACATCATACTAGTGGACATCACAGACATGACATGCAGGTCTAAGTAATGTTTAGTGTGTGTCAGTCTTGCAAAGCCCTAGAGATCATAGGGGCAATTGCTCTACATCCTGATGTACCCTGTTACTTGGCCTTTGCCCAGGCAACAGAGCAGTCAGATCAGCAACAGCTGAAGCTGTGCGCCTCAGCCAGTCTCCCACGTCAGTTGATGCTGTGCTTCTGAGGACTGTATCACGCCCATCAAATGATTTGCGACCTACAGGAGCCCGGTTCATGTCTGTGCTCATGGGAACATAGACACCAGCCGACAGCCTCTTGACATGACCTGCCTGATAGTGCGCAATGTAGCGCCGTAGCAGTTGCAGCATCACTATCATTGCGACTGCATAAGCAGCGATGTAGCACACCAGTATCAGCCTGAACCTGAATGGCAGCTCGTTCTGCAACAGCAGGTCCCCACCAAAGCTTGGGGGATACAAAACCCACACTATTCCCAGAAGGGTCAGTACACCGATGAACACTGGAATCGCTGCATTCTGGCGGAGGCCTAGGCAATGGGGCTTCATGTCATTGATGAAGCTGATTGCTGGCCCCATGAGCTGCGAGGTGCCTATCACCAGCACCACTGCCACTGCTGGTTTCTGCGATACACAGCGCAGACTGGTCCAGTCTGTGTACTATGTCAGCAGCAGAACATGACAGCATACGCAGTGTACTATGTCATGTCCCAAGTATATGCAGAGCTCGATGACCCTTGCACGACACTTCCAAGAAGTGTGCTCTGTATGCGCCTAACTGTTGCTGTGATTCTGCAAGGTGGTTGTAGACAGTAATTGAGACGGTGTATGGGAGTTGATGGTGATTGGCAGTCTGACTTTCAGCTGTTGGAAGGCAATAGCTGAGCCCCTCAGACCTTTTGGCCTGGACAGGTCATGCAGCCTGGGGACAGCTCAAAACATGCCAGACACAGGCTCAAGTACCTGATCTTCTGTGGGCTGGTACCAAGACTGTCGTCTCAGAAGTCCTACGGCAATGCCCTGCCCGGTAACATAGAGGGCCATAAACAATGCCACAGGCCCCAGCACCACAAGGGAGACCAGTCTGCGTGCTGGCCTCACAGGGTGCAGCTGTGGTGAAGGACGGATGCAAACAAATCCAAGACTCACAAAGAGGGACAGATAGAGTCCCAGGTCATACTGCACAGCAGCCAGTAGTCAGGGTGTAACACTGGTTGGCTGAGAGAGTGGACACGTTGAACATGTCTGCGTTAGTCAAAATTTGAGCAACAAAATGAGTTTGGAGTCAGCACGTCTCAATGCATTCACAATGTATGAACATTCAGCACAACAGTCTTGACGCTGTCTGATGACATTTCTGTGAAGGCTTCCTGCAAGATGCTGTGGGTTTTAAGGAAAGCTTGTCCATGAGAAAGCTTGGATGTCTGCGTTGCTTGGCTGCTTGCCTGATGTTGTTGGATGGACACCCCGCGCGGATCACCATTACTGGTAATTGCAGCCCTGCCTATGAGGGTTATGATGGCGCCCATGAGAGCAAACACAAAGCCCAACAGCACCAGATACTGCAAGTCACAGAATCTTTATTGCTGCAATCGTTCTGACGGGAACTATTATTGTTGAGTGATACTAGGATAAAATACCGTTGCAAACCTGCAGCTGTAATGCCGAATGCTGACTGACGCCCTCGGCATGCAGCTACAATAGTCACTGCTGGCTGTGAGCGTGACAGGCACGGTCATCAAACAAAGGGAAGCAAGGCAGTAAAGGTGTGCAATTGATCAGACACTTCACTGCCAACTGTGTACCTTGTATAGAGTGAAGGCAATCACCAGGCTACACCTTGCTTCTCGGATCAGTGTACTGATTGCTGCAGAAGCATCAGACAATAACACCAGTCTCAGCATCAGCGTGGACCCAAGTGCACATTCACTGTGAGCTAGACATGTGTGACTTCATCCACTTACGACACGTGCTCTGAGATAGTGTTTGCCAGATGCTTGGGCACAGACATGACAAATAGCTTCATGACCAAGGCATGATGCTGGCTAGGCAGTAACTCGACAGTTGCTCACTGTTGCAGTAATACTGTAGGATGCTGATTCATTGGCAGTCATGCTCTGTGCTCTGTGGACATGGTGTACCTAGGACAGATCCTGATGGGGACACCACAGGTGCAGCTACAACTGCATGGGAGGCGCCCACAGCTAAGCCCACATCAGCAGCTTGCAAGGCTGGAACATCATTGACGCCATCACCGCAGTACGCAACCACATGCCCCATCCCCTGAGGGTCACAGCAAGATGAGAAGCCCACATGGACTTCTGAACAAATATATGTAAAGGATCTGTTGTGGGCATACCAGGCACCTGATTCTTATTGGTCAGCTTGGGTACATCTTTCATTCAGAGCTTATGTCAATACTGGTGTAGTACAGTGAGATGCTAGACATGCATGCTGTGACCTTTCAATCACTGGGCAATGGCAAGGTTACAGAAGGCACTGACAACGCAATCTGCACACAACATGCCTGCACAGAAAGTGAAAGAAGCTCTGCATCTACCTTGAAGCGGCGAGTGCTTGAATAGGCCAAGCCATGTGTCCCAAGCAGCTGCACCAACTGAGCCTTCTGGTGCGACCTCATTCGAGCACACACAGCCACATTGCGCAGCACAGTTTCCAAGAAAACCGGCTCAGCACGCTGCAGCATGTACTCAAACACAGGGCCAGTAATGATGCATTGATGTCCTTCTGCTATAAGGGTCATTGCGCTGCTTTTGGTCAAAGGCATCAGCTGACCTTCTTCTGCCAAGACAAAGGACAAGGCATCCTGGATTGAGCATCTGTCATGTGCTTCGTCTGATGAAGTGGCTTGGTTTAGGTTGAAGGAGTCATCGGTTGAAGGAGAGGCAAGTTGGTCAAAAAAAAATGGCTCAGATGACCGAGCATGTGGCAAGGTAGTTGAGGCTAATTCCATCTGTACTAGCTTAGACTGACTGGACCCTGCTTGAGTTGGGATTGGAACTGATTGATTGGTGGTCTCAGCAGGCTGCTGACTGGACTTGGAGTTTGTTTGCAAAAACCCCGTGACAATTGTCTGCTCTGAACTGCCTGATGGTAAGGCTGATTTTGCAACCAAAGGCTTGGAGCTGAATCTACTGCGCGGTTCTCTGCTGAGCAGCTGTCCAGCACCGGATGTGTCTATCTTGTTCAAAGATTTAGACCTGCTGCTGCTGACCTTATCAGCAGCAAAGTCTGCCAATGATGCCATGTCCACTGCCAAAGCTGACTTGGTGCGTATAGGCTGCCCATATCGGTCCAGCGGCTGAGGGGGCACAGCAGCAATGCTTGACACTGATGGAAGGTAGGCTGTCTTTTCACGGATGAAAACGGCATCAGGCTGCGCAATGAGGATGTGCTTGCGCTTGAAGTCGAGCATGCCAGTGGCCTGTGCCACTGCTGTGGCGGTGAGGTAGTGGTCGCCTGTCACCATGATGGTATGCAGGCGCCCCCTGCAAGCACAGGCAAGCTTGTCAGACTCAACTGTGCTGCCAGGACACCTCAGGTTGTCAACACTTCAGGTCATTTTGGGCACAATACAGCAGAGCTATTCCACACAGATGCACAAGAAGTTGGACAGCCCTCGTTATTGTGCATATAGGTGCACCGTCATGCTGGTCAATCCGTTGAGCCTTGGCAACTGATCATTGAGCTAACTTGGGAGGCAGCCTAGCGAGTACATCCCATACATGTACCTGGAACCTCAACAGCCATTTGTTGTCACGTGTAAATGTAGGAGGAGCAATTGGGTTACCTATCTTGCAGCTCAGTGATGGCAGCAGTTGCGTCGCTCCGTAGGGGGTTGCTAATCACTGCAAACCCCAGAAGACGCATGCCATACGTATGCTGTGTGATGTTCAGAAGATTCAGTTTGCTAAGGTCCTGTCTAGATTCAGCCAGGACCCGGCCTGTCACCATGCCTAGCACCCTGTAGCCAAGCGCTGTCCAGTGGCAAACAGCCTGCAAGTGATTGCTGCATATGTCAATGGCATTGGCGTACACTTATCAGGCAATGTTTGATGTGCCGACTGATACATTGCATAGCTGTGTTTAGCAGTGAATTTGTGGCCAGACAAAGCGGTTGCTTGTGCACAAGCATGAGCAAGCAGACTTCTTGCTTGAGAGACCTGTTCAACACAGAAAGGGCAACACATCATTGCATGCTCTGTTCTTGATGAGCAGCAAGTCCTCTGTCCACAGCCTGTGTGCAATAAGGCAAACACAGGTCAGAACAACAGACTTGTGAGCTAAGACATGACACGGCTTTGTTTATGAGCGTACGGTGAATGCGTCTGACCTGAGCCCAATCTGTAGGCAGGGTGTCAGGGTCAGCCAGCTGAGTGACTTCATAAGGGGCACCCTTGATCAGCACTTGGGCTCGCTCAGACTTTGAGGTATCAGCCTTGGCAATGACCCCTGACATCAGCATCCTGCTGTCATACTCAAATCTGTGCAGGATCTCAAGCTTGACTGTCTTTGTGGACTGAGCCTTGCCAACGCCCAGGGGTAAGCACACTGTGCTTCTACCCTGTAGCCAAAGCCCAGGTGAGTGCAGAAGCATACAGGACTCTGTGGGTTCTAAAGCAGAGTATGTTGTTCCTGCAGGTAAGTGGACTATGCCTGCGCTGAGAACTGCAAGATTGAGGTGCATCTGAGCTCTTTGCAGCTCAGAATGGGATGTCTACGGGTTGAGGAGTCTGCTGCAGAAGCTTATGCTGATACTGACAGACTCAAGTAAGGCGCTCACAAATGTGTGTGTCGATACATGTGCATGATTGACGGGCTACATCATATCAGCTGTGACAAACATGACCTGTGCAATACAGCACAGACTGGGGATGTGCGAGCAGCATGTCCCTGAGTCAGCACCAAAGCCAACAAGACCGCTACCAAAGCACATGTGCAGTGCAAGACTTACCAGAAAGGCTGCTTCCACACAAGCAAAAGCTTTCTGCTCATCAAGACGCCCAACCACCTTGCCTTTTGACAGCGGTACAAGACCATGACATAGCGCAATGAGCTTTTTGACGTCAGTGCTCCATGCAATAGGCTCAGATTTTAGGCCCTCCATCTTGCCTGATTCACAGGTGATTATGCCATGTAGTTTGCCCTGCACAAGATGCAAAAGTGCGTAAACACTTGGGTGTTGGGCATGCCTGTTTACAACTGACCTATGCAGGGCAACACCATTTATGCTGCCCAAGCTTGGGGATCAACCAGTTGCAATGCTTGTGATTCAACCTGTTCAAGGTGCACAGTAGTCAGCAGTCCAAGCAGACACTTGCCTGATCAGTTGTCAATGTCCCTGTCTTGTCAAAAAGGACCACATCCAGATGACCAGCAATCATCATCTTTTGTTGATTGGACACAAGTATGTTCTGCTTCTTCAGGCGCACAAGGGCCATGACTCTGATAAAAACCACGATAGCAGGCAGCAGAGGCTCTACTGTGTTGAGCACTGATAACATGAGCTGCAGGAGAGCGCTCTTTGCTGATAAATGGGAGCGCACAAATGTAGGGACCAACACTAGGTAGATGATTAGCTGGACCAGGCCAGACAGGAGGAAGAACTTGAGTATATCCTGCAAAGAACATGCTTTGGTCAGATGATGCGACGCAGTCTTGCTGCATGGGAGGAAGTGCAACATGCAGGCAATTGTACAGCAAGTTGTAAATATGCCTCTGGTGTGCTGTGATACACACAGACCAAACTGACCACAGCAGTGTAGCTGAACCCAGCAACAGAGCTGATGTTGACATTTGCACACGACCAAGAAAGCGATGTGACTGAAACTAGGCCAGCTCACCTACACAAAATGTGTTTTGCTGGCAACTTGAGCATGAGCAGAGTTACCTGGCGCAGCAAGCCCAAGGGTGTTCTCAATTCTGGCTGCCTTGAGGCCCAGTGGCGGTCAACAAGAGGTGTGACCATTTGGCCAACAAAGGTGTGAAGTCCAGTGCGCACTACCATGGCAAGAACCTCATCTTGTTCGTCCCTCTCATTCCACACCTGCCAATTAGGCTGCTTAGATAATCAAGGCAGGGCAAGCACAGCATTCATCAGGTGATGAGTTGATGCAAGCCGTGATTTGCCACTGTGGGTCTCCATGCACAGCAGCTGTGAGCAGTATACCTGCTGAATAACAGATCCTGCTGCTACTGTGGACGACCTGTGGACGTCTGGGTCATACTTGACACCTGGGAACTGAGCAGGTACAAATGGAACCTTGCGCGTCTGAAGAGCCTGCAGACTCCAGAAAAGCTGCCGTGGATACCCTTATAAGCCATTGCAGCTGAAAGGAACAATTGGCATGACAGCTTCAAGACGACGCCATCACAGTTCAAATTGCAATGGCGACATTAACAGATGGCAGGCTTTATTGTGCGGAAGTCATCAAGCATGCTTGATGGCTAAGCAGCCTACCTCGCCTGTCAGTGCAGCCTCCTGTACAAGACAGTTGCCTCTCAGCAGTACCATATCACAGACTGCCAGTCCTTGCAGGACCACTACCACATCTCCAGGTATGAGCTGTACCGCAGATGCTGCTCGCACATTTCCTTTGCGCACAATGGGTACCAAGTGGTACTGAGAGAAAGCTGCTGTCAGCCTTTTACGTTGTTGGTAGACAGCATTGCCAGAGATGACAGTGCCAATGAGCATGATGCCTAGCAAGACAGCAGGGTACACATAGTATGCAAAGCTCCACATCCACAACCCCATCTCCAAGGCCTGTGGGATAGCAGTGCTCATCAGTCTTTGTCTTGCAATTTCTAAGGTGTACGAAGACTGCAGTAGGTGACATCAAATGTACACTGCGTCATGAAGCCACAGCGACTATGATGCTGCAATTATGCAGCTTGTATGCGTCATGCCTAGACAGTCGTGGTGCATGGCTATCATGCAAATGCAATGACCCCTTTGACAGGTTTCTGTGGGCAGAAATTGCTCGGCCAATCCAGGTCAGAGCATGATGGCTTGTGCAGCCAACATGTCTTGATGTCAGTCTGAAAGCAAGCACGCTTCACGAGCAGTTTGAGCAGCTTCATCATCTCACTGGAATCACGATGAGGGGGTTTTTCAATTCTATCCACATCACTTGGATAAAGCTGGGCTTTGGAATGTGAAGTCTGTTGCTGCCATATGCCAAGACACGCTGCCTACGAGGCCAGGTGTTTGCTGGATTGAAGTCTGCCCATTCACCACCTGAAGGCAGCATCACACCATTGGGCATTCATTCAAACCCAGAAACACAATATGCAGCCTCAGACAAATACATCTTAAGCTTACAAGTTGATGCTGCCTTCCAACAATCACTCAACTCTGAGACTGCAATCAAACTTGATGCATCGGCCATTCGCTGTGATGCAAGTGCGTGACTACGATCAGTCCAGAGTGTACAGCCAGGTTTGCCAATCATCATGGGTGCAGGTGCTTTACACAATGGCAAACATGTCTTTGCATTACTGCCTAGTTGGCGCATGTTGCATTGAGATACCATCTGACATGCAAAACACTTATAACAACGCCTGCAATCTGTAAGTTGAGGACTTGTCAGAAGGTACTGCGCACAGCATGCTATCATGCAAAATCTGGAAGCACCTGTCTCAGTAGCGATCAGTGCAGGCAACGCTCTCTCCAGCTGTTCATGCAGGTCAGCTGGCATCCTTGGCACCCTCACAAACATGTTTGACTCTTGATTGTAGCTGTACCAGAAGCCAAACAGCTGGACATATTGGCTCACTGATGATCCAGGACCCTAGCAGCATGAGGGAAACTGTCAATAGCTGCTGTGCACTTACAAGAAAGGATGCATACATTACCTTTCTGTCTTCTAAAACATAACATACAAAAAACGGCATGTTCTGCAGGCACACAAGTCACTCGGCATCACCTGCTTGAGTCCAGAGGCAGGTGCTGAGCTACCATACACTGCTGTGAACACCCTGAGCAACAGCACTCGTTTGTCCTCCATCTGCAGAATCAGGTCAGACATCATACACTTCACAATTGCTTACAGCCAGGCGTAACATAGAGCGGTTGCTATGTTCTGAATTTGTGTCACCTGAAACTTCACATAAGACGCTTGGGAAACTGAGCAAGCTTGAAGCCTCAGTAAGATCATCAAGGTTGGCCAGAAGTTTGCAAGCAGCCATGACGCACCCAGAGTAGCAATCACAGACGCTGCAAAGACAACTTGCTTCCACACCGGGCAATTGTACCCCTGGAGAGGCTTGAAGACCTGGTCAGAATTCAACACTGTGATCAGCTGAACACGCTGAACGACGTACGTGACTTGGTTCTAGCCACATACCACATTACTGTTGGCGTATGACTGAAGCATGCTGATGTCGAGTTCTGATCAGTTGATGCTCAGTCAGCGCGACACCCCGAAAGCTTAAGGGCCTGGGGAGAGCATGCAGTGCCTCGCTCGGACAGAGCTGCATCTAGCAGGCCAACGCCGTATCTCTGCTGTAGCTTTAAGCATAAAAAGCGTGGCCGGACACCCCGCTGAGGTCATAAGCAAAGGTAACAGACTATCCAGACTGGCAGGCTCAGCAGGCCAGTGGCAGCTGACTCAGTAACTGTGAGCATGCCAAATCTAGCGCGGGATAGACTTTCGATCTGGCGATGATTCGGTGTGAAGTTGTACCAGCTATCTGAATAGGCAGCTCGTTGTCGCCTCTGTAGCTATTTTATTATCTTGTCCTGCGATCAGCCTCAGTTCATTGCAACGATGGCACTTATTAGCAAGCACTGCAGAATATCCACGCCCATCAGCTCGGCTGTGACAGTGACACCACGAGCGTGCGCACGCAGCAGTAAGCTGCTATGCAGGGCCGCGGTGCAGCCAGCACCAAAACACACTACACGCAGGGAGTCTTTGGGGTTCTTGTTGGCCTTGCCGCTGCTTGTCTCTACCCAGACTGCCCAAGCCGTTGATCTCGGAGACTTTCGTCGCGCCAAAGGTGTGTAAAGTCCCATGAAGCTGCAGCGTCCGCCGTCATATTGTTATGTGCCGCTGTTGCATCGTCGAAATCTGTCATAATGTACGCGTATCATCGCTGGCTCATGTCATAGTGATCAGGCATGCAGCAAGTGTTGAACTGCGTATCACGAACCTGAGGCAACAATGTACTCCACAAATGACAGCTGCTTGGCTGCAGACGCGCTGGACAGTCTTGACCAGGCCCGCAGCGACACCGAAGACTATAAGAACAGGTTCTCGATGCAAGGAGGACAGTCCAACCTGTCACTGGAAGAGCACAAATCAAGGGCAAAGGAATCCTTTGCCAGACTTCAGGTACAGACATATTTCTTGCACAGGTGTTCACACATGACATGTCAGCTGTAATCCGCCGTAAATGTGTTGCAACCGTTTCCTTGCTAGCCTGAATTGTGTGCAATGCAGAGTGATGTGAAGAAGGCTGTAGATGCCAAGGCTTACCCACGTGTTTCTGCAGACATCCGCCATCAGTTAGGCACACTCAGGTGCTGCAACCCTACCTTG
>JAABUO010002440.1_pt1 | contig 22652 bp, 18 predicted proteins | sample 5559291 | NCBI WGS metagenome assembly JAABUO01 (sample SAMN10711878, study PRJNA513372) | rock metagenome | isolation source: Antarctica rocks | place: Antarctica: Victoria Land, Finger Mt sud
AAGCCAGACAACTCACGCCCCTCCTCCGCAGTCAGTTCAAGAGCAGGCAAGGGGCGTCCCAGAGACATAACCCAGCTTATCCTGAATAGACTAATTAGTCAAGTAATTTATGGGACATAACACTAGGTTAGAGCACCGGGTACGAGCTGTATTTAAGAGTGCAGGCTTCATTACGCCAGAGGAGGAAGACGTATACGATGAAGCGGAATCGGGTGCTGCGGGAATTGAATTTCAGTATTCCATAACAAGTTATGGAGCCGATTACCCTATTGATGGTCTGGTGAAACGCCTCACGAACAATGACATTTTTATCCCAAAATTTCAGCGGCGTTTCGTTTGGACTCGGCGTCAATCCTCCCGCTTTATTGAATCTCTCCTACTGGGTCTGCCTGTCCCAGCAATCTTCCTTGGCAAAGAGGAAGACTCCAATAAGCTGCTAGTGATCGATGGCCAGCAACGGTTGCGCTCGTTATGGGATTTTTACAGAGGCAGGTTAGGAAATGACGAATTCATCCTTGAAGGAGTAGCAAGCAGATATGAGGGGCTCAGCTACCTTACACTTGCCGATTCAGACCGCCGCCGCTTGGATGATTCCATTCTCCACGCGATAGTAGTCCGGCAAGATCAACCAGACGAAGACCACAATACTAGTATTTACCTTCTATTTGAGCGGCTGAATACAGGCGGCTCGTTGCTGCATCCTCAAGAAATCAGGTCTTGCGTTTACTACGGGCCGCTGAATGACCTCTTGAGTGAGTTCAACGATGTGCCGGCTTGGCGTACCGTTTACGGTCCTGAAAATCAGCGAATGAAAGATGTCGAACTAATCCTAAGGTTTTTTACCCTGCTGTACGATTCAGATCGTTATTCGAGGCCGATGGAAGGCGCTCTCAACAGCTATATGAGCAGCAATCGCCGATTGCAACGGCAATCCAAGGCAGAGTTGACGAAGGACTTCGTCGGAACGATCAGCCTTATTGAAAGTTCTCTTGGGACCGAGGCATTCCGCCCTATTCGAGCCATAAACGCTGCAGTGTTCGATTCAGTAATGGTGGCGGTTACTAAACGTCTGCGCGCGGGGGCGGTTATGGACAAGTCGGACGTAAGGGAGACCTATACGAGTTTGTTGGGTGACCCGGTGTATCAGACGGCCTATCAGAACTCGACAGCCGATGAAGAAAAACTTGCCACAAGGCTACGCATAGCACTCGAATTTTTCTCCAAGGTGCACTAATGGATTTGAGATTTCTGCACAAGGGCAAACAACGGATCACGTATCTGCTTGAAAACGTGCCCGTGGATCCGTCGGGATCACTCGAGCTCCAATCTCACTGGGCCCGATACACATGTGTAGTAATGTCCGGATTTCTTGAGGATTCAATAAAGATCGTATTATCCCGGTACGCCGAAGAAAGGTCTCCTCGTACTGTTGCTGACTATGTCTCCGCACAACTATATTTTTTTCAAAATGCCAACACCGATGAGATCGGCAGACTGCTGAAGAAGTTCAGCGCTGAATGGAACAAAGAATTCCAGGCTTTTCTCTCGGAAGAGAGAAAAGCTGCTGTTAATAGCATCGTAGGAAATCGTCATAGGGTTGCTCATGGTCAAGACTGCGTTGTGACAATCGGCCAATTGAAGGCCTGGTATCCGATGGCCAGCGATGTTGTTGACCTGATCGTGAAGTTCACCCAAGCGGAAATCGTTAACTAGGCAGAGGTTTTTGTACTTATTCGCGTGAAAACAACAACGGCAGAGCCTAGAGGCTCTGCCGTTGTTTGTTTTCACGCGAAGCGTCTAGGACGGCACGAAGTGCTACTCGGCGGCTAGTTCTTCTTGTTCGCCTTCCATGCGCATTTGTTCTAGTTCGCGCTCTTCGGCTTCGATTGCGGCGGTTACTTCCTGCTGGACCTGGGCGGCTGCTTCTTCCAACTCTGGGGAGAGTTGGACGTTGCGGTAGTACTCCATGCCGGTGCCGGCGGGGATGAGGCGGCCTACGATGACGTTTTCCTTGAGGCCGCGCAGCGTGTCGATGGAGCCGTTGATGCTGGCTTCAGTGAGGACGCGGGTGGTCTCCTGGAAGCTGGCCGCCGAGATGAAGCTGTCGGTGGAGAGCGACGCCTTGGTGATGCCGAGGAGCAGGCTGCGGCCGATGGCCGGACGTCCGCCGGACATCAACACGCGCTGGTTTTCGGCGTTGAAGCGGAAGCGGTCGGTCTGCTGATCGACGAGGAAGGTGGTGTCGCCGACCTCTTCGATTTTGACCCAGCGGAGCATCTGCCGGACGATGGTCTCGATGTGCTTGTCCGAGATGGTTACGCCCTGCAGGCGATAGACCTCCTGGATTTCGTTGACGAGATACATCTGCACGGCGCGTTCGCCAAGAACTTCGAGGACGTCGTGCGGGCTGCGGGGACCATCGATCAGAGGATCGCCAGCGCGCAGACGCTCGCCTTCCTGGACGTTGACGTAGACGCCGCGCGGAACGGAGTACTCTTCCTCCTGCCCGTTGTCGGCGGTGACGTAGACCTTGCGCTGGCCCTTGGAGACATCGCCGAAGCGGACGACGCCATCAATTTTCGAGATGATCGCTGGGTCACGCGGTTTGCGTGCCTCGAACAGCTCGACGACGCGGGGCAGACCGCCGGTGATGTCCTTGGTGCGGGTGGTTTCGCGCGGGATCTTGGCGAGGATGTCGCCGGGGAAGACCTGGTCGCCATCCTGCACCATGAGGTTGGCACGGCTCGGCATCAGGTAGCGCTTGATGCCGGATGGGCCCTTGATGTTGATCTGCGGCTGACGCTTCTCGTCGGTAGAGTCGGCGACGACCAGACGGGAGAGGCCGGTGACTTCATCGACCTCTTCGTTGAGCGTGACGCCTTCCTGGAGGTCTTTGAACTGGACCGTGCCGGCGATCTCGGTGAGGAGCGAGAAGGTGTAGGGATCCCACTCGCCGATGACGTCGCCCTGCTTGACCTGAGCGCCATCTTCGATCTTGAGCTTGGCGCCGTAGACGATGGCGTAACGCTCCTTCTCGCGGCCCTTGTCGTCGACCACAGCGATGGAGCCGTTGCGGTTGAAGGCGACGAGCCCGCCGTTGTTCGAGCGCACGGTGACGAGGTTGATGAAGCGGATGGAACCCGCATTCTTGGCCTCGAGGTGCGACGCATCGTGGACGCGTGAAGCCGTGCCGCCGATGTGGAAGGTACGCATGGTGAGCTGCGTGCCGGGCTCGCCGATGGACTGCGCGGCGATGACCCCGACCGCTTCGCCCATCTCGACCATCTTGCCGGAGCCCAGGTTGCGGCCGTAGCAGAGGATGCAGCATCCGCGCTTGGACTCGCAGGTGAGGACGGAACGAATCTTCACCTTTTCGATGCCGGCAGCCTGGATGGCCGAGGCGAGATCTTCGTCGATCTCCTGGTTGATGTCGACGATGGTCTTGCTTTCGAAGTCCTTGAGCTTCTCGAGCGAGACGCGGCCGATGATGCGGTCGCGCAACGGCTCGATGGTCTCGCCGGCCTCGATGATCGGGGTGACGTAGATGCCTTCGACGGTGCCGCAGTCGTAGTCGGAGATGATGACGTCCTGGGCCACGTCGACCAGACGCCGCGTGAGATAGCCGGAGTCGGCGGTCTTGAGCGCGGTGTCGGCGAGACCCTTGCGGGCGCCGTGGGTGGAGATGAAGTACTGGAGAACGGTGAGGCCTTCGCGGAAGTTGGCGGTGATCGGGGTTTCGATGATCTCGCCGGAGGGCTTGGCCATCAGGCCGCGCATGCCGGAGAGCTGCCGAATCTGCTGCTTGGAACCGCGGGCGCCGGAGTCGGCCATGATGTAAATCGGGTTCATGGCTCCCTCTTTGTCCGCCTTCTTCATGTTTCCGAACATCTCGTCGGCGACCTTTTCGGTGACGCCCGACCAGAGCTGGATGACCTTGTTGTTGCGTTCGCCGTTAGTGATAGCGCCGTCGAGATACTGCTGCTGGACGTTGATGACCTGCTTCTCGGCGTCGGCGACGGTGGTGTACTTGGAGTCGGGGATGACCATGTCGTCGAGCCCGACCGAGAGGCCGGAACGCGTCGCGTAATGGAAGCCGAGATCCTTCACCCTGTCGAGCATCTTGACCGTGGTCTCAAGCCCCAGGTTCAGGTAGCAGTAGTTGATGAGCTGGCCGATACCCTTCTTCTTGAGCAGACCGTTGACGAACGGCATCTCTTCGGGCAGCGCATCGTTGAGGATGGCGCGACCGACGGTGGTCGAGATGAACTGGTTGTTGTACTCGACCGGTTCGGTGTGGGTGAGGTCCTGGTCGTCGTAGGCCGTGGTCATGTCGAGCACGGGACCGGTGTAGCGCAGACGAATCGGCGTCAGCGTCTCTACCTGTTTGGCCTCGAGCGCCATCAGGACTTCTTCGATGTTGGCGAAGACGCGGCCTTCACCCCTGGCGTTGACCTTGGCTTTGGTCAGGTAGTAGAGACCGAGCACGAGGTCCTGCGTGGGGACGGTGATCGGCTGGCCGGAGGCAGGCGACAGGATGTTGTGCGAGGCGAGCATCAGGACGGAAGCTTCGATCTGCGCTTCAGGGCTGAGCGGGATGTGCACAGCCATCTGGTCGCCGTCGAAGTCGGCGTTGAAGGCGGTGCAGACCAGTGGATGAATCTTGATGGCCTTGCCTTCGACGAGCACGGGCTCAAACGCCTGGATGCCGAGGCGGTGGAGCGTCGGCGCGCGGTTCAACAGGACCGGGTGGTCCTTGATGACCTCTTCGAGGATGTCCCAGACGATGGGGTCCTGCATCTCCACCATCTCTTTGGCCTGCTTGATGGTGGTGCAGTGGCCGGTCTGTTCGAGACGGTGATAGATGAACGGCTTGAAGAGCTCGAGCGCCATCTTCTTGGGCAGGCCGCACTGGTGCAGCTTCAGCTCGGGGCCGACGACGATGACCGAACGGCCGGAGTAGTCGACGCGCTTGCCGAGAAGATTCTGACGGAAGCGGCCCTGCTTGCCCTTGAGGGTGTCCGAGAGAGACTTGAGCGGACGGTTGTTGGCACCGCGAAGCACGCGGCCACGGCGGCCGTTGTCGAACAGCGCGTCGACGGCTTCCTGCAACATGCGCTTCTCGTTGCGGACGATGACCTCAGGGGCGTGCAGGTCCATCAGCTTCTTGAGGCGGTTGTTGCGGTTGATGACGCGGCGGTAGAGGTCGTTGAGGTCGGACGTGGCGAAGCGGCCGCCGTCGAGCGGGACGAGGGGGCGCAGTTCGGGCGGGATGACCGGGATAACGTCGAGGATCATCCACTGGGGCAGGTTGTCGGACTTCTTGAAGGCCTCGACGATCTTGAGACGCTTCGAATACTTGAGCTTCTTCTGGAGCGAGGTCTCGGTCTTCATGCGTTCGCGCAGTTCGATCGAGAGCTCGTTGACTTCGACGCGCTTGAGCAGTTCCTTGATGGCCTCGGCGCCCATCATGGCCTTGAAGCCGGAGGGGCGGTACTGCTGGTCGAGCTCGCGGAAGCGCGTCTCGTCCTTGATGACTTCGCCTTCTTTTACAGGCGCGTCGCCTGGGTCGACGACGACGTAGGACTCAAAGTAGAGGACCGCTTCAAGCTCACGCAGCGAGATGTCGAGCAGATGGCCGATGCGTGAGGGCAGGCCCTTGAAGAACCAAACGTGCGAGCAGGGGCTGGCGAGCTCGATGTGGCCGAGGCGTTCGCGGCGGACCTTCGAGAGTGTGACTTCAACGCCGCACTTGTCGCAGATGACGCCGCGGTGCTTCATGCGTTTGTACTTGCCGCAGAGGCATTCCCAGTCTGTGATGGGTCCGAAGATGCGCGCACAGAAAAGCCCGTCGCGTTCGGGTTTGAACGTGCGGTAGTTGATGGTTTCGGGCTTGGTCACTTCGCCGTGCGACCAGCTACGGATTTTTTCAGGGCTGGCGAGCTGAATCTTGATGGCGTCAAAGTCGGCGATGGGGCCGGTCAGTTCAAAGGGGCTGGAGCGAAACATATTTTGCGTCTCCGTGCAGCGCGGGTCCCATTCAAGGGGGCTGCGGTTGGTGCTTCTATTCCGCGATGACTTTGGGCGCATCGTGATGCCCTTGATTCTGGTTCAGGTGCTTATTCAATTGTGGTGTTGCTTAGCTCTGAACTTTTTCCGAGTTGTCATCCCGCAGGAGAAGCAGATTCCTTCGCTTTGCTGCGGAATGACAACTACAGGAACGCGGTGGCTAGTCGGCCGCCGCGATCTGCGGCAGGGGAGCCTTCTTCTGGTCGGCGAGCTTGATGAGTTCTACGTCGAGACAAAGTGACTGCAGCTCGCGGATGAGCACGTTGAACGACTCGGGCACGCCCGGTTCGATCGCCGCCTCACCCTTGACGATGGCCTCGTAGATCTTGGTACGGCCGAAGACATCGTCGGATTTCGCGGTGAGTAGTTCCTGCAGAATGTACGCCGCGCCGTAGGCTTCGAGAGCCCAGACTTCCATCTCGCCGAAGCGCTGCCCGCCGAACTGGGCTTTGCCGCCGAGTGGTTGTTGCGTGATGAGCGAGTACGGTCCGATCGAACGCGCGTGGATCTTGTCGTCGACCAGATGCGAGAGCTTGAGCATGTAGATGTAGCCAACCGTCGCGGGCTGCTCGAACTCATCGCCGAGCATACCGTCGAAGAGCTGCGTCTTGCCCGAACTGGGCAGACCCGCGGCCTTGAGCAGCGCCTTGATCTCCGTCTCGCGCGCGCCGTCGAAGACCGCCGTGCCGAACCAGATGCCACGCTTCATGCCGGCCGCGACGCGCATGGTCTGCTCGTCGTCGAGGTCCAGCAATTGGTTCAATGCAGCGGTGCCGGCAAAGCGCGCCTTGAAGAGCTCACGCACTTCGTTCGCGCTCTGCATGGACTCGGCAGCCGCTGCGATCTGCGCGCCGAGGTTGTGTGCAGCCCAGCCCAGGTGCGTCTCGAGAATCTGGCCGACGTTCATACGCGAAGGCACACCGAGTGGGTTGAGAACGATCTCGACCGGCGTTCCGTCGGGGAGGTACGGCATGTCCTCTTCCGGCAGAATGCGGGCGATGACGCCCTTGTTTCCATGGCGTCCGGCCATCTTGTCACCGACCGAAAGCTTGCGCTTCATCGCGATGTAAACCTTCACCATCTTGATGACGCCGGGCGAAAGCTCATCGCCCTTCTGCATCTTCGAGATTTTCTCGTTGGTGATCTTGCGCAGAACATCAATCTGACGCGAGGTCATCTCTTCGATCTCATCGATCTGCTCGTTGACGCGGGGGTCCTTATTGGCATACCGGATGCGCTTGAGATTGCGGGTGGAGATGAGCTCGATCTGGTCGCGATCGAGAACATCACCTTTGGTGAGCAGCTTCTTGTTGGTGCGCTCGTCGTGCAGATCGGCCAGCACTTCTTTCGAACCAAGAATGGCTTCGAGGCGCTTGAGACGCTCGTCGGTGAGGATTCGGATCTCGTCGGCGAGGTTGCGTTCCAGCTTCTCGATCATCTCCTGCTCGATCTGCTTGGCGCGCTCGTCCTTCTCCTGCCCCTTGCGGGAAAAGATGCGAACGTCGACGACGGTGCCTTCGATGCCTGGAGGGCAGGTCAGCGAAGCATCGCGCACGTCGCCGGCCTTCTCGCCGAAGATGGCGCGAAGCAGCTTCTCTTCGGGCGTGAGTTGGGTCTCGCCCTTCGGAGTCACCTTGCCGACGAGAATGTCGTTGTGGCCGATCTTGGCGCCGATGCGGATGATTCCCGATTCGTCGAGATCACGTAGAGCGTGCTCGGAGACATTGGGAATATCCCGCGTAATCTCTTCCGGCCCAAGCTTGGTGTCGCGCGCTTCGATCTCGAATTCTTCGATGTGAATCGAGGTGTAGTAGTCGTCGCGCACCAGCTTTTCCGAAATCAGAATGGCGTCTTCAAAGTTGTATCCGCGCCACGGCATGAAGGCCACGAGCACGTTGCGTCCGAGGCCGAGTTCGCCCTGCTCCGTGCACGGACCGTCAGCGATGACCTGCCCCTTGATGACGCGATCGCCCTTGCGCACGATCGGCTTCTGGTTAATGCAGGTGTTCTGGTTGGAGCGCTTGAACTTCGTGAGCTGATAGATGTCCGAGCCAACCTCACGCGAGAGCTGCGTGGGATGATGCTCGCCTTCGACGCGGACGATGATGCGCTCCGAGTCCACCGAGTCGATGATGCCGTTGCGCTTGGCCAGGATCACTGCGCCGGAGTCGCGCGCGGTAACGCCTTCCATGCCGGTGCCGACGAAAGGAGCTTCGGCGACGAGCAGAGGAACGGACTGGCGCTGCATGTTGGCGCCCATCAGCGCGCGATTGGCGTCATCGTGCTCAAGGAACGGAACGAGCGAAGCGGCGACTGAAACCAACTGCTTGGGGCTCACGTCGACGTAGTCCACTTCGGACTTGTTGACCAGAACAAAGTTGCCTTGGCGGCGCGCATCGACGATGTCCTGCACGATGTTCAGGTCTGCGTCAAGTTCGACGTTGGCCTGCGCGATGGTGTGGCGATCCTCTTCCCACGCGGAGAGATAGAAGCTGAACGGCTCCAGGTCCATGGTGCGCTTGCCGGATTTGCGCAGAGCTTCGTTCTGCTTCTTCGCTTCGGACGTTTCGAGATAGTCGCCCTGCCGCAGACCGCTTTCGCCGGCGTTGGTGACCGCAACGAAATCGAGGGCAGTCCCGTCCTTGACGCGACGGTAGGGTGACTCGATAAAGCCGTATTCGTTGATGCGCGCAAAGCAGGAGAGCGACGAGATCAGGCCGATGTTCGGGCCTTCAGGCGTCTCAATCGGGCAGATGCGGCCGTAGTGAGTCGGATGCACGTCGCGGACTTCAAAGCCTGCGCGTTCACGGGAAAGACCACCGGGCCCAAGCGCGGAGAGGCGGCGCTTGTGCGTAATCTCCGACAGGGGATTGGTCTGGTCCATGAATTGCGAAAGCTGCGAGGAGCCGAAGAACTCGCGGATGGCGGCCATCACAGGCTTGGCGTTGATCAGGTCGTGCGGCATTGCCGTCGACATCTCCTGATACACGCTCATCTTTTCCTTGATCGCGCGCTCCATCCGCACCAGACCAATGCGGAACTGGTTCTCCATCAGCTCGCCGACAGCGCGCACACGGCGGTTGCCGAGATGGTCGATGTCATCGACGTTGCCGATGTTCTTGCGCAGTTTGAGCAGGTAACGGATGGTGCCGTAGAAGTCCTCTGGCGTGAGAGTGCGCTTGTCGAGACCTTCGGGCGACTGATTCTCGTACAGCTTAATATTGAATTTGAGACGGCCGACGCGCGAGAAGTCGTACTTGCGCGGATCGAAGAACATGCCTTCAAACAGCGCGGTGGCAGTGTCGAGGGTCGGCGGATCGCCGGGACGCAGCTTGCGGTAGATCTCAATCAGCGCCTCTTCGGGCTTGCGCACGGAGTCGCGGCGCAGGGTGTTGGTGATGATGTTACCCACGTCGTCGCGCTCAGGGAAGAAGACCTCGAAGCTGGTTACGCCTGACTGGACGATCTTGTGCAACTTGTCGGCAGAGAGCTCCTGGTTTGCCTCGTACATCAACTCGCCGGTGGACATGTCGACCACGTCAGAGGCGGTCATGGCACCGTCGAATTCGCTGGTCTCAACCTCGACAGCTGCCACCTTGCCGTGACGCAGGGCCTTGAGCACGCTGGGCGTGATCTTCTTGCCGGCGACACCGATGTCGCCATCGGGACCCTTGGCTGCGGCGGCGGGACGTGTGCCCTGAAGATTTGAAGGCTTGCCTTCTTCGGCGACCTTCCAGCTCAGCTTGCTATCGGCGACGTTGATGGTGTCGACAGTGTAGAAGGTCTTGAGGATATCTTCGTCCGTGCGCAGGCCGAGTGCGCGCAGGAAGATGGTTCCGAGAAACTTGCGCTTGCGGTCGATGCGGACGTAGAGGGTGTTCTTCTGGTCGTACTCAAATTCTACCCAGGAGCCGCGGTAGGGAATGATCTTGCCCAGAAAGTAAGTGCGGTTGTTGGCGGTTTCGAAGAAGACGCCGGGCGAACGGTGGAGCTGCGAGACGATAACGCGCTCGGTGCCGTTGACGATGAAGGTGCCATTCTGGGACATGAGGGGAATGTCGCCGAAGAAGACTTCCTGCTCCTTCATGTCGCGCAGGCTTTTGACGCCGGTTTCGGGGTCCTTGTCGTAGATCTTCAGGCGGATGGTGACTTTGAGCGGAGCCGAGTAGGTCATGCCGCGCTCTTCGCACTCGGCCTGGTCGTACTTGAGTTGGAGACCGACAGGGTCGCCGCACTTGGTGCAGAAATCAGGCGTGTTCTTGTTGTAGGTGCCGCAAAAGTTACACAGCACGTCGCCGGGATGGAAGGGGTCGGTGATGACCATGTGACCGCAGCTGGTACAGGCGGTGCGGAGATGGTTGAGGCCCTTCAGGTAGCCGCACTTGCACTCCCAGTTGCCGATCGAGAAGTCGACAAATTCTAGCTCGGAGACGTTGCGAAAGTCGGTGATCGGGAAGACGGAGGTGAAGACGGACTGGAGGCCGTTGTCTTCGCGCTCCTGCGGGAGCTTATCCATCTGGAGGAAGCGCTCGTAGGAGCGGCGCTGGACTTCGATCAGGTTCGGGATTTGGATGGCGGTGGGGATCTTTGAGAAGTCGAGACGGCTGCGGAGGGCGCGCATCTCGGTCGGGGCTGCGATCGAATCATTCGTGGGTGTGCTGGTCTGGACGATGGTCTGGTCGGACATTCTCTCTCCTGAAATCTGCGAAACTGCACCGAGGAGGAAGCGGCGCCGCGCTGGCGGTCGCTTCGAAATACTTCATGCGCCGGACCGAAGTTGACCCTGGTTGAACCGCCCTCGTGTGCGATCCAGCCCTTTGCGCGTTCTGCTGCGCCGTGTTGACTTCGGCGCTGTTCAATTGTTCTTTTTGCCCGCCAGGGATCTCGAAGCACTCTGAGATCGCGCTGCACCCTGCTACCCTGCTACCCTGCCTGCTGCGCACCGTCCAGATTCACGCATTTACTCTGAAGACGATGCTTACTGCTCATCCCGAAACGACTTCCGTTCGGTTGAAAAACTTCGCTTCCTCTTACTCGATGGAAGCTGCTATAAAACCCGTACACGCATCAGAATATGCTGTCGGGCTCTGTGACGGAGGCGACACTCGCCACGCGGGGACGGCAAAAGCGTCCACAGGAAAGAGACTCTCCCGGGAGCGCGAGGTAACTATTACTTAAGATTATACTGTTCGGAACGAATGCCTGCCACCCTTCAGAGGTCGCCTACCCCCGAAGAACGCCGCCGTTTACGCGTTTCACAGGATCTGTCCGCCGCAAAGACTGATCATGTGGCCGGCCCCGTAGCCTGCGTTTGAGCAGGATGGACTGGATGAAACACCGAAGAATGTAGGTATTGGTTCCGCGCAGATGGGCAGAAGCAATATCCCAAGTGATGAGGATACCGCGTTCTGCCCTTCCGTGCAAGCCCGGTGGTAACTACTTTATTTCGACGCTGGCTATGCCTTCGAACTTCTTCGCAATTGCTGCCGCGTCGTCCTTCGAAACACCTTCCTTGAGCGGCTTGGGAGCGCCGTCGACCAGGTCCTTGGCTTCCTTCAGGCCAAGAGCGGTGACTTCGCGTACAGCCTTGATGGTCGAGATCTTGTTTGCGCCGGCATCCTTGAGGATGACGGTGAACTCGGTCTGCTCTTCCACCGGTGCCGCTGCTGCTGCACCGCCGCCACCTGCTGCCGGGGCCGCAACTGCTGCTGCTGCCGAGACGCCGAGACGCTCTTCCAGTTTCTTGACCAACGCCGAAGCCTCAAGCAGGCTCAAGCTAACGATTGCATCTTCCAACTGCTGAATGTCTGCCATGTGATTTCTCCAATTCGAATAGAACTTTTGTTGCTTTAGTTGCTCCGAAGCTTTGCTCCGCTTCGGCTGCCCTCATCTTTTCGAGTTTCCGCTGCGCCCAGACTGGCGCACTCAAAGGGAATGGGGCGAAACTTGGGTGTGAGCCTCGATTAGCCTTCGACCGGGTCGGTGTTGGCCGCTTCGCCAGCCTGGGAAGCGGTGCCGTTCTCGGGCTGGGCGGGTTCGCCGGAGGCAATCGGGTCGGCTTCGGACTCAGGATGCACGACGATTTGCTCGGCTGGAGTCGGCGCCTGTTCGGCATGCGCTGCGGCCACTTCACGCTGGGCGGCAGACGTGCCCGCAGCCGCAGGCTTCTCAGCCTCAGCCGCAGGCTCTTCAGCCTCAGCCGCAGGCGCTTCAGCTTCAGCCGCTGCCGGAACTGCAGGTGCTGCCGGAGCTGTGCCGCCCTTGAACTTGTCTTTTTCGACGGCCTGGTTGATGACGACAGCGAGATCACGTCCGGTGGCGTTGATGACCGTGGCGAGACGCTGGGCGGGCGACTGAATCAGGAACAGCAGCTTCGAGAACAGCTCTTCTTTGCCCGGCATCGTCGCCAGATCGCCAATCTCCTTCACGCTCAACACCTGGCCATCGACAATCGCCAGTTTGAAGGTGAACTCGGAGTTATCTTTCACCCAGGCAGAGAGCGCCTTGGCCAGAACCACTGGGTCGCCCGAGGTATAGGCCACGGCCGAGACACCCTTCAGGCCCTGAAGCGCTTTCTCGACCTTGGTGCCCTGGCTCGCCTTCGCGACAAGCTTGTTCTTGACGACGTGATAGCTCGCGCCCGCGCCGCGCACAGCCTTGCGCAGCTCGAAGTCTTTCGAAGCCGTCAGCCCTGTAAACGTTCCGACGATCGCGGAGGTTGAGGACTCAAGCTCCTGGGTAAGGTGCTTAACCTTCTCCGCCTTTGTTGCTCTGCTGATTGCCATAAAAACCTAACCTTTTGCTGCCAGCTGTTCGCTGCTGGCGGAAGTGTGTGCCGCGTCACGGCAGAAAGTTGCGAGTCTACGCCTTGCCCGCGAGATCGGTTACCGAGCTATCGAGCTGCACGCCGGGGCCCATGGTGGACGAGATCGTAATTCCCTTGATGTACTTGCCCTTGGCGGCCGATGGCTTAGCCTTGAGCACGCTGGTAATCACGGTCATAGCGTTGTCGATCAGCTTCTGCGGCTCAAACGAGAGCTTGCCGAGCGGCACGTGCACCAGCGCGGTCTTGTCGGTGCGGAACTCGACCTTACCGGCCTTGATCTCCCTGATTGCGGAGGCCACATCGGTGGTCACGGTGCCGGTCTTGGGATTGGGCATCAGGCCCTTGGGTCCAAGAATTTTGCCCAGACGTCCGACCGAACGCATCATGTCGGGCGTGGCGATCAGCGCGTCGAAGGCTGTCCAGCCTTCTTTCTGAATGCGCTCCACCAGCTCTTCGCCGCCGAAGAACTCCGCGCCGGCAGCCTCAGCCGCCTTGATGTTGTCGCCGGACGCGATGACCGCGACCGTCTTTGACTTGCCGAGGCCGTGGGGCAGGACGACGGTGCCGCGAACCATCTGGTCGGCGTGGCGGGGGTCTACGCCGAGGCGCATGGTGAGGTCGACGGTCTCGTCGAACTTCACGTACTTGGCCTTCTGGAGCAGCGGAACTGCATCGATCAGCGTATAAGGACGGGGCTCAACCAGCGCGCGCGCCTTCGCCAGGTTCTTCGAAACTTTTTGTGCCATGGGGTAGGTGTACGTCTCTCTCTAGGATCTACCACCCTTGATGCCCTGCTCCGCATCAGCGTGGTGCGATCGCCTCAACGGGAGCCGAGGCAACTTAACGAGTATGGAGGAATTCATTGGTTGCGTCAAGGACTTGCTATCCAGCTTAAAGCAGGTCAGAAGGTCCAAATTGATTGCAGATCCGATTTGCTTCGCTATCGCTGATTGGCTCGAGGTTTACAGTTTCGCGGCGTTCTGCAAATACAGGGATCCTTCACTACCTTCAGGATGACGACGCCACAGCAGTGGCGATCATCTCTACTAGCTGTACGTTCCGGGATGAGCGCGGTTGATGAGGCCCCTAGCCACAAAAACAAGCATTGCTGCCTTAAGGTCTTCTTCTTGACCATGACGAATCCTGCTCAAATATCCGGTGTAATCGCTGCAGTGTTCACCGATGAGTGTGGCAACCTGGAAAAGCTGATCCGCACCTGCTGTCACAAAGAACGCCTTGGCCGGTTGAATCTCGCGATCCTGTTTGAATACCTTTTCACCAAGGTCCAGAGCGGAGTTTGCCAGCACCACACCGTCGTTGGGCCTGTGAAGTGCAAAGGCTGCCTTGCTCAACGATACAAGCAGCTTCAACTTCTCTCCGTCCTCTGGAAGCGCCTTGCTCTCAGTCCAGGTCTGGTCGAACATCTTGTTGGCTTTGGCACTGTTAGCCAAAGCGTAAGCAGGTAAGATCGCCAGGATGGCGGTCATTCTTGCGTACTGCGTTTGAATCGCTTCCGCCGATTTCAATGCACCGTCTGGATCCTTTTTCCCAAGTGCGCTGACGCGTCGAGCGGTCAGTTCATCCATCGCAGCCCGGGATGCGCTGTTACCGCCCTCGCCCCCGGCAGACACAACCGCCTGTTCGGTAAAGGGCATACTGAAATCCAAACCCTTCAAGTTGGAAAGCGCCGGATGCTTGTGAAGAACAGATTCGGTCCAAAGCGGATCCACGCTCCGAAGCAGTGGAAGGATCTTGTAAAGAGTAGCGTCTTCTTCAGTTTGGACTTCAGTTTCCTTGCCGTCCTGAATGAATTTTATGTCTACATGAGACTTAGATTTTTTCAAAGGGTCTTCGAGCCGCTGGACTAACTCGGCGAGTCCGTCATGCTCCAGCCGTTTGTCTACCAGGGTGTGCGTCTGAATCAGAAGCTCCGCATATAAGTCTGGCGAATTATCGTAACCGGGATCGCGGCGAAATGCTTTCTGAGCATCCGACAAAGTCTTTGTCACCCAGGCAGGATCCCCGGCCACGGCCTTCTGAACGATATCGCCGATTGCGGCATAAGGATACTGGCCCGTACTTCCAAGCCAATTGCTGAGATTTGAAATAGTGGACAGCGACTTCAGGTGAGACTGCTTCCACAGGCCTTCATAGACCGGGCCCGCCGCGTAAATCCGCGGGTCTTCGTAGACAGCGACATCGGGAGAAGGCAGGTCCTGCAGTTTAAACAGGCGAGCACTCTCGGCAGGATCGACTTTGCTCAGAACCACAAGAGCGTTTTTCTCCGCTGGAGCACGTTCTGTGGACGACATGCTGTTATGCGCGAACCGGAAGAGTTCCTGTGCCCAATCTTTCGCCGCAGCCTTATCGACGTGCAGGGCTGAATCTGCGGAGGTCAGAAGGATCGCGGCTTGCGTGTCCGGGTCCAGAGTGTCTGACATTTGGACGGACTCACGAAGCAACATCAGAGCAGCAGGGTTTGCATCTGTAGTTTGCGATTCGGAAACCGATGATCCCATGCTCAAGCAGATAAGAACAACTAAGAGAGCATTGACGGGACGCATTTTCGCCTCCATGCAGGTTTAGGTACAGACGCGACCCATTTGAAAACCATGCCGGGTCGCGCCTGGAGTTGTTATCTACGATTGCTCGCCGAGTAGTCAGCCGGTGGTGCCACGCTTGCTTTCGCTAAGGTGGCATTTGCCTGAAGACGAATCAAGCTATCACTGCCCATCGAAAGACTCACCTGATCGTTATTTCTCAGTACAGTGTATCTGTGGAACTCACTATGGTTGTAGAACTTGGAGCAGGTCAGTGGAAGTGCGTGGCCGTCGATTGCGGTGAGCACGTCTCCTACCCTGACTCCGGCTTGTTCGGCAGGAGAAAACGCCAGCACAGAAGTGACGCGAAAGCCTCCGCTCGTGTACTTCGCCGTGAAGCCAGGCCCCGCCGCGGGCTTTACCGGAATCGCGCAAACGTAGGTACACGCGGAATTTGCGCATCCTCCTCCACCCTGGTCCGGAAGGTAGTCTCTCGAGGAACGGCAAGTGCAATATGAGCATTGTGCGTGTGCGGATGCAGTCAACACTGAAGGAAAAACGCAGAAAATAAGCAGTAACCGGGTAATTCGATTCTTCATGTCCTCCTCCTTGCGTGAACGGGTAAAGTGAAGCCCTGTAAGCGGGTGAGACGCCTGAGGAAGTCGGAAGTAGCTGCCTCGTGAAAGGCACTATACGAATCTTTTCATCAAAAGTCAAGATGTAAATGTCTACAAACTCGAAATGGGGTCGGCCCACATCGGTTCATTTCTTAGCCCCAGACTTTGTTCATGACCAGTTCGAACCCTTGCACTGGGCCGTCTCCCTGCACCGAACTGGGATTCGTTAGCTCCTCTGGTTCTTGTTCTGATCGGTAGATTGTCACTGTCCGGCGCTTCGGGTCTATGAGCCAGGCTACTTTGGCTCCATTCGAAACCCACCGCTCCATCTTGTTCTGCAACTCACCACGCCTGTCGCCTGGTGAGCGCAGTTCGATGACGAAGTCCGGGCAGATAGGTGCAAATCCCTCTTGTTGTTCAGCGGTCAGGGTTGCAACCCGCTCCAGCAGCACCCAGGCGGCGTCCGGCGCGCGCATTGAGCCATCCGGCAACGTGTAGCCCCCATCGGAACCTGTCGTTACGCCTCGGCCATCCGCTTCCGCCCACGCGTGCAGGAAGAACGAAATGCGATCGTTCATGGTACTGGTGCGGAAGCCAGCAGGCGTCATGATCAGCAGCTCTCCGTCTGGCTCGCGTTCGACGCGCAGGCCCGAGTTGTCGAAAAAGCGCATTAGCTCGAGATCGCTAAGGGGCGATTCGGGCCTAATCCGCGCTGGCAACTGCATGTCCTTGAGCTCAAGATTCATGGAGTGATCTTACTGTAGGTGTCGTGCCGAGAACTGTTCAGACGTTCAAAAGGTCGATTTGGTTCTGGCCGAGACTTGGGATGACTCTAATCTTTGTGCCAGATGCGGGCGGATAGGAGTTTGAAGGTGGCTATGAGGCCGGTTCCCTGGACTGAGGTTGGGTGCTCGTGGACTTCGACTGCGGCTCCGGGGCGGTAGACCTTTACGTTTTCTGCTTCGGGGTCGATGAGCCAGGCTAGCTGAGCGCCGTTTTCTATCCAGAGGGCCATTTTTTGTTCGCGCTGGGGGAGGGAGTCCGAGGGGGAGCGCAGTTCGATGACGAACTCCGGACAGAGCGGGGCGAAGCGGGAACGGTCGCGGGCGCTGAGGGCGGACCAGCGCGGGTCAGAGATCCAGGCGGCGTCGGGGCTCATCATCGAGCCGTCGGGAAGGCTGAAGCCGGTGTTCGAGTCAAAGGCTACTCCGCCGTTGTCGTAGGCCCAGTTGCCCAATTGGCGATTGAGTTCAGCGTTGGCAGCGCCAGTGCCGCTGCCTGTGGGGCTCATCAATTTGATCTCTCCTGAGCGGGTGCGCTCGACGCGCAACAGGTCGTTCTTGGCGCAGAACTCCAGCAGCTCGTCATCGCTCATGGGAACGTCGGTGATGAGGCTCGCGGGGAGCGGCAGATCTTTGAGCACGAACTCCATGGAGGTATCTTACGCATTTCTGTTGACATGCTGTGGGGAGAAGAGCAATATCAATTAGGCGAACAAATGGCGAATACAGTACAGTCCGGAAAAAATATAGGAGCGGCGACGTTCTTCCCCATCCTGCCGACATCCATGACCGGGCTGGCGAGGATGGCGGCCGAGGCTTGCCATCACACTGACGGGTACAACGTAGAGTTCAGAACTCTGAAAGTGCGCAGCCTGCTGAATAAATCGGTGTCGCGGCGGCAGCTTTCGCTTGCGTACTCGATTAACCCATATCGCGGATGTGAGTTTGCCTGCCGCTACTGCTATGCGCGGTATACGCATGAATTTTTGCAGCCTGCGTCGACTCCCGTGGAGCCCGGATCGGAACAGCCCTGGGCGAAGGCGTTTGAGCACGAGATCTACTTGAAGGAGAATGCGGCGTGGCTGCTCGAACAGGAACTGCGCCGGATCGATCCCGCGCAGGAGATCGCGATTGGGTCTGCTACCGATCCATATCAGCCGATCGAGCGCACGGCAAAGATCACCCGCTCTCTGCTCGAAGTGTTTGCGCGTAAGTCTGGTTACCGCCTGGGCATTGTGACCAAGTCTCCACTCATTCTGCGCGACGTTGACCTGCTGGTGGAGATCGCGCGACACAATACGCTCGTGCTGCACGTGACCATTACTACGCCCGACGTGGCCTTGGCTCGGCTGCTGGAACCGCGCGCGCCCCGGCCTGATCTGCGCTTTGACGCTGTCCGCAAGCTGCGCGAGGCTGGGTTGACCACCGGGGTCTTGTGTTCTCCGCTGCTGCCTGGCATTACCGACACGTCGGACGCAATCGACGCGATGGCGGCACGCGCTGCGGAATCCCGCGCCAGCTTCTTCGCCGCGCAGCCGTTGTTCTTGAAGTCGTGCTCACGTCCTACTTATCTGAGCTTCGTTCGTGGGCACTTCCCTCACCTGGAGGGCTTGTATGAAGACCATTTCAGGGAAGGTGCGTTTGCTAAAGGGACGTACCGGCGGGAAATCGAACGGGTTGTCAGCCGCGCGTGCCGCAGAAACGGGCTGGCGGCGCGTTCGAGTGATGCCCTGCTGACGCGCGATGTGGGCTCCGTCCGCAAGCCTCCAACCAGTGCTGCGTGGAGCAACGCGCAGGCGCGACTTTTTGCCTGAATGCGGGTACGCCGGATGGACAGAGAGAAACGCAGATCCCCTACGAGGATGACAACAAAATAGAGGCGTATGCCTGGACAGGAAAGCGGCAGACCCCTGAGGATCTGCCGCTTACATTGCAGGCTTTGTTTAGCCGACGACTTCGATGCCCATCGAACGGGCCGTGCCGCGGATGCTGCGTGCGGCGGCTTCAACGGTGGTCGAGTTCAGGTCGGGCATTTTTTGTTTGGCGATCTCCATGATCTGCTTTTCGGTGACCTTGCCCTTCTTATCTTTGTTGGGCGTGCCCGAACCCTTTTCGATGCCAGCAGCTTTCTTCAGAAGCACGGGTGCGGGTGGGGTTTTGGTGATGAAGGTGAAGGTGCGGTCGCCGAAGACGGAGATCACAACCGGGATGGTCAGCCCGGCCATCGCGGGGTCCTTGGTGCGTTCGTTGAACTGCTTGCAGAACTCCATGATGTTGACCTGCGCCTGTCCGAGCGCGGGTCCGATGGGCGGTGCAGGGGTAGCCTTGCCAGCCATGACCTGTAACTTGACGTATCCAGTGATTTTCTTGGGTGCCATGTGAATTTCCTCTTCGCTTCTTGCGCGGCACGTTGGCCTGCGCAAGGGTTTTCTGCTGCGTTATGCTTGCGAGTCAGGCCCTGAGAAGCCCCGGCGGAGTGCATTGTTCTGCCAGGCAGTGCATGTCTCTGTTGTTTACAAATGCTAAGGCGCGGAGTTATTCCTCGATCTTGTCGACCTCGGAGAAGTCCAGTTCGACTGGCGTGGGGCGGCCGAAGATGCTGACCATCACCTTGAGGGTCTGCTTGACCTCGTTCACGTCGTCCACGGTGCCGGTGAAGTTGGCGAAGGCGCCGCCAGTGATGCGAACCTGCTCGCCCTTCGCGAACTTCATCTTCATGGTGGGCTTTTCGCGGGAGACATCGGAGCGGTTCAGCATGCCTGCGACTTCCTGCTCACTGAGCGCCACGGGCGAGTCGCCGGTGCCGAGAAAGCCGGTGACGCGCGGCGTGTTCTTGATCACGTGCCACAGGTCGTTGTCGAGGTCCATCTCGACGAAGACATAGCCCGGAAGAAAGACGCGGTCGATGACGACCTTCTTGCCGTTACGCTGCTCGGTTGTCGGCTCGAGCGGAATTTCGATGCGCCCGATGCGGGTCTCAAGGTTGTAGGCGCGGATGCGGCTCTCAAGCGACTCTTTCACCTTGCGCTCGAAACCCGAGTACGCGTGAATGATGTACCACTTGAAGTTTTCGTTGGCCGGAGGAGCAAGGTGCTCATCCGTGCCCGCAGCTTCCGCGTCCGAGGCCGCAGCCTCTGCGCCGGGCGCTTCCGGAGACTTCAGCGAGAGGTCTTCGCCCTCGTGCAGAAAGGTTTGCGGGTCCGTCTTTGATGCCGCCATGTTCGATGCCTTTTCGGAATTTGCTTGAGTTACAGGAGGCGGTTGCCAGCCTGCGTTTGGAGCTACTTGCCCGTGTACTTGAACAACTCCGCAACGGCGTGGCCCACGACGAAATCAACAACCGCGAAGTACGCGGCAAACATAAAAACCGTAATCAGCACGACAATGGTGGTCGCCTGAACATCTTCCCGCGAAGGCGTCCACACCTTCTTCATCTCGGACTGAACATCTTTCAGGAACTCGCCGAAACGCCCCGGGGCGGACTTCAGGTGGTCCATTCCGGTCGTGGGCTGCTCTTGTACTGCGATTGCTTTGGCCATGCGACTGCCCTCTTCTTTGATTCGGCTGGCTATACTGCGCTTGCCCGGTTGGCCTGCGTGTGAGGCGGCGGCGAAGACTGGCGGGGGAGCTCGGATTCGAACCGAGAAGTTCGGTTTTGGAGACCGACAGTTTAACCGTTGAGCTTACTCCCCCGGTGATGGCTTTTAGCTCCTAGCTTCTGGATGAAACCAGGAGCTAAAAGCAGAAGCTGCCCTACTTGGTCTCTTTGTGGTCCGTATGCTTGCGGCAGGTGTTGCAGAACTTCGAAAACTCAAGCCGGCCGGTGGTGGTCTTCTTGTTCTTGGTGGTCGAATAGTTCCGGTTCTTGCAATCGGGACACTGGAGGGTAATGATCTCGCGCATGGTGTTGATCTCCTATCGTGGCCAGCCACCTCGGCTGGCAAGCAGCTTGCCATTAGAGTACGAACGGCACGCCGCGACGCAGGGCTTTAGGGAGCCTGCAACCCGTATTCCTGATTGTAAACGGAGGCAGAGCGGTCAGGCCACACTCAGCTTTTCTATTATCCACGAGGACGTGGCGAACTGCCAAGTTGATAGGAGCTATTTCGCCCAGAGGCGGGACGTTTCCAGGCGGAAGCCGGTGACAACGGAATCGGCTTCGACCCAGTCAGGCCGGGCGAGCGCCTCAACTGCCGCGCCAGGACGGTAGATGCTAACTGTGGCGGCATAGGGGTCGATCATCCAGGCGAGTTGGGCGCCGTTGGCCATCCACATGTCCATCTTGCATTCGAGGGTAAGGAGGCGGTCGCTCTCGGACAAGATTTCTATCAAGAACTCGGGGCAGATCGGAGGATATCTCCTCTGCTCCTCGTCAGACAGGGCGTTCCAACGAAGCTCCGACAGCCAGCATGCGTCAGGGCTGCGAACCGACCCGTCGGACAATGTGAATCCGACATTAGAACTGAAGGTGAGGCCCCCGTGCTGCTCTGCCCATAATCCGAGGCACATCATCGCAAAGACTTCGCGATTGCCACCTATTCCGCCAAGTGGCGACATGATCTCAAGTTCTCCGTTGGCGCTGCGCTCGATGCGATAGGGGCGGTTGCGATGCGAGAAAGCGATCAGTTCGTCATCGCTGAGCGGAACTGGAAGCCGCAGCGTCACGGGCGCAGGCAAACCCGCCAACGAGAAGTGCTCCAATCCGGCGAACTCAGCTAAAGCAGCCATACGCAGATTTTATGCTTCTTTGAGAGCAGCAGCCAACGCTGGAACGAAATCGTGCGGCATGGTGTGTAATCGAGGACGAGCGGATTTCCATGCGACGCCTCATTCATCTCGCGGCTCTTCTTCTGACCGTTTGCAACGTGCAGGCTCAGGTACCGGCAGAGCCGTCTACCTACATCGGAACTCCGCTCTCAGAACTTGTCGTTAAGTGGCTCTATTCTCCCGATCCGGCCTGTAGGCCTGGGCCGCTCATGACATACTCCTCGCGCACGCTACGGACCTGATCCCCGAACTTCAAGCGCAACTTGAGCGCACCACCCTGGCCGGTCTAGACGTAGGCTCTCGCCTCACCAACTTCGACGCTACCCTGGCCATCCTCGACACGCTCATCCAGCTGGATGCCACGGTGCCGGCAGTCAGCCTCGAACGCATTGAGAAGCTCGGCTATAACTCGCAGCCGGAGGAACTCGTACTCCTGTCGCGTCTTCCGCCAAACGAAGCGGAACCCATGCTCCGCGCCTTTTACCGGCCCGGCACATCCGCCAACCCCGCCGCGACCCGCGTCGCCGCACAGTTTCTGGCACAACACCCGCCCAAAGGCTTCGCCGCCGAACTGCTTTCTATAATCGTGGTGACAGCCCACATCGTCGTGACGGATGGAAATTCCTACACAGGAACACGCCCAGGCGCAGGCTGTGGCATGAGCATAGGTAGCAGTCACATGCCCGACTGGCCCAAGATTGGCCGCTACGCCTTTCAAGATCCGCCGGGAGATGACCAAGCGCTACCCTCGAATGAAACCTTGTTCCTTTCCGCGCCTGACCCTGTCTACCTGTTACGCTTGGTCTCCCGCACGTACGATACCGCCGTCTGCGACGGCTTCTCTGGCCTGAATGACGCTATTCGGAGTCATCTTGTGGGGACGTTGCTCAACGGCGCACCCGAAAGCCCATTCCCGGAGCAGCCGGTTGCAGTGCCCGATCTTTTGTACCAGTTGGATTGTTAGTGTAGCGCAGCTTTTGAAGTATCTTGACAGCTGCCGGATGGTGTGGGGAGAGTTGGGAAGCGCGTAGCGTTTCTCAACTCTCCACACACC
>JAABUO010002441.1_pt1 | contig 22622 bp, 5 predicted proteins | sample 5559291 | NCBI WGS metagenome assembly JAABUO01 (sample SAMN10711878, study PRJNA513372) | rock metagenome | isolation source: Antarctica rocks | place: Antarctica: Victoria Land, Finger Mt sud
TATTTTATATATTTTATATATTTTATATATTTTATATATTTTATATATTTTATATATTTTATATATTTTATATATTTTATATATTTTATATATTTTATATATTTTATATATTTTATATATTTTATATATTTTATATTTATTTAAAAGATTATATCTTCAACTATAATATATTATGTTTAACAAAAAAACTTGCATCTTTGCAATAGAATATTATAAAACAGAGTAAATTCTTTATATTGTATAAAGTAAAAGTATATTAATTAATAATAAACAAAGATAACTTTCTTTTATTACTTATTATATAGTAATATATAGAACAACTTTAATTAATGCAATTCGATCTTAATAATTTATTATTAATTTCTAAGAACAAATAGAATAATTTATATTATATAATTTGTATCGAATTAAGACAAAAAGTATACTAATATATTTAAAATAATATAGAATTAATTCTAAGCTTATATAAAAAACTAGACAAAATATATAATTAAAAACTATCTATAGATAAGAATATATTAAAGATAAATTTAGCAAATAATAGAACAAACAATATATACAATACTAAAGTAGACTATTTTTAACAAGATATATTTTCGATTTCTTGTGCAATATTAATATAAATTCTATATAATCTTGCACTTTTTTTATATTTTGCTTATTTCTCTTTGCACAAATTCTATATAGATTTTATAAATCTCTTATTTTTTTTGCAAATTATTGTATTTATATTGCAACTAAATACTACAAATCTATTACTCTTAATTATAATTTCTTTCAATCTTTTATAAAATTTGTTTTGTTTAATTACTAAAGTTTCGCATAATTATAAATATACAAATATATATTGTCTAGAACATTGATTATTAAATTTCTACTTTATATATTATTATATAAATCTTAACAATTTATATTAATTTAATCTTGTAAAAGAACAAAGTATTGCTTATTTCTAATAATATATTATTGTTATACAATTGTAAGAATTTATATAGATCTTATTCTTTTAATTATTTATTGCGTTTTATTTCGCTTAACTTTTTGCTAAAAATTATTACTTTTTATTATTCTATATTAATAAGTATTGTCGTAATATTAAATTAATTTAATATTGCATAATTTTAAGCAATTTATATACAACGTATTTTATTTAAGTTCTATAATATTTTAGCAAAATAAACGCAATTAAACTTAATGTAAAAATATTCTTGCAAATCTAAGTAAAAGTTTAAATATTTTAAGAACAATAAAAAACTTAAGATTTTTAAAATTTATATACAATTTGTTTTAATTAAAATTAGATAATATATATATAATAATAATTAAGAATTTGTAAATATTATAATTATCTCTTTTAATTTATATATATCTTTAATATAATTGTATAAACACTAATATAATATATAGAAACAATATATATTATTGTGTCAAATAACTTAATTAGTAGTTTAAAGAACTTTATTAACAACAATATAATTGTTTAGCTAAATAAATAAACAAACTATATTAAGCAATACAATAATAAATTATATTTAACTTTAAATATCTTAAATGACAAAGCAAATATTGTGGAAATATCTAAATATAATATAAATTATGCGCAAAATATATAGAAGTTTTTAAAAATTCTAGACTATAAAGAGAAGAAACGCAATTTTTTTTTTAATAATTAAGCGTAAAGAGATTATAGAAGATATTACAAATTTAAAGAAAATGTTTAATATAAATAAATTTAAGTTTGTATAATTAAGTATTAAAATTGTATATATTAAGTTTAAGACAAGAAATATTAAGCAAGAACTATTAAATACTAGCAACAATTCTAGTATTGCACAACCTCTAATATAACAAGTTACAAATATACAATCTTCTTAAATTAAATACAAGAAAATGTTTATATTAATAAAGAAAATTATTTTAATTATCTTTGTTAATTGTATTGTTACAATAGTTATTTGCGCAATTAATCTCTTTTATTAGTTACAAAAGAGAATATTTCGCTTCTAATATTAAATTCTTTTAAGATTTATTAAATTTATATAATTCTAGTATTTCTAAAGATTTATTATTAATATATTGTTCTTAATTGCGCATTGTTTTGTTAATATATAAATATAAATATAAATTTAATTTTAACTTTGAAATTAACTTAAGACTTACAAATATTAATTCGAATTATAATATATAACTTAATAAATCTTTGCTACTTAACAAAATATTTACAAAGAAAAATACAAAGAATTTAATCTTAAGTATTAAGAATTGTAAAAAGACAAATTATAAAAGAGCAAATTATAAAAAGATGTAACAAAAGAAAAAATTACAAAGTGCAAATTATTTTTAAGTATAAAAACAATATTATAATAAGATTAAAGAATATATAAAATAATATGTTTAATCTTTGCAAAAATACTTGTAATTAAAAGAAGATTAAACAATAATATAATATATTAATTAAAATAGTTTTGTGTTAAGAGTTTATAATATAACAAATATATACTAGTTGTTTTTTAATATAGTTGTTATAAATTAATACAATAAAATGCGCTTAAGAGATTAATGCTAGATAATATAGTAATTAGTTGTACAATATTATATCTTGTTGCAAGTAATTGTATGTATCGAGCGCAAAGTCTAATTACAAAATCTAGATTTTGATTTTCGATTTTCGGTTTTCCGAAAATTTTCTATTTTGACCTTAAGCAGGGTATCGGCCACCGTAATGCATGGTTCTCCCGCCTCGGCTAGCGACGTCAGGGATTAGGTGCCACGTGCGCTCGGTGTGATGACGACAAAAGAGGAAGCCAGAAACGCGATCCTGCATTTCGACTACATGCATTCTGTGGCCAATGATTATGGTTGTTACTGGATCAACACCATGGTTCGACGGTTGCATGTTGATGTGGTGGACCCCCTTCAGTGCCAAGAGGAGCAAATATGGTTCCCGGAGGGATCCGTGGTTGACTACCAGCCAAGCTGTCCCCCGAGGCCCAAGCGCCGCAGACCGGGAAGTCTTACCCGTGCCCGCCGATGGGACCGGTAAACCCTCTGGACTGGCACTTCTTGGTAGCGAGTACCGTTGAGATGAACAACAACAGGCAAAGTCTGGCCTTTTCTCATCAATGGACGTGTAGATTTGGGTCTACGCTAACCGCATATGGTTAGCGTGGACCCTTGCGCTAGCCCAATCGGGTTAGCGGCCGGACCGTTCACATCTTATTACATCACCTCTAGGCAACTCCGTACAGTCCTGTGTAATGTTTGAGGGCTGTCTTATGCCCGCGCAAAACCAACTTGCGCGCTAGCTCCACCCAGAGAGGGTAATGGCCGAGCGACATATGATTGGAACAAGTTGCAAGCCACCGCCGTAGGATTTTGCCAGCTTCCGCCACTCAGGCTTCGAGTCCAGGGACTCCTGCTGAGGGGTACTTCATAGCTTAATTATTGTTGTCAGATCGTTTATTGGCATGTATGTAGCCTACAACGGCGCATCTCGCCTTATCTATTATCAGAACCATGACATTGAAAGACTTCTTCAAGAGGTTCCGAGGTAGGTCACTTTCGCCGCGACCACGTACGGGGGGTTCAGATAAGGTGGCCGTCTCAGTATCCTCGGTGGAGACGCCGCTTACCATTCTTGTTCTCACAGAATGCGTCAAGCTACCGTAATGGAAACTCGGAACCTGACAGGACAGACTCGGCTGACAATGGCCTACACCTCTTGAACAACCCAAGGCTCTCCACCGACAGTGACAAGGCTATCTACGCTGCTGACATTGTTTTTGTGCATGGGCTTAATGGACACTGGACGAAAACATGGACCCATGCGAATGGAACCTTCTGGCCCAAGGACTTGCTGCCACATGCGCTGCCAGGTGCGCGCATCTATTCATATGGATACCCGTCTCAAATATTCGCCAACAAGTCCGTAGCTGGCATACGCGACTTTGCGAAACATCTGCTGGGGGATCTTAGTGTTTGTCTGAGAGACCCGGTCAGTACTGTCATACATGTTACATTCGGTCATTCTGGATTGATATCATGATATAGTCTCGGGCCATCATTTATGTGTGCCACAGCCTTGGAGGGATCGTCGTTAAGCAGGTAAAGTGCTGTCTGGAAAGATCAGACGCATAGGCAGCTTACGGGGTTAAGGCTTTAGTAACCGCATGTCACCATAATGAGTTCCGAGACATTGGGTCACGGAGTAAAGCCATTGTTTTCATGGGTACGCCTCACCGTGGAAGTGCTTACGCAACCTATGGGAAAGTCTTGGGCGAGATCGCCAACGTTACGATGCAGCTTTCCCTCACTCATCGTTTCACTGGAGGCATCAACACGGCCCTTATCGAGACCTTGGATCGAGAGAATGGAGAATTACAAGCTATCTCTGAAGAGTTCCATGATTTAATACAACGGTCTACCATCCACATCATCAGCTTTTATGAGACAGAGGCTCATCCACTCACAAAGAAGCCAGTAGGTTTGTCCCTTTGCGCGATAGCAAAACAGGCCAAGTAGACTTTATAGATTTAACCATACTATTAGATTGTTGAGAAATCTTCAGCACACCTCGGTGGGGAGCAGCAGTTCATGCCTTTATATTTGAATCATCAAGATCTCTGTCGATTCTCAGGATCAGGAGATCTGAATTACACTAAGGTTTCCAGAGCCCTACAATCCCAGGCTTTGGGACAATCGCGGAAAGGTATGACAGTAGCTTCGAGCCTTTGTACTGACTATTGTAAGTCACTCTGTGTACTTGGCAAGATCAGAGGATTAATGACACCCCATAGCGTACGATGAAACCGAAAAGATGTGTGTCACGCTTCTGAATACGATCAACATCGCGGAATATGAATCAAACCTTGACTCTCGTGTGGAAGGGACCTTGGAATGGGTTTTGAAGAAACCGCAGTACCTTGATTGGACAGACCAACCGAATGCAAAACTCCTCTGGGTGACCGGATATGCTGGAAGTGGAAAGACTACTCTTGCTTCGTTCATCTCGCAATACTTGACCAAGGTTTATTCCCGCTCAATTATCTGCAGATTCTTTTGCGGTGGAAACTCCCAGGATTATCGTGACCCACAAGCGCTACTCAGGAGTTTGATCTACCAGATAGCAAATAGACAAAGATCATTGTGGCGTCGTGTAAAGAAGGCTTCAGACGCAGGCGGTTTTGGAATATTCAAGCAATTCGATGCTCTATGGAACCTTTTTGTACAGATCACCCGTAATGAGAGGCGTCATCCCATCACGATTATCATTGATGCCATTGACGAGCTCGACCCGATGGATCAGAGGCGAGTGATCACCTGCATATCCGAGATCATGGCAATGGGAAACACTACCACTGTCAAATTCTTCATCACTAGTAGGCCGACTGCCAGCCGCGCTATGGATGTCGAAATTGCCTCAGAAAATGTGGGGTTTATTTCTTTGGGAGAGAGCAAAGAAGAGATCGACAGTGACATCAGGTCTGTCATTCATTATCGTTTGGAGCGAATGGAGAAAAGAGGAGCCTGCAAACCGTTCGTGCGTCGAAGTCTTGAGAAGATGCTCGTTGCGAAAGCTGATCAGACCTTTCTTTGGATCAAGCTTGTTCTACCATCGCTTGAGGAGCGTCGTATTGTACTGCTGTCCGATGTCGAAGCGATGACAACTCATCTGCCCGATAGTCTGGAGCATCTGTACAGTCTACAACTCTCGAAGATACCCGACAGAGATCAGACCCTGGCGGCATGGATGCTACGTCTACTGGTGATATCCAACAGATCCTTGACAGGCGACGAGATTGGCACAATCTTTACAATTACAAAAGAGCACCGGTCTTCGTTATCGCTAGTACCAGAGCACTTGCTCTTTGGGATTGAGAACGTCCAGGCTCTGCTTGGGCCGCTTGTGCGCATCTGTGATTCTCGGGTTGAATTGCTCCATAAGTCACTAAGAGACTTTCTTATCAAATTAGGGACTGAGCCTCAGGATGATTTCTCTACCAAGTTTGCGGTGGATATGCCCCGGGACACCAGCATCGTTCTCGATGCATGTTTTATGTATTTGTCCCTAGCGGAGTTTGAGGAGGATATTTACGTGAGGCTCAGTCCTATCGACAACAACCGCGCAGACGACGAGGAGCTCGTATCGAATAGTTCATCATCATTTTCAGGATTAAATCTTTCGTTCCTGGGACTTGACGCCCTCAACGATACGATCCTGGCACACGAGAATTTCTTCGACGACTCTATTTGGGAGTCAACGATTGGCAGGTACAAATTATTCGACTATGCAGCTTTGCACTGGGCCAGTCATTTTGCCGAACGTCAAGAGAGAGCCACCAGGGAAGAGAATGACATCGCACTTTCTTTGTGCCAATCAAATACTGCTCGACTGAGGAATTGGTTTCGCTACTATTGGTACAAGAAGGAATATCTTGAACCATATCCTACTACAGTAGATGAGCTCATGGTAGTCTCGTATTTTGGGCATCAAAGCAATCTTCTTCATTTGCTCCAGCGGCCGGACCTGGTTGACGAGGCATCTACAGCTCGAGCCCTTTATTGGATAGCCCGGCAAGGTCATGGCCACTGCCTGCAAGCCTTACTTCAGCATCCATTGTGTGATACCCAAAGTCTGAACAGGCGGGATCAAGCACCTTTGTTGGCGGCAGCTCACTTTGGGCATTTCGAGTGTGTTTCGCAGCTTCTCAGTGATGCCCGTGTAAGTATCAATACTCAAGATCAAACTGGTCGCACTGCCTTACACTTAGCCGTCAGCAACAACCATATGGACATTGTGGCCAAGCTTCTGGACCGTGAAGACATTGACATAAACCTGCAAGACAGAACATCGAATACACCTCTACACATGGCGATTGACGCTGCATCGGATCTAATCCTGGCAAACCTTTTGAAGGATAGGCGCGCCGAGATTGGTAAATTGGATAATCGTGGCCGCAGCATTCTCTCCTGGGCTGCGGAGCTTGGCACTATCGAAGGTGTTTCCCTTATCCTCCAAGCCCAGCAGATCGCAGTCAACCAAAAGGACTCTGCGGGCCGGACCCCTCTCTCGTACGCCTCTCAGCATGGTCGTCTATCCGTTGTTAAGAAACTCGTAGATATTGGACACGCAGATCCTATAGCTCAAGACGAAGACGGCCGCAACGCACACTCCTGGGCCGCCATGCACCGAAGCCCCGACCTGCTACGCTTTCTGCTCAAAAAGTTCCCACGCGGCGCGGATGCGCAAGATCGAAACGGATGGACGCCCATGGCATGGACATTGGACCCTCCCGGCTATCCCGAGAATATGCTGCTGATCCTGCGATATGGTGAAGTCAATATCAACAGCAGGGACGATGTTCATGGTCGCACATTGTTGTCGTGGATTGCTAGCTACGGGTATACACGCATGGCGTTTGAAATCATGCGCCTCGAAGGTATTGACCTCGAAGCTCGAGATGTTGATGGTCGAACACCCTTGTCTGAAGCCGCTGGGAGTGGTAGCTTGGAGATTGTGCGGATGCTGCTGGCTACCATGAAGGTGGATATCAATTCACGAGACAGGCATCTCCAGACACCGCTCTCATGGGCTGCGAGAGGCGGCCATTGCGAGGTAGTAAGGCTACTTCTGACTGATCCCACCATTTTGTTAGGTGTGCGAAATCGTTCGGGCCAGACTGCCTTTGATATCGCGAAAGATTACGCCTATGAGGAAATTATGCTGGTGCTGGGGAGCCACTCAATTAGACCAGCGACCTGAGGTATGCGATGAATACGGTATCAAATTTGTAGTGTTGGTTGCTATCTACATGCCTGATCTCCCTAGCGCAGCCGTTGGTCTGGCGATAGGAAAGACGATCGAAGTACTTATCGAGATGCACTATTGGCTACCGCCGCTCAGAAAGAGTGTATCAATACGGTTCAGCTGCGAGGGTCTGTAGCTCGAATGAGTCAGGCTTATGCTCTCCTGGAACGTGGAAATGTCTTCGCACAACAGAGCACTTCGAACAGAAAATCAAGAACAGACAACAACTTCCAAGGCCGTCTCCTTACTCCACTTGTCGTGAACATGAATAGCACGGACCTAAGTCCTAGTGTCACTTCTTTAGTTTTGTTTGTGTCGCCAAAAGAGATTGATCCTCGGCAGCGCCGAAGTCGCCATCATCCACGCCTTTGCCTGCACCGCCGCCAACAATTACAAGGTTCGCATTCCCCGAATAAGCTAGCTCGAACACTAGCACGGTCCAGACACCATACGAAGTAAAATGTACTTACGCATAAGTGGAAACATAATGAGACCTCCTGGAAGCTCTTTAGAGGCGAAAACTTTCTCTGTAATCAAACATTTAGCGCTTACAAACTTTTTTGTTCAGAACACGTATACTCACTTTCACCATCTAAAAATCCCAAAATCCGCCCATCGCCGCTACCAAAAACCTGCCAGCGAGTGGGCGAGCTCTTCAGCGACCCGGTGACGAAAAGCTGCTTCGGACGCAACGAATAATCCTCAGCCCAAAATCGCATAACCAGTTTTCTGTCCTGACTGAGGACTCCGTTCACATGGGTGAAATTCGCAACCGGGCTGCCCGAGTCAAGAATGGATAACGGAAACCATCCTGGGTTCAATTCCTCGCTACTGGCACCAACAGGGTATGACGCGACCTGGAGCGTGAAAGGGCCATCGATGGTGACGATAGCCTCCGTAGTGTGCCATGGCTTGCTGGCTACGTGGCCCTCGTGATCGACCGCAGAAGTGCTGCCAAGACGAGGTGCGTGTAAAGGATTGTCTTCGAGGGCAAAGTCACCATCGTTCCCTGGGCCGACCTTGATTTCGACCTTGACGTCGAGCTTGTCGTCGACAGGCGCGCAGAGTGAGGGTACTGCAGCACTTAGAAGCATGGGGAGAATGGTGCTTTTGAAATGCATGATTGTGGAAGCTGGATGTCTTCTGGAATTGGCAATCGAGGATTCACGGATAAGTATGTGGGCTAGCAGCCAAGAATTTGGATCTGTCCAAAAAGAAAGACGGAAGGGCTCCAATGTGTGGTATGCCTGACTTGTGGGTTTGATGGCTTGTTAAGTATCAGCTCCTCCGTCTGCTTTAATTGCAGATGCTCGGACCGGTCACTAGTCATGCTGTGGGTATGAAGCAGCCCGCAAAGACTGTCCGCTCGATCTATCAGAAGCCGTCCCCCATTTGCGGGCGAATCCAATTAATTGGATCTCGCAGCTGCTCGTTCAGGAAACCAATTGGAAAGCTAACAGAGCCATCTGGTCAATGCAATATTGACTTTCGCTTGCCGTTGTAGCTGCATGTGAGAGACGAACAGTCCAGGATCTGCGGCGCGGGGACGACAGCGGGTTGTTCGGTCGAGCTCGGTGCACTAGGCGATTGGTCGCAGACTCTCGCTGAAAGCGAACGTAATCTGGAAACATTCATATGAGATTATCCAGCGTCCATGGCTGCGATTGGGGTCGAATACTCAGTACTAAGGAGTCGGGTTTCTGACTCATACTAACACACAGAGCTTACTGCTATACATGCAGAAGAGAGCGCAGCACCCAGTCTCGAAGTCCCCGGCCTCCGATCTGGCGTCGTTGCTCCGCTCGGTGCTCTCCTCGCCCATGATGAATGGATGGACTACACGGCATAGTAGTGCACAAGTCTTAGAATCAATCTAGTCTCGTTTCAACTGCCCGGAGAAAGCTTCGGAACACGGTTGAGAAGCGCCGGCTCCACTTGAACTTTTTCGTTGCAGGCATAACCGAGCATCTGCGAGGGTTGTAAATTTGGGGAAATCGTTCTGTACTCGACAATCCGTCCAATACAGTCCTAGCCCGCCGTCACTGCAACCTCATCGTGAGCCAATCTGCAGCTTGCAAGAGAAAGCGCCTGGACAGTTGTGTGCATCATTCTGCTCCTGCAGCGATCACAACCTCTGTGCATCTGGGAAATACGAATGGGTCCAAAACTTGCAGTGCTGAGACGCTTCTGCTGCATGGGCAGCTAAGTGGTGAAGGTTCTCTCATTGACAGAAGACTAAACCCCCACCGGTCTCTGGTCTCCGATCCCCACGTGCCTTGTCCTGCGTCCGCCAGATTGCAGATAGCCAATAGTGACCACTGTCGCGTCTGGGCCGAATTTCTCCCAGCACGAGCGAGTTGTATAGGCGAGACCCATAGTGTATTTCCCCACATTCGTCGTGCATGTCGCGGCAGATATTTGTTCTTTAACGCTTTAATCTGTGGGCTCGCCTACGACGCCAATCTTGTAATAGTTGTGTTCGTTGTAATATAAGCAGGACGAGAGCCTATACATTGTTAGTGATTATGTCGCTATAGAAAGATTGCGTAGCCTCAATTGAATCAATGATACAATTGATTTTGCGAGAACTAGTGAGACCTAGAATCGCTAGCCCGATAACGCTATATTCGACTAGGTAATATTCTTCGCAACCTAATAATTATCGCATTTAATCAATTTTTCTTCTCTCTTATTATAATATTAATTATATTTATCTTATTATATCTTAATTGACTTAATTAATCGACAACAAATAAAATATATCTACAACTATTGCTTTTATTGTTGCTATTATTATTATTTTAAGTTAATATTTTGTTAACAATTCTCAACATTTATATATTAAAGTAGTAGAATATAAAGTGTTTAAATTCGATTTAAATTCGATTTTTTCTAAATAATTTTATTATATAATGCAATTTATTAAGAAGAAAATTCGATTATTTGTTAATTACTTTGCAATTAATGCTATTAAATAAAATAATTGTGCAAAATTGCTTTTTAAACTCGCTTTTTGTAATGTTATAGCGTCATCGACGCGCTAGCGTCTTAGAGTATAGTAGGGCACGTAATCTTAACTATCTATAAAAGTCTTAAATCGCACGACTTCTCTTTCGAGTTAAAAAGCAAGAAATAAGCTCGCACGTCATAACAAGTATTAGATAGAAACTAAGCTCGTTTCTCGTTGTTCTTTAACGATTAGTCTTATCACTATCTATCTTATATAATTGGGGCATAATAATGAAAGTCTATTATATCTTACGTCTTTTATATCTTAGTGCGTCGACAAGCAATAAACGCATTCGCATCTTAAACTTTTTATCTTCTTTTATAAATTAGTCGCGTTAATTCGAAAATATCACGTGCAAATGCTAAGACTTAAGTCAAAAAAAAATTAAGAAATCGAATCGCTTAAAGTAGTTTAGTCGATTACTATAAATAGTTTAACGCGAAGCGCGTTAAACTAATTTGAGCGATTCAATTTTAAAAAATTATCACAATTTAATCTTAACATTAGATCAAATTAGAGAAATAATATTATAATTTAATTTAACGATTAATCTATTCTTTTATATAAATCATTTTATTTTTGTTAATTGTTTAAATTAACAAAACAATTTAATTGCTTTTTCTTCTATTTTTTTTACATTCTTAATAATTTTTTTTAAATATTTAAAGATTTATTACAACAATATTCTACAATAACATTTAATACTTATTTATATACGTCTTAAAAAATACGTTAAAGCAAAAAAAAAAGTAGAAAAAATTAGAAGCAAAAGTATTATATAAGAGTTTATTAATAATTTTTTTTAAAGATTTTGTAAATTAAATGTAAGAAAAAAATTCTATTACTTTAGTTATAAAAAGTATATAAAATAATATAATTAGTTATTATTTGTTTAAACAATTTAATAGAATTAATTTATAACTTTTGCAAAAACAAAATAAACATATTATAATATTACAAAAATTAAGATTGCAAAATTAATTAAAAAATCTACTTAAAGATTAAAGAAAACTTTAATTATATAATAATAGAATCTATATTTATTAATTATATATTATATCTTTTTATATAAATTATATAAACAAAAGATAAGTTTTTTTTAACAAATAAATATTAAAAGTTTATATTATTGTTAAAAACTTCTTTAATTTAATTTAGAATTTATAAATATTTAATACTTTTAAGACGTAAATAAAAATAAATTTACAATCTATTAGAAATCTTTATTTAGCAATAATTCTTCTAATTAATTGTTATATATATTTATGAAACAATTAAATAGAATCTTGCTTTATAATATAATCTTCTAGTTTTTCGAAATATTTGCAAGTTAATAAGATTTTTAACTATTTCGAAAGCTCTATATTATATAAATACTAAATTTTCTTCTTTATATTTATATATATATTTAGCTTTAATTAAGTTTTTTAATATTAATCTTTATTATTTGTTGCTTTAAATCTTGTTATTATTATTTAAATATTAAAATAAAAAGAAGAATTTTTAATTAAATTTCTAGAAACAATTTTTGTTCTCTCTTAGATTAATTGCGAGAAATCGAAAATATTATGTAATAATATTAAGATTTAATTTCTTAATTTTGTTTTAAAATTAAATTGTTTAAAACAATAATTTTTTAATTAAGTTAAACTTATTACAATAATAAACTAGCTTCTTTAAGTAATTTAATTCGATTTTAAAGTTAAGATTAAATATCGAATTAACAATTAATTTATTTTCTCTTTTCTCTTTTCTCTTTTATTATTTTTTATTATTATTGTATTAAATTTTTGCAATTGTATATTTATATATATATTTTTAATAATTAAAAAGTTTTTGTTAATTTAACAAAGCATTATAATTATAAATTATGTTGTTAATATAAATACTTTTTAATCTAGATTTTATATATTTGTTTTAAGAATTTTTTAAAGATATTATTAAGACAAATATAATTAAATATTAATTTATTATTTTATTTATTTAGAGAATAAATTTTAAGATATTAATAAGATAAATGCAATTTATATTTGTTTATATTGCAACTTATATATTATATTTCTTTATTAAATATTTAAGATTCTTAAAAGAAATAATATTATATATAAAAATCTAGTAATTAAATATCTTATTATTGCGTCTTTTTTCAAATAAGATTTGTTTAAATTCGAAGAAGAAATTTCGATAATAATGTCTTCTTTCTAAATGTTTAAATATTTTCTTTTTATATCTAATGCGTCTTTATATTACTTATTATTATTTTCTCTCTATTATTTTTATTTATTTTCTCTTTATTACTTCTATTTATCTTCTTTAATTGTATATAATACTCGCATTTGTTAATTAAAAAATAGTTAATTTTTTTTTTTTGCATTTAATAATTTAACTTATTATTTTAATCTATTTAGATTAATTGCGTCGAATTAATTATTAAGTTTAAGTTAAATATTTAAGTTAAATCTTAACAATTTGTATTAACTTAACTCGAAAGTCTTAACAATTTAATTCTTAAAATTAAAATTAATAATTAAAATTAATTTCTATACTTAGAATCGAAATTTAATCTTAAAAATTAACTTATATTATTAAGACTTAATATTAGTATAAAGAAATTCTAAAATAAATAATAGAAAATTATATTATATTTTATAATTTTTCGATATAAAATTATCTAGTAATGCATTATAATAATATATTCGAATTATCTAGATAACTAAAATTAAACTATTAATTTAACTTTTTTAGTTAAAGAGTTTAACAATCTTGTTTTATATAATTTTGTCAAAGATTATAAAAAGAAGAAAATTATTATATCTTAAAAAAAATTTAAATTCTTAATCTTTTAACTCGTAATAACAATAACACAATATTTATAATAAAATTAATAAAAGCATAATAATGCTCTTGATAATATTATTATAAATATTGTGTTATTGTTATTAAAAGTTAAAACACTCTATTATTAAGTTATTAAAACTTTGATATTTAAGTATATTTCATTTAAAATTATATAGAAAACTAATAACTTTAAAGCAATAATATAATTCTTAAAAATTTAAATACATTACTCGAAAAATCGACTCGAATTATTAAGATATTAGTATAAATATAAATTATATTTAATAGATTTAAAATCTTAGTTTTATACTTTATTTAAATTGTTTAATTACAACTTAATAATATAATATAATAATGCAAAAAAATAATGCATTATAATAGTAATATATAATCGTAAACTCTTTAAGCTATATATATAAAATTATTAGTTTAAAATCTTAATAATTTCGATCGCTTTATTATTATCTTAAAGAATCTAATTTAAGCTATTTTTTATCTTGTTGTTATTCTTATTGTTATTATTTTTATTAATTTTATTATTATTGTTTTTATCTTTCTCGCTCTTATTTTTTTTTGTTATTATTATTATTATTCGTTGCTTTATAATAATTATAACTTAATTTTTTTGTATTATTTTAAGTTTTATATCAAGTCTTTTACTTACTTTTTTTTAATAATATTATTAAGATTCTTTATATTAACAACAATAAAATTTAAATTTTTCTTTTCTTTGCATTGTTTAAGAATGCAAATTCTTTAAAAAAGATATTAAATAATTTTATAAAATTATTGTTATTAATTCTTCTTAAATTATTTAAATTATTATAATAAATAATTCGTTATTAAATAATTTTTACAATTAATTTTATATAAGTCGAAAAACTTTTATTAATATTAAACTTGTTATTAATATTTAATTGTAATGTTAATTAGCTTAGATATAAAATACAAATAATGCATTTAAATAATATATATTTTCTTAAAAGAAAATCTTACTATTATATTTGTATTTTTATATAATATTTATATTTTTTCGATAATTTTAAATTGATTTGCTTTCTTAGTTGCAAATTTCTTTTTTGCTTTTTATTTTAACTAGTTTTCGAAATATTTTGCTATTAAGTTGTTAGTATTGTATATTTAATTGCATTATTTAAATGTATTACTATAAATTTCTTTATTAATTTAATACTTCTTAACTTTCTTTTTAATATTGAATTTTATAATTTTACAATTTAACTTTGCGATTTTCTTTTATATAAACGTTTTACAAAGTTTCTTAATTTATATTAAGATAACTTTTCGATTATTACTTTTCTTTTTAAATAATTTCTTGTAATTATTATTTTAGTCTTTTATGCAATTTTAACTTGCAATAATTTTTAAATTTGTTAATAACACTTTTATTATCTATGCGTATATTTAGTTTATTTTACAAATAATATATAGAAATAATGCAATTATATAGCAACTTAAAAGTTTTTTATAATACATAGTAAAATATATTAAGATTTAAAGAGTAGAAAATTCAAAAGAATTAACAAAATTGTAAATAATATATTAACAAATAGTTTTATTAAAATAAAGTAATAAATATATATATTAGAGTTAAAATTAACATTTATTTACTAATATTTACTTTAAATATTTGTTAATTTAAAATTATTAATTCTTTATATTTATATATATTTAATTTTGTTAATATATTACGTATATTTATATTTCTTAATTTTTTTATTATTAATTTTACTTACTTTTATTATTAATTATTTATTAAAATCTTTTTTATTATGCAATTTTTAATATATTTGCACTAGTAATTATTATTAAAATTATTACTTATTTTATTATAATTTCTTTGTAATTGCTTTTAAATCTTTTATCTTTTAATTATATTTATATAAATTTTTTTCAATTAATATTGTTAAAATTATAAATTTCATTAATAACTTGTATAAAGTAAACAAGTAATATATACAAGTAATGCAAAATATTTTGCTTAAAATTAATATATTTAATTTGCTAAATTATTAAAATATTATTAAGTTTTTTTGCAATAAATTAACTTTTTAATTTAATTATAATAAAATAAGCACAAACAAAAGAAATTCTTAAAAAAAAATGCTAAAAAGAAAAATATTAAAAGTGTTAATATAATTAAGATAATACAAACAAATAATATATTTTCGACTAATATATTAATATTTTGCAATAGTAAAAACAAAAGTAAAAGTATAATATTGTTGTTCTTTATAAAATTATAAAATATTAAAAATTAATTAATTTTCTTATTTCTTAACTTTTATTCTAGCGTTTAATTCGCGAAAATTCTATATAATAAAATTAATAATTTTAATTATAAAAAGAATAATTATTATATTTAAAGCTTAGCTTTAATAATACTTTAAGAAGTAACTAAAACGTTTATATATATTTTTTTTTCTAGTAAGTGTATTATTTCTTTGTATTATTATTATAATAATAAGATTGTAATTAATATTTTACGCATTATAGATTCGAATCTTGCAACAATCTACGCTAAGCATATAACAATTTAATTAAAGAATTTGAATTTTATTAAATATTTAATAAAGTAATTCGATCTTCTTAGCTAAATTTTTCACAACAATTTTTTTTTCTCGAACAATTATAATATGTTTTTTATATTAATTAAGAATCAAATTTTCGAAATTTTATTATTAATAATTTTTTTCTAGCAATTTAAGTTATTAAATGCATTATTTCTTTGTATTATTATTAATAATATTTAATTATTTCTATAATTATTAAAGATATTTCTTCTTCGAAAGTTAATTTATCTATTAATAAATTTAATTTAAAATAATCTTAAAATTTAATATAAAAAAATCTTCTTCTTTGTTTATTGTTTAGTTTTAATTCTTCTTTCTACAATATATATTTTATAATTGAAGAACAATTTCTTTTATATTTAAATTTATAATATAATTAAAGTACTTAATTATTATAATTTACTTAATAATTTGCAAACTTATTTAAGATTAAACTTATTTTTAAACAAAATTAAAAGTTTTCTAATATTTATTAATAATACTAAATATAAAAATATATCTTAAATTATTTATATTAGCTTTGAAAAATTTAACGTATTATTTCTTTAATATTTCTAAATTAAATATTTATTTTCTATAATATAAAAGCAAAGATATTAATTATCTCTATCTTTTATTAAACAAAATTATTAAAATTGTCAAAATAAGAATCTTATAACAATTATAGTAAACTATATTAATATTAGTAAAAGATTATATATATTACTATATTGTTATTATCTCTTTAACAATATTAATTTTTTACGCTTTTTCTCTTAAACTAGCAATCGAATTGTAATAATATTAAAAATAATTTTTATATTTTATTTTATATTTGTTCTTGTAATTAATAATATTATTGTTTTCTTTCTTATTTTATAACTTATAAAGATTAACTTTTTGCGTAAAGTTTAAAATATTAACAAGATTATATAATATATTGTCTAATTCTTTTATTCTTAAATAGTATTTTGCAAGCTTTGTTAAAACTTTATTGCAAATCTTGATTACAATATTTGTCGAAAAATAAATATTAATTTTTATTATCTTTTTTAGATATTTAACATAATTAAATATTGTATTAAATACTTGAAATTCTAAATAAATATCTATATTAATTGTTTGCAAAATTATAAAAATATATTTTTAAAAAAAAATATATATTATTAATAAGTAAAACTAAGTTTTATTTGCTTTTATTAAGTTTAATTTGTTAAATCTTAAAATTTTGAAAATATTTCTTTACTTAAAAATTATTCTAATTGCGTAATTAATATATTTGACAAAATATAAATTAGATAAAATTCCAAGAAATACAAATATTCTATACTAGTTTTCGTAACTTTTTATTAATTTTCTCTTGAAAAACTTTAAATAAAAGCAAATATTAAGTTAAGCTATTAATAACAATTATAAAACAACAAATTTAATAAAACTAATATATATATTATCTCTTTATATTACTACAAATTTAAATATCTTTTTAATTATACTAAATAAGTTTGTGTTTCTTGCAATATCTTAAAATTGTTTATTTTTTAATTATATAATAATATTGTTATTTATTGCTTTTAATTATATAATTAAAATAAAATCTTAAGTTACAAGATTAATAATATAAGTTAAAGATTAACGAAAGAATTATTTATACATAATGTTAACTATAAACTTGTTAATATTATAATATTTAATAAAGTTAAATATTTTTAATATTAACAAATAAGATATTCGCAAATATTTAATATAATTATTACGACAAATTAATTCTTTTAATTGCGAAAACAATAACAATATTAATTATTATTATTATTATTATTATCTTAAGCTTTTACGTATAATAAGATACGTATAATTAAGAATATGCAAGACTATTTATAACTATTATTATTTATTTCTTATATACGTTAATTGTTATTACAATGCTCGTTATATTATAATTGCGAAAGACGTATTTTAAAATATCGCAAGAAAGTCTTAAAATATTGTGCATATAAATTTAAAACAATTAAAAAAAAATTATATACACATATATTATACAAGCAAAATATTAAAAGTTTTTATTTTATATAAATTAATTGCATTAAAATTATATATTTTAATTAAATAATTATCTTTTATCTTAATTAATATATGTTTAACGCGCATCTAAAAACTAAATAATAAGAAACTTTATTTATTCTAAGATGTAATAATAAGAATATTTTAATCTTATTAAAAGTAAAATTTTGTAATGTTTTAAACTAAAGACGTTGCTTATATAAAAATACAAATAAAAGTTAATATTAAATTTAAACATTAAGATTATACGAAAAGAAATATATAAAATTACGCATTAATAAACAATCTTTACATAATTATAATTTATAAAGAAAACTCGAATATAAATTTTTAAAATTCTTATTCTTAATGTATACAAGTTTAAGAATCTAGAATTGTTAAATAATATATAATTTTTTTTTTATAAATTATAAATCAATATTGTTTTTACAATTCTTATAAAGAATTTTCTTATATATAAATATTATAATAGATAATTTTTAATATTAAAGCGTCGCAATTTAAATTTAAAAATTTAATTGCGCAAAAATATATAAAACTTGTATAAATTTCTAGAAGTATTAAATTAAAAAAAATATAAGTTAAATAAAATATAAAATTTTGTTATTTATTTTATTAAAACTTTTGTTAATTTAAGATTTTTTCGAATTTATTCTTAAGTATATTGTTATTACTTGCATTATTAATAACAATCTTAAAAAGTTTGTTTTTAATTTCGAAAATCTTTAAAATCTTTATAAGTTTTAATAATAATTAACAATTTATATATTTAATATTAAAAGAAATAAATTTAATAAAATATTCGCAAAATTAAAATGCAATATTAACTTAATATATTAATACTTCTAAATAAACAACTTTTTAAGAACTAAATTATAAATTTAAAGCAATAAAAATATATTAAATATTCTTAAAATCTATCTTGATTTTCTTACAAATTTAATTATATTTCGAGAAAATTATCTTAAATATTTTATACAACTTAAAAGTATTAAATTTAAACAAAGTATTTCTAATAACTTTTCAAAGTTAAGATTATTAATAATTCGAAAAAACTAATTTAAATTTACGAAAATCTTGTATAATTAATCTTCTTAATTATCTTAAATGAAAAATAATAACAAATTAATATAATTTTTTTTAAAGAATTGTTAGTTTTGCATTATTTATATATATTATTAATAATAATTTATGCAATTAAAGATTAAATAAATTACAATTTAAATTTAAAATTATTTTTATTTTAAATAAAAAAAGAATAGATTTTTTTTTTTTATATTTAATATATCTAAATAATTGTAAATAATAGAATAACTCAAAATTTTATAATAATTTTTAAATATAATTTTTAAAATATTATTTACAATTAAAGTTATTTAAATATATTTATTTTAAAGCTTGAATTATACTTTTATATTAATCTTTTTTGCTTAATATAAATTAGCAAATCTTAATTAAATTTTGTTTAAAATATTATTATTAATAGTTGTTTATAATTATTATACTTAAAATTAAAGATTAATATTTAAACTTAATTTAACATATTTGTTTTTCTCTCTTAAAATAAGTAGTAAATAATTAATAAATATTTTGTTTAATATTTTACGAAGAATTTTTTTTCTATTATTAAAAGTAAAAGTAAGAAAATCTTAATTAAATTAACTCGCAAATTAATTAAGATATAAGTTATTAGATAACAAATTACAAAAAAAAATTTATTAAATTTTTTTTCGTTTAAAGATAATAGTTAACTTAAAACTTTTAAAGAATTTAACATTTTATAAATAAAAATACAAATATAATATAATAATATTCTTTAATAATTCGAGAAAATAACTTAAAAATAATAAAATAATGCAAAAAAATAACATAAGTAATAATTAATTTAAACAAGTTATTTTAAGATAATAAAAACAAGTATAATTTTTATATTGAAACATATTACTTAATATTAACAAAAAATTTAAAATTATAATAACGTATATTTAAAAATAGAAAATCTTAATATAATAATATTATTTCTAATTTCTTAATAATTTGATTTAATTTCTAATATTAAAATCTAGAATTAAGTTAAATTAAATTAAGTTAATTTTAAAATAATAAAAATCGAATCAAATTTTAAGTTAATTTCTAATATTAAAATTGTTAAGTTAAGTTAATTTCTAAAGTTAAAATTAAAACTTAATTTAACAATTAATTTAAATCTATTAAATAATCTATATTTTTTGCATAATAATATAAATTTTTAAAGATATATTTAAAGTAAAAACGTATTTTGTTTTCGTAATACTTTCGAAAAAAAATCTAGAAATAAGTTTTTAGTTTTAACTTTTTTGTCTAATATAATTTCTTTATTTTAACAATTTTTTTTCAAGATATATTATTTATCTTCTTTAATAAAGATTGTTATCTTAATATATTTTTCATTAATTACATTTGCTCTTTAAAGTATTTGCTTAATATTTATTATAAAATATTTAAATTAAAATTATTTATTATATTTATATATATTTGTTTAAATTTTTTTTATTTTTTGCAAACTTTGCAAAAACAATAGATTTTCGAAATTATTTTACAATTTTGTTTCTTTTAAGTTTAATAAATATTAATAATATAAATTTATTTAAAGATAATTTAAAAAATAAAATAAATAAAAAATTATTGTTGTCTTCTAAAGTAAAGACTTTTATTGCATAATATTAATTATTATTATTTAAATCTTCTATTATTATTATATTGTTATTAGAAGAAAAACTTGTTTTTATTATAAAATCTACAATAGTTTTTAATTTTTTTGCATTATTATTTGCATATTTCTTTATATTAAAGAATATATTATTTAAGTTATTATCTTTAAAATTGCTTTAATTCTTGAAGTTATTATTATTATTATTAATAAAAAAAATAATAAAGAACAAAATAAAGAAAAGTTTATAATTTTATTTATTTTTTAATTGTTAATTAAGATAATTTCTTCTTTTTTTATACTTTGTATTTGTCTCTAGCTTTTTTTTTATAAAGAGTTTTTCTTATTTTTGCTCTTTTAATATACTTAAATAATGCTTATTTATTTATTAATAATTTAAGTATAATTGTTGTCTTAAGTTGTATATTTTAATTTATATAAAACTTTAATATTAAATTTTCTCTTAATTATTAAGTTATTTATATATTAATTAATTTTAATATATTTGCAATCTATTATTGTCTTAAATTTGTCTCTAATTTTGCTTTAAAATTATCGCATAAATTTAATATTATACTTCGAAAATTTAACTATATAAATATTAACTAATATAACGTTTTCTTTCTTTGTTAATTATTAATTATTTATTATTTTTTACTTTAATTAACAACTTTTTGTTCGATTAATTTATTATTAAAGAATTTTCTTTAAAAGTTATAAAAATAGTTAAAACAAAAACAAATATTTATTATTTATTAATTTAGGGTATATTAAAATTAAAATCAATATTATTCTTTACATTTATTTTTTTCTTTTTTTAATTATATATATTATTAATTTGTTATATATTATTGCTTTGTTTTCTTTTCTTTATAAGCAATTGCTAAAAAAACTATAAATTAAATATTAAGATTTTCTTTTATTTACAAGATAATTGTTGCATATCTTTTAATTATTGCAAGAATTATAAAGATAAAAATAATTATTGCAATATTTGTTGCTATATATAAGTTAAAAAATTTAAATTAAAAATATGCAATTAATTGCTAAGTATATTGCGAGATATTAAAAGAACAATAACAAGAAAATATAATTAAGTTATAAGATTTACGCTTTAATAAGCAATTAATATAATTAAATTAAAAGCTAATGCAATTGTATTATTATTACAAAAATTTAATTAATAATTTAATTTAATTGTTAAGTTGTTAAATCTATTTATTTCTTTAGAACAACGTTAACTTAATCGAACAATATTTAATTAAATTAATTAAATTAATTAAATTAATTAAGATTATGTAATCTTTCTTCTTTAATAAGCAATCTAGATATAATTACGTTCTATGTCTTTGTATTGATGCACATATTTTTAATCTCGCAAAATAGTCTTCAAATCTTATAATCTTTCGCTTTAACAATTATTATTGCTATTAGAGCTACAACAACTATAAGAAAGTTAAATTCTAAAAATTCTTTCTTAATTGCTTTCGTATCTTTATGCTTTCGTATCTTTATGCTTTCGTATCTTTATGCTTTAGGGTTAGGGTTAGGGTTAGGGTTAGGGTTAGGGTTAGGGTTAGGGTTAGGGTTAGGGTTAGGGTTAGGGTTAGGGTTAGGGTTAGGGTTAGGGTTAGGGTTAGGGTTAGGGTT
>JAABUO010002442.1_pt1 | contig 22622 bp, 32 predicted proteins | sample 5559291 | NCBI WGS metagenome assembly JAABUO01 (sample SAMN10711878, study PRJNA513372) | rock metagenome | isolation source: Antarctica rocks | place: Antarctica: Victoria Land, Finger Mt sud
GCACAAAAAAGGTCCGCACCGACCATCTACCCACCGGCTTCTGGGGCCAACGGCGGCGGCATGCGACCCCAGAAGCCGCTGCTCCGCTTGACGTAGCCGCCTGATGCAGCGGAAACTAGAGGTGTTGCTTCTTGAGAAAAGTGACCGCGTTCTCGTCGTTAAGCGCATTGTAGACGCCTCCCTTGTGCTCTTGACCACCAGTAAAGGCGAAACGAATGTAGCCGACGGTGAACATGCCGGGTGTCTTAAATTGTACGGAGGAGATGCGCGACAGGTAAATGTCTTTGACGCCTCTGACAACACGTCTGCGATGATGAATGGTTAACTTGTTCCGATATAGATCAATGCGCGACTTCTGGCCTTCGACAGACATGAGGAGCGCGTCACCAGTCGCGGAGCGTTGCACAGTGGCGCCACATTGTCCACAGAAATCACTGTCTGGTTCGATAGAAGTGCCACACTCCACGCAATATTCCATCCTTAATGCCTTCCTCGATGGGCCGCGGCCCGATGCGGCAATCTAACACGACGGGCTGCTAATGGCTGACAGTCCATTGACGGCTCTCTTGGCCTGACGCCAAGCTCCGTAAAACTACTGCAACGTCGGTCGCACGTCGAGCATCATGAGCATATGGTCGCAACGATGTGAATGACTCATACTATCACTAATCGTAGTGAACGGTCGTAGATAGGGTGGAGGGGCAATGGCGATGCCTCTTCCAGAGATGGTCCAGGATGTGACGCCGCAACCTAAGAACCCCTCTATGCAACCGGCGCTGTACGAGATGCCGTCCAAGCCGGCCGACAAGCCACGCCGTCGCCGTTCGCGGCCCCTTTACGCTAGCGTGTCGGTGCCTGGTCGGTTGTGTCTGTGGGGGGACGACTCTCTCTACTCCACGATGGGCGCGTCCCGCGAGGTGTTCTTGTCGTTCAACCCTAACCATTCGCGCAGCGCCTGGCGGATGACATCCGCCAGGTCGAGGCCGTCGCGTTGGGCGCGATCCGCGAGCGCCTGGTACATCTCCTCTGGCATACGCAGGGCGATTTGTCGCGTGTAACGCTTGCGGCGTGCGGGCGCGTCCCCCTCCATCGACAGCCTTTCCTCCTCGCTATGCGGTGCGCACCCGCGCACAGCGCGCAGTCCTGCATCCCGCTGCATTCTCTCATATTGCGCGGTCTCGGTCCTGAGAGATGCGCCGCTACCCTCCCACCGGACGGTGGCCGTCCGCGTCTAGCCCCAACGCGTGGGCGAGGGCCTGACGCACGACCTCCGACCGATCCGCGCCCTCGCGGGCGGCACGCGCCGCGAGGGCCTCACCCATCCCCTGGGTAAGCCTCACGGTCACCTGCCGTTCTTTCTTGGGCGTCGTCGCCCCCCGCTCCCTATCCCACGCCATCCCTGTCCTCCGTTCACCCTACACCCGCACGCTTACATGGTACATCTCTTTTGCATCCTCTTGCATCCCAATAGGATGCATGATACTGTGTAGGGGGAGGGCGTCGCGGTGAAGGCGGGACCGGCGCCCGGACGCCGACGACAGAGCGCGACCGAAGAGACGAGGGGCACGATGTACCCCCAGGCGTCATGGAACAGGAACGAAAGGACACGACAGCGATGGTAGCAGCAGCCCACTCATCATCCGGCCGGGACGTCTCCGCGCGAACGCTCGCGCGCGTCCCGCACGACTATATGCTTTCTGGCGAGACGTTCCATCCCGACCCGCCCTATCTGTTGGAAGATGAGGAGGGCTACGACGACGTGTACCGCCTGCGCGACAACAAGACCATCGGGCCGGATGGTGTCACGTTGGCAACGCTCACATTCATCCCCACACGAGAGGAGGGTCGCTATGATGGCGCCATCCAGTAACGGCCATGGGCCGCTCGACTATACGCAGCAAAACAACAGGTTCGGCTTCGATGATCCGCTCCCGCCCGCCGACATGTTCGCTGACGCCGATGGGCGGGCACGCTACAACGTCCTGTCACCGCGCACCTATTGGAACGCCGTCACCATGCATGTGGCATGGGTTACGGTCGACCCGTTGTCTGCGGTGACGGATGAGGGGGAGCGATGACACCAGCCGGTAGCGGCCAGAGTGCGCGCAAGTGCGCGGTTGAGCGAGACTTGTTCACGCATGATGAGCCCATGCCGCCGTTCCTCGACCCGGAGGATGATTGGCGTCCGGTTGGGTGGGACATCAGCATGCCGCATAGCTTTAGCAGCGTCGGCGTGACGTGGGCGATCAACATTACGGTGAAAGCGCCGGTAGCAGCACGCTAGATGTCGCGCGGGCGGATAGGGGACAGGGCGGTCGGCTGACCCGGCTGTGTCCTCCGGCGACGCCGGTTAGCGTCGTGATGCGCCTCACCCATGCGGCTCATGGACGGTGGACACAGGGTAAAGGGGTGAGGCGGAGTGTGAGGCGAGGCGGGCTGATGCAGGCGTCAAAAGGCGATGCAGGGGTGTACGGGCCGATGCGGACGATGAGGCGGGGTGGGGGCACATGATGCAGGAGAAGGCGACCGGCGCGAAACAGCAGATCACGGCGCGTGTCTCCCCCGACATCAGGGAGGACATCGAGCGGCGGCAGCGCGCGGGCGGCCGGAGCGTCAGCGATGTGGTCGAGGCGGTGTATCGCGCCGGGATGAAGGCCGAGGCGGTGGGGGCGCAGCAGCGGACGGCGGCGCCGGTGATCGCCCATGAGGTGCGCGAGCTGATGATCGACGCGGAGCAGCGGATCGTGGGGCAGGTGCGCGAGGCCGTGGGCGCGGCGGTCGCGTCCGAGACGATGGTGTTGCGCGAGGACCAATTGACGGTCGCGTACATGCTGATGCTGGGACAGTCCGAGGTTGACGGCGACGCCACGCGGACCAATCGCTTGGTGCAGGAGGCGCGTCGCCGCGCACGGAACAAACTGGGTGTGAGCACGCCCGACGCGGCGGCCACTCTTGGGACGGCCACGACGGCAGCGATGACGGTCGCGGCCGAGGCGACAGGACGGCGACGCCCACGCCTCGGCCGGATACGAGCGATCTTCGGATGGGCGCGCGACGTGGCGGCGGACATATGGCTCGCGCTTATCGTGCTGGCCCTCGTGTGCGTGGGGCTCGGCGGTATCGCCATGATCGTCGGCGACGCGGCGTTGGCAGTGCGCCTGTTGAGCGCGGGGGTCCTGTGCGCCGTGCTGTCGCCGCTCGCCCTGCTGGTGATACGGAGGGCGCCGTGAGCTTGGTCGAGGTGGACGCCCGCTACGTCCCGCGTGCTCTGTGTCGCGCCCACACACGGCGGCGCGGCGACACGCACCCGACCTGGGCCTGGAAACGGCGCGACGCCCTGGGGTGCGCCGACTGCGCGCGGCTGGGGGGCGACCGCATCGACGACCGCACGGCCTATATCGGGCGGCGCGGCCAGTACGCGGGCGACGCGGGGCCGCTCCCCCTGTTCGACGCGCGCGGACGCATCGTCGGGCTGGAGGACGCGCGCGGCGCGTTGAGGGCGGCCAGGGGCGACGACGTGACCTACCATCGCCTCATCGTGAGCCTGGACGCGCGGAGCCCGATTGCGACGCCCGCCGCCGCGCGGACCTGGGCCGCGTACGTCCTGGGGGACCTCGCGGCCTATCTGGACGCGCGCCCGGTGGTCGCGGCGGCGGTCCACCTCGACAGCGGCAACGCGCACATGCACGCGCTCATCGGAGGAGTGGCCGCGCGGGACGACCATCGCGTACCCGTGGAGATCCGCCGGCCGCACCTGGAGATGCTGCGCACGAAGGGGGCAGAGCGGGCGCGGCAGGTGGCCCAGGGGATACGCGGAGGCGAGAGGGAACGGCAGGGCGGCGACATCGGGGGGCGCGTGACACGGTGACGCGCTCGTTCATGCCGTGTTCCCCTGACGTCAGCGTCGTGGAAGGGAGCGGTGAATTGAGCGGCGGCGGGGATGACCAGAGGGCTCGCGGCGACCGTAACCCCATCAGCCATCATACTGCTACCGCCGCCGGCCCAGCCATCCCCTCGCTCTATCTGTATAACGACGAGGCGCCGCCATAGCGAAACGGGTGCTCGTCGCACGGCGTGTGCCCCTCGTCCTCGATGCGACGGGCGATGTCATCTCGTGCGCGGAGGAGGGGAAGAGGTTAGACCCTCCCCCCGGATGTTATCAATAGGGCCGCATCCGGGGGATACCAGCAAAGCCTGGTGGTCCATGTCGTGCAGGGGGGGCGTCACGCCCGCACCAACGAAGGCCGACCGGCCTGCTCATCTCTAGTGTAGCGCAACGGATACATGCCCTGTGTCATAAACCTTACAGATTTCCCCCTCTGTGATAACACTAGTGTCATACTATCGACGCGCACCGTCATTGATAGGGCAGGGGGCGCATGGTAAGCTAGGAACGTAACGGCCGTGGTGGAGATAAATGGGGCGTCTCCATCGCGGCCGTTACGTCTTTTTTAGGCTGGCGCTTCCATCCTTCGCGCCGGTGAGCATCACGTAGCCCCTCTCTGTAACGCGCGTCAGGGCAAGCCATCCCGACAAGCGTCGCGCCGCCCCTGAGCTCTGTTAGACGCCCCGCTCGTAGGCGTCGCGCGTGGCGGCGCATCCCGGCCCATGCATCGTTCAAGGCATTCCATAGGGGTTGAGCATGTCGCGGACGGCGCCCGCGATCTCCTCCGCCGTGACGGGATGGGGGAGCAGGAGCAGGCCGGGGCGCAGCAAGAGCGCCCGCAAGCGGTCGTCGGCAGGCACGTCGGCCAGGGAGAGGACGATGGGCACGTCCGCCAACGCGGGATCGTCGACCAGCGCCTCCAGCGTTCGCCAGTGGTGATCCACACCGTCGCGCGCGATGTCTATCGCGATGGCCGCCGGCGTTAGGGCGCGCACGACCTCGTGAACGCCGATCCCCGCCCGCAAGCGGCGCACGTCGTAGCCGTCGCGTTTAAGGACGCGCTGGATGGCGGTCTTAAAGCCTATGTTGTCGTTGATGACAGCGATGCGGGGGCGCTCACGCGGTGGTGTCATGCGCGCCGCCACACCACGCCACGCACGCGACACACCTTCGTCAAGCGCAGGGCGTACCAGGCGTTAGCCGGCTTGTAGATCAACTCCACTGGGCCGCCAGTGTGTCGTCCGTGAAATCCCCGCTGAAAAGGCTGAGGGCGCCATCGGCTACAAACCGGTCCGGGTTGTCTGATTTGTCCATCATTGCCGCTAGTCTACCACGCCCTACAAGTGAGTCTCACCGGTGTCCTCCAGGCAAAACGGACGGCAGGTAACGCAGACGGGATCGGTCGTCGGCGTGCCCAGCGCGCCCCAGGATGTGTGTCGGGATTGGCGCGAAAAGAGCGCCCCCGGTGCGATAGTCCCGGCGCACTGGACACACTCGAACGCGACGACCGCGCGATAGGCAATCGTGACACCGCCGGTAGCCAGCGTCGCGCGCCCGACCCGGTTACTTTTCACGTCGCTCCTCTTCATCGACAGCGACCTTCCTCCTACTACAGCGATTCTAGCACGCCCACACGCCTGTTGGGGCTACGGGGCACTTTCGTTCCGTAGCCCCAACAGGCATCCCGCCGGGTGCGTTCTCAGCCGAGGCTAAGGCCGGGCGCGAGTGTCGTCGCCATGTTCCGCTCGATCACATCGGCGTTGAGCGACAGCAGCAGGGCGAAAACACAACGGCTGGCGTTCGCATCGTGATCGGGGGCCAGGTCGACCATCCTCTTGACCCATCCAGGCTCCTCCTGACTCAAGGCCGAGAAATACGTCATCATCTGCCTGGCGAAGGCCATGTTCTCGGCATCCGTGGACCGTCTGTGCGTCCGTGGGATAGCGCCGCCACGCCGGGAGGTGCGCCGTGTGTCCCAGCGCACAAGGCGTCGCATATGATCGCTTTTGTCTACTGTCATGGTACCTTGTCTCCTCATGCTGCTCAATGACCGACCCGCCCCGACGATGAGGCGGGCCATGGTGTACACGTCGATCGGTCCTACGCGGGCAAGGAAGGCTGGTCCTGCCCGGCCTGCTCTCTTGCTGCAATGGCTGCGTGGTTCTTTTCGATAAAGGCATCGTTGGCCGCGATTTCGGCTAGACGTTCGCGACATTGCGTGCCGTCCTCGCTATCCCAGTAGTAGGCGGCGGCGGCCTTCAGTTCGGTTGCATAGGCGATCAGTTCCGCCTGGCGATGTAATCCATCGCCGCCCGATGCGTCCGGGTCTTCATCCTCACCACCTCCAAAGGCGTCAACCTTCGCCGCGAGGATTAAGAGGAGATCGCCGAGCCGCATGACGGTTTCGGTCAGAACGTGCGTGTAGCCCATATCATCATCACTGCCGACAAAGCCCTTGGCTACCGGATAGCGCGTGATGCTGGGTCCCGTGTTTTCCGTCGTCTTCATGGAATGGCCTGCTTTCTTCCGTCGCTACGCGATGCTGATAATGGGGGCGCGATGGTCCTTAGGCGGTCGTCTGAGGCGTCGCCGCCGCGCGCTGCCAGCGACGTGCGTCCGCGGCCTTCCGGTTGTCCTCGGCGACGCGCGCGAGGTGAGCGCGACAGAGGCCGTCCGGGCGCGCGTCGCAGCCGGTCACGGTCGCCTCATGAAGGAGATGGTCCGCGTAGGCATCGGTGAGGGCCGCGCCGATGCGCATGGTCGCGGCCTGCAATCTGTAGTGGTCCGCCCATTCCTCATCGGTGGCGTCGTCGCCCAATGAATCCGCGATGCCGTGGACCTGGATAATGTGCATCGCATCCCTCAGGGCGTATAGGTCAATGTGTGCATAGTCCCTCATGAGATCAGCCATCCGGTCGTCGCGGCCATCGGGGATCAGCAAGCGTACCTCGGCACGGCCTCGACGCCGTGCCGCGCTCCCGCTTTGCATGATGTCGTCGTGCGTGTCCCGCATGTCGTGCGTGTCCTGGGCCTCGTGGGTTTGGGTAGCGTTGTCTGTGTTCTCAGATGTCATGGTCATGATACATGCCCTCCTGGGCGTCTATACCGATTGAGTGGGAGTGGACCTGGTGCTGGATTGACGATGAACGGGAGGGCGGCCCACGCGCCCACGCACGCCCCCTGTGCTTGGTGAGGTGCTCACTCATGCCCCTCCTCCTACGCGGCCCGTGGCGGTGTGCCCGCCCTCGGCCAGCACGCCCATCAGGTGCTGCGTCGCGCGCATCCACGCGCCCTCGTCCCCCGCGCCGATCTGTTGCCAGCGCGTGGCCCCTAACGCGTCGTGTCCGTCCTCACGCTCGATCACGTACGGGCGCGTCCCCAGGCCGTCCTCATCGTCGCCGTCGTGGGGTAATGGCGCGCTCTCGCGTAACTGCACGATGCGATAGCGTGTATCCTGCCAGGCGAGGCGAGGCAGGACCGGCGATACGGCCACCGCGCGCAACCCCTCGAACGCCTCGGGCGCCTCCTTTTTCACCCGCCTTGCGCCGGACACATACCCATGGCTGACGCCGACCATCTCGGCCACTTGGTCCCTTGACTTTGCCAGGTGTGGCATTTTTGCCACACCTGGCATTGCTCCCTCTGCCATGCCGTCCTGCCCCTTCACCGTCGCCGGCGCGGTCCGGGCGGGCACAGTCCGCGCGCCCTTCTTGGTCGCTGTTGTCCGTGGCGACGTGGCCTTGCCCCTCGTCTTACCCGTGGCTTTACCTTTGGAGGTCGCCGCGCGGCGTGTGCCCTTGCGTGACGTAGCGCGGGAAGGGCCTTGCTCCTCGACGAGCGCGCGCAAGAAGTCCGGCTCGACGCCCAGGGCTTCGGCCAGGCGGGGTGCCATGAAAGAGGAGGGGCGACGCCGGCCGTCCTCATATGCTTTGATGATGTCGGAGCGCGCCCCGATCGCGGACCCTAATTGCGTGCGGGTCAGCCCCTTCTCCTCGCGCAACGACGTGAGATACGCGCCAAGGGTCGTCACGTCGTGGTCTGGGTCGTCGGATGCAGCGGCGTGGTCCGGGCCTGCGGATGCGGCGACAGCCGTTCGCGTGCGCCGAGCGCCGGCCTTCCCCGGTCGCCGCCCGACCTTCGGGGCAAGATCGGGAGCGGGCGCGTCCCATGACGCGCCGCTCTCTTCGTCGGGGGCAACGAGACGCGCCGCCGCGGCGGGGTCTGCCCGGTACAGGTCGAGGGTCGCGTCCCGTGCGGCGGTGGGTGTGAGCTCGCCGGCCACCATACGCCGGTTGACTTCGGCGCGCGACATCGGCGGCCCGGTCGGTGTGCTGGTGTTCGTCATGATGCACCCCTACCCGCTGTGCGAGCTGTTAGACGATCAAAGGTACCTATGATTCGCGTGTCCTGAGTCGGTGTCGCGACAGTGGCTTCCGCGACGAGGCGACCGCCGTATGTGAAAAAGGCATGCGTGCCGTAGATGTACAAGGCCCACGCGGGCGTGTGGGGCGTCCTGGGCGCCGGTGGTGTGCGCTGCTGTGTCGTCATTGGCGTAGGCTCCTGGCGGCCGTGCTGCGGGCCGTGATCCTGTCCGCATACTCATTCCAAGCGTCTACCTCGCGCCAAGCAGCATCATTGGCCGGTCGGAACGTACCGTTGCCCACGTAGACGTACGCGGCGCGCTCGGCGACGGGAGCCGGACCGCTTGGTGAAATTTCACCAAGCGGCCGTCTTGTCGTGGCTGTGGTGGGGCTCATGTTAGGCCACCTGGCGCATGGCGTTGTAATTGTCGGCGGCGACCTGGCGCTCCAGCTCATCGACGCGCCGCATGAGCACGGCCCGCTCGTCGCTCTGCTCATCGGCATCGGCTAGGGCGCGTAGGGCATGCGCGAGGCGCTGCTCGGCGTCGTTGGCCTCGACGTCAACGATCGGAGTTGCTACTATGGTGCTACCTCTGCTAGAGGTAACGCCGGCGTGCTCTTCCTCAACCGTTGTGCACGCCGGCGCCGTGGCCTTCCTCCTCACATAGAACGCCACGTTCAGCGAGCGGACGAAACGCATATGCCTACAGGGGCGGCGACTCTGGCAGGTACAACTATTGGCGCTTGTCTCGTAGAAGACGCTGGGGTTTGTGCCGGACTGGACCTTATACCATCCGCGGTGAGAAGTGAGCTTAACGGTGGGCTTGTAGGTCTGCGATACTTTAGCTTGCATGGCGAATAGTCCTCGCTGTGCTCTGGCTCGGTGATGGCTTCAACATCACCGAGCCTTTTTGTTTGTGGAAGCTATCTGCGCCTCACTCTTTCAGTCTAACATAAACTTACCAGGACTGTCAAGGATTGACTTAACCTGATATAATTTACCTAGATGGGAGCTAACCCATGGTAAAACGAAAGGAGACAGCGATGGTCACAGCGGTAGAGATTGAGGATTACCAAGACGTGGCTGAAAAGAAGGGTAAGCAAACACGCGAGGGTGAGACATGGGTCGCCGTGCGCCTCCCTGATTGGGCGCGGGAGCAACTACAGGAGATGGCCCAGGAAGAGGATCGTAGCCTATCCAGTGCGCTCAGGCGCCTAGTCCTTGAAGCCCTACCAGCACGCGACAAGGAACGAGACGAATGATCGCAGATGAGATGCGCGCAGAATTTGAGGCAAGTGTCGATGCGACCGATGAACTGGCGAAGCAATTGTATGGTGTAGTTGGGCAAGGCGATGGAGATGGTTGGTCTCTATACCACTTCGACATTCATGACAGTGCAGCGCCGACGATGGCTATACTCGCGCAGGGGGCTTCGGAATCTCACCTCGTGGAAGCGATCGCCCGCAATTGGCGTATCGTAGACGAAGCGACAGGTGGTACATACGTGCGCCCTCCGCTGACCTACGCGTGCGAGGATTTTAATGCAGCCCTGAGCGAGGATTTGAATGCGTCTATAGCGGCTGGGGAATTCCGCCCTGGAAGAGCTGCGTTGGACACGCATATCGTGGTCGACGGCCAGCCATATCAGTTTGGTGACATCTCTAAGGAAATGTTCCTGAAAGTGGTAGAGCGATACGAACACGCGAAGCAGGCTCATATTCGTCGCGCTCATCAAATTGATTACGTGATGTCTCGCGTTCGTGGGAATGAAGGCAAGGAAGCATGAGCAACCCTGACACCATCACGCCGTCCGAGCTGCCCTCCCTGCCACTCAACAAGCACCGGAAGTTGCCAAACACAGCCGCTATCTACTTCGTTATGAGGGTGTCTATTCTATGCCTTGCGCTCATCACTCTGCTCACAGGGTGTGGGAGCGCACCCACCGCAACGCCAGCGCCAATCGCAGCTCCCACCACCACAAGCAGTCCACCCACCGCAACCTCAGCGCCTCCTACTACGCCCGCCACCAACAGCAGTACGGGTGATATGGCTACGGGCATACATGTGTGTGCCTACAGTGACTATGACGCTACCAAAATCCAATGTGTCCACGACACCACTACCCTCGCAGGGTCGGCAAAGCTCGATCAAACATACCTTGTGTGGTCAGGCGGCGATTTGATGCAAGTTCGGCAAAAGGATGGCACAGGTGCCTGGCAACCGATTATGAGCGGCAGTGGTGCCGGTTTCGTGAGCGGAAACGGGGTTGCCCAGTCACCTGATAACAAGAGAACATCGATTGATCTTGCAAACGCCCTGAATAATGCACAAGCCAACCCAACCTGCCCGTGGACGTATCAATTCGCGGAAACTCACAGTGGGACTGACACGCTGCAAAGCTTGGTTGTCAGTCAATCCTGCTAGGGCGAGGCCAGAAGGATAACCCATGAGCACAGCGGCCGTGATCCATTGGATTGATCGTTCGCCCTACCTCCATGAGGCACGCGTGACGGTCACCGACGGCGCGGACCTTTACGCCGGCTACGTCGCCGTGACACCCGGTGCCGCTGTATGGCGCGGGTACGTGGGTCGAGGATTCGTTCTGCTCGGGGTGGGGCCGCGCATGGAGATGCAACGCCTCGTCGAGCAGCGGGTCGCGGAGATCATGCAGCGCGACGATTTAGGACTACGGGCCCTTTAGACACGAAGTAGCGGCGCTAGGAACCGGGCGCAAGCTAGCGGTCGGGAAGGGGAAAGGAGTGACAGGCCATGCCACACACGCCACCGCCGCGCCGACGCAAGCCGATCATGGTGTGGGACAGTTGGGTCGTGGAGACCCCGGACATCGGCCGCATCCTCTCCGACGGAGTGCGCATCGTGTTCGATGGCGATCCCGACTATGACGCTGAGCTCATGCACTGTGCGGCATTCGAGATGCCCATTATGTACGCGACCCGCGCCGACCTGCGGCGTCATTGGAGGACGCGGGCCAAGGGGCGACCTGTTCGACGGACAAAGAGGGGCAGGTTTACGCATCCTTCGCCTCATATAGAGCGCGTTGAGCGGATTGAGCAGGAGGAGGGGCAATGAACGGTCGCGATGACGCGGGATCTGACGAGGAGTGGGCTTTCACCTGCGCCACATGCGGGGACACACACATCGGCGTGGAATATAGCTATACACTCGTCACGCCGGTCGTCCAGACGCTCCCTTGCACATGTGGTACGGTCAGTGATGGTATCGCGGCCACCCTGACGTCTATCATCGAGACAAGCATGCAGGAGTCCGGTGAGTTGGACGAGACCCACTATTGGCGCGCGGACATGAAAGAAAAACTCGACACGGCGAGAGGCGATACGGAGTATGTCGCCTTCTGCTCCACGTGCGCGGAGCGCGCGGGTGATCTTGATTGGGAAGGCGACGACGCGCCCGACCCTAACGAGATTGTCATAGCCGATGAGGAGTGGAGAGTCTATTGTGCGGGTTGCAATAGGGACATCGAGTTCGGATGGTCGCATCCATGCCGTGGGGGGCGTATCTGGCCGGTCGAGTGCTCCGACTTCAACCCCTGGAAGTCGTGGCCGGAGCCACGCTACGACGTGTCGTGGAGGGACAATGGGTGGGTCAGGCCCGACGACAACACCGCTGTTTATGGGCGACAGGGGAGTGACACATGAGCAACGTCGCGCGCCTCCAGCCGCAGCACGCCCTTGAGGCGGCCGGCTACATTCGCGTCTCACTTAAACGGCAGGCCGACGGCTATAGCCCCGATGTGCAACGCGCGGCGATCAAGCGTCTGGCCGCGCAAGAGGGCTACGCGCTCACCCTCATCGAGGAAGACCACGAGCGCGGCAGCAAGGTCACGCGCGAGGGCTATCAGCGCGTCATAGAGGCCGTGCGCCAGGGGACGGTCCATGCCGTCCTGGTGTTTATGTTCGACCGCTGGGGCCGCGATGGCAGCGAATGGCTGACGCGGGCGCGCGAGTTCGAGCGGTTAGGCGTGCCCATCATCAGCGTGCAGGAGGGTAAGGACGAGGGTGGCCTGATGCGCTTCATGCGCGCGGGCATGGCCGAAGAGTACAGCCGTCAGCTTGCCCGGAGGGTGCGCCCGGCGCGCGAGGCCGCCGCGCGGAGCGGCACACACATGGGGCGAACACCATTCGGGTACAAGCGCGTTTTCCCCGCATGGGATGGTGGAGGTCGGCGGCCGCCGGGGCGACTCGTGCCCGACGACGCGACAGCCTGGATCGTGCGCGAGGTGTATGCGCGGTACGCGGCTGGCGGCGCGTCCTTACAGTCGCTCGCCCGGTGGCTCAACAGCGACCCGCGCGTCCCCCGTCCACCGAAGGCCGCCGAATGGGGCAAGTCGAGCCTTGCCTTCATGCTGCGCTTGCCGGTCTACCGAGGCGCCGTCCGGTTCAACCATGATCCCCACGGGCAGTACGAACAGGCCACCCGTGACGACGTGTTTATCGTCGAGGACACGCACCCGGCGCTGGTAGACCGGGACATATGGGACACCGTACAGGCGCGCATGGACGGCGCTATCGCCAAGCAGAGCTATAACCGCTTCACAACCCCTGCGGGTCGTCCTGTCGCGCTACTCACCGGCCTGCTGCACTGCGGCGATTGTGGCAGCCCCATGTACCACCTAGCCCGTGTCAAGACCGGCGATAGCCCGCCCCAATATCGCTGCTTACGCCGCGACAAGGGCGCGTCGTGCACGGCCAAGAGCTACAAGGTGGACCTTGCCCACGCCACGATCCTCGATGACGTGCGCCGGCTGCGGGGCTCACCCTGGACGCCACAGGCGGCCGAGCGCCTCGCGGGGCCGGACGGCCGGAGCCAGGCCGAAGCGGCGGCGGCCATCCAACGCGCGTTAGACGACGAGCGCGAACGCCTACGGCGCCATACGCGGCGCATGAGCGAAATGGACGACGACCCGACCCCCGAACAGATCGCGGCGTTCAGGGAGGTGTCGGGGGAGATGAGCACCCGCATACGCGGCCTGGAGGCCCAACTGACCGAGACCGCGCAGCGCGTGCAGAACCTCCCCAACCTACAGGCCCTCCACGAGAAGCTAACGCGCACCGAGCTTGCCACCGTCGTAGACGCCCTGGACGAGCAAGGCGACATCGACGGGCTACGGCCGCTGCTGCAAGGGCTGATCGCGTCGGCGCGCCTGGTCGATCGTCGGCCCGCGTCACACCCCAAGTGGTTGCGTTTCGACGTGACATGGACACCCGACGTGCAGGCGCTCCTCGACGTGGGCCTCCTGTGGCTGGAGGAGCCGCCACCCGCGCCGGTCGAGTCGACGAGCGCCCACCTGCGGCGTGTACGGGAGAAACGGTACCGCGAGGAGCGCAAGCGCGCGGCCCACGGTGATACGGCGTCTACTGGTGATATGCCGTCCACCGCTCACCCCGTCCAATCCTGTAAAAACAGGCTGCCCACCTTCCAGGTCGTGTAGAAATAGGCGTTCGCCGTCGTCGACAACCGCGTCGTCACGAGAAGTGGCAGCACGTACATCGGGGCCGAGCCGCCCAGGTTGATGAGGTGCTGCCCCGCGAGTGAACGCAGCAGCACGCGCGCTTCCCCCACGACGCCGCACCCCCCTCCCCGATAGCCGCGCCCGAGCCGGTTCAGCTGGATGAAGCCCGCGACGCAGGAGATGGCCGTGGCCAGGACCCACGACACGAGGATACCCTTCCCGGACGGCCCCGTTTGCGAGAGCGGCGTCACGAGCAACGCTATCTTCACCGCCGCGAACAGCGCGCTCCGCACGAGGACATGGCTCGCGGCCCGCTCGGCCACGAAGGCGCCGTCGAGCGTCGTCGACACGGTCCACAACGCCACGCCCACGACGAAAAGTAACGTGTAGGAAGGATCGGCGTCAATGGACAACCGCGCCGAAAGCAGAGGGAGGGTGACGGTCACGGCGCCACCGACGATCGCCCCCGACAGCAGACTGAGGACGAGCGCGGCGTTGAGCGCCCGCGACCAGGCAGGGCCGTTAGAACGTTCCGGCAGGATCGCGACCAACGCTGACCCAAGGCCAAGGTTGGCGAGCAACGCGGCCAGGGTCATGGCCGAGACGAGGGCCGCGCCGGAACCGACCGCGCGCGGTTGGTAGACACGCGCGGCCACGACCCAGTACGCGTAGCCGAGCAAGGCCGTGACGATCGTCGCGCCCATGTTGTAGGCCCCATTGCGCAGCAGCGAGTCCCGCCGCAGGCGCCTCAGAGCGAGGGGCGCTGTCCGCGCGACAGCACACCAGTTCCGCGCGAGCACAACCATATCCACTCCTACTCTTGTATAGCCTGCCGCCCCCGACGCGCGGCCTCGTAGACGGCCTCGATCCGTGGCACGGCGGCGGCGCTGAAAGAGACGGCGCACCGGGCCGCCCCCGCGCGCCCCATCCGCGCGGCCAGGTGGGGCTCGTCGACCAACAGACGCAGCGCCCGCGCCAGCGCCGTCGCGTCGCCGGGTGGAACCAGCAGCCCCGTCTCGCCGTCGCACACGATCTCGCACGGCCCGCCCGCGCGGCTCGCCACGACGGCCTTGCCGCGCGCCATCGCCTCGATGAGAACGAGACCAAACGGCTCGGGCCACAACGCCGGGCTGACCAGGAAGCGGCATCCGTCGATCGCCGCGATGACATCATCGTGGGCGCGGTCTCCTATCACGATGACGCCCGCGGGTAGGACGGCCGGTGTGTCCGGACGCGCCGGCCCAATAAGCACGAGCGGGATGTCGCGCGCGAGGCGCGCGTAGGCCTCGAGCAGGAGATGCAGCCCCTTGTGCCGCCCCAGCGCGCCGACAAACAGGATATACTCGTCAGGTAAGCCGGGCAACCGTCGAGGGCCTGTATCGCACAGTACGTCGTCGCGCACGAAGTTGGGGATCGTGTCGACCCGCGCGGCATCCAGCAGCCCGGTTCGCGTGTGCGTCATGGCAACATGCGCACTGATAGCGATGAAACGGTCGATATCCCCGATGCCCTTGCGGCCTAGCGCCAGCCCGGCCGTGACCGCTAACCCCCGTGGCCGTCCGTACATCGTGGGAGCGCAACGCACGCAATTCAGGCTCAGGCCGTCGACACACGGGCGCGCGTCAGCGTAGAGCATGGTCTTCTTGGGGCACAGCAGGGCATAGTCGTGCAGCGTGAGCACGGCGGCGATGCGGCGCGCGCGACAGATCGACAGCGCGGACAGAAGCGCCCACGAGTGCCCATGCACGATGTCCGGCCGTACGCGCGCGATCAAAGCGGCCAACTCACGCGTCACCACCGGGTCGGGGAAGGGCGGATGGTAGCGCTTGCGCGGCTGCGCGTAGAGCAGCGGCAGACGCTGGACCAGCCCGCGCAGGCGATAGACGGCGAGCCCATCGATCTCTTCATGGAAAGGTAGACCGTCTTGCCACAGAGTAGCGATGACCACCGTATGGCCGTGCTGGCGCAGCTCCTGGCTCAGGTCGGTGATGGCGCGCTCCGTCCCACCAGTAGTAGGCAGGTAGAAATCGCTGACCATAAGTACTCTCATCGCCTCACCTCCTTCACACTCCAGCGCACAACGGCGCCGGCGCTGTGCCCGTGCGGACCCGCAGAACCAACGGATGTAGCGACATGCGGTCGCCCTGTCGGTAGAGGGTGAGACTGAGCCGATGCAGGCAGGCGCCAGGCGGCACGCGTCCGCTCACCGCGCCGGTCCACGTCCTCCCTGACGGGACCACGATCGTGTAGGAGCGCCAGTGCGCGTCGTCGAGCAGTGGCGAGAGTCGGTAGACCTGTCGCCGGCCGGTGTCGTTGGCGACCCCGACCGTGACGACAAGTCGCCGTCCCGGCGCGACGGTGACGACTGTGTCGACGCGCGCCCAGCGGCCGGAGAGGTAGAACGCCGTATACGGGGCGGCCGGTACGCTAGGCAGCGCGCGCGCCGCGCCGGCGACACTGACTCCGGCGCACACGACGGCCACGACCACGCCCAGCCCCCACAGGGCCAGACGCGTATGATCGGCGGCGCGCCTACGTTCCTGAAGAGCGCGTGTCCAACGCGCCGCATGTGAGGGCTGGAGACCCCTGGTTCCGCCGGAACCGGTCATGCGCGACACGCCGCGTGGGGCAAGGCGCGAAGCAGCCACTGTTGTTAGCGCCAGGACACATGCGTCCATGCCGACCAATACACTCCCCATGCGTAGGGGCAACCCGATAACATACAAGGCCAACGCCAGCAGCGGATAGAACGCCATGCCAAGCAGCGCGGCCAGCGCCAACAGCGGCGCCGCGTCCAGGGGCAAACGCCGGCCGAAGAGAGCCAGCAGAAGCGCGTAGCCCGGCGTGAGCAGCGCGAGCGGCAACACGACCACCGCGCGTGGCGCCGGTGGCAGCGCGAAGACGGCCACATTGAGCATGACAAGCGCCGCGACAAGAGCTTGAACGGGGGACGCTACGGAAACACGCAGGGGCGCCCGGCGATGGGCAAATGGATACATCATGAGCGACTCCCCAACTGATGCGGCGTCGGTGAGTGATTCAGCCCCACCGAAGCGTGTAGCGCGGGTCGCCGCGCCCGGCGCCGAGACCGGGTCCGTGAAAAGCTGGCGGGTACCACTGGGAGCGCGGGCGTCTCGCCCGTCCCCGCGCTCGGGAGGCGGACGCTGGGGACGGGCGAGACGCCCGCGCTCCCAGGACTTTCCACAGACCCTGGGCGGCGAGGCAGGTCAAGCGCCACGAAATCGAAGCGGTAGACCGCCAGGTTATCGCTCTGGTACACCGGGATCGTCCACGGAAGCCAGTCGTATCTATCGAGCGCGGCGGGCGGGGGCGGTGTCTTACGCCGGAACGCCTCGGGCTCATCGGGCTCGAAGTACACGCCGATACGCGGCAGATAGCGCGCCATCCGCCGGTCGACGACCATGTAGCGGTAGTCGGAGGTCCGCAACTCGCGCAGCAACAGGTCGCTCGGGCGGCGCGTCGAGAAGTAGAGTTGCCAGACCGGGAAGCCGGCCGACGGCGCGGCCGGCCACTGCCGCCCAAACGAGGCCAGGGCCAGCCCGCTGAAGCGGTCGGCCACTACACGCCTATCCTGGCCCTGCGTCGCCGTGAACCATCGCGTCAACCCCAACAATTCGGGCGTGAGCGAGCGCACATCCGAGCCGTAGACGTACGGGCCCGGGAAACGATAGGTCTCGTTGGTGAACGCGCTCACGTTCCCGACGAACAGCGTCATGAGCAACGCCGCCACCCCCGCGCGCGCCAGCGCCCGCGCGTGCACACGCCTATGCGCCAGAGCATCCAGGACGCCAGAGATAGCCGGGGCGACGAGCAAGGAGAGACCAATATAGGTGAAGGCCCAGCTGCGGCGCGCGCCTTCGTTCCCGTATTGCGTCAGGACAAACGGGACGGAGGGAAAATACAGCAGCCCAAACAGCATCAGGGCGTGGGCCGCCGGCAAGCGCGGTGGCTGGCGATAAAGCAGCCACAGCCCGGCCACGGCTCCGAGCAACGCGATCGGCGGCGCCGCGTACGCGGCGAGGCGCTCGTACCCCGGCGTCACGCTCAACGCGAAGAGTTGGCGTGCATCGCCGTGCAGGCGCCACAGGGCGGCGAGCTCACCGCCCCCTTTCGTCACGTAGGGCGTCAAATAGCTCCAGACAGCGGTGGCTACGGTCAGGGCCCACGCCAGCGCCATGGCGGCGATGATCACGGCGAACGCCACGGTGAGCGCCATGGTCGCGCCGTACCCAGCGTCAGAACGACGCGCGCGCGCCACCGTGACGACCGCGATACACACGCTCACGGCGACGGCGATATAGGAACTCAGGTGGTGGGTGATGACGCAGGCCGCCGCGAGGACGAGCCCACCGGCAAACCAGGCGAACTGGCGCGCCCGGTCGCCCGTCGCGCGCTGCATGGCGACGATGGCCGCGATGATCCACACGCATAAGACAATGCCGAGCGATTCATAGGCGTACTCCGCGTCGAAGAACAGAAAGCTTGGATTGAGGCTGTAGAGCACGGCCGCGAGCGCCGCCGTACGCGCCGAGAGGGTCGCCTGTTCGGCCAGGACAAAGATACCGATCAGCGCGATGACGTGCAACAGGCCCGGCAGGACGACGCCGATGTCGAACGTGCTCAGGCCGCTCAACACCCGCAGCGACACGGTCAGCGCGTGCAGGCCGGGGAAAGATCGCAGGATATCGATGGTCGGATTGGGCTGGAATAGCTTGCCGGTCGCATACATGACCTCGGACTGCCGCCAGTGCGCGAGTTCGTCGTGGTACAGCGGGCTACCTGGGCTGCGTAGGTATTTGGGCAGATAGTCGAACAGGCCGACTGTCGCGACGAGGGCCAGGCGCTCGCCGCGCACGACCCCCACGGCGCATAGCCGCAGGAAAACGGGAACGATGAAGAGCAGCATACCGGCCCAGAAGAGGTGGAAATGCGACAGGTCATCGCTTGGGCTGTGCGCGGCCTCGGCGTAGGCCCCCGTGATGGCGGCCGCGCCCATAAGGGCGCCAAGCGGCGCCAGGAGCGGCGCGGCTTGGCCCAGTACGGTGTGGAACCGCCGCGCGTCAAGGGCCTTATCGACGATACGCGGCACGACAGGTTTACTAATGGCAATCATACTCATCCCCACGCAAGCATTTCGTAGACGGCCTCCGTACGCGCGGCCACGTCGTCCCACGACGCGATATGGTACGCCGAGACGACAGGCGACGGGTTCGCGATAAGGGCGCGGAAAGCGCAGGCCAGTGTCGCGGGGGTACTGGTCAATGGCGCCAACGCGACCGCGCCGTCCGGCATTCCCCGCGTGATCTCACGATACGCCGGTATGTCCGCGGCTAGTGCGGGCGCGCCCGCCGCCAGCGCCTCGACCAGCGCCAGTCCGAAGGCTTCGTGCGCCGACATGCTCACGTACGCCCGCGCGGTGCGCAGCCACCGCCGCACCGTATCGTCGTCCACACGGCCCAGAAACTCCACGCGGCGCTCCAGCCCTAGTCGTCGCACGACCTCCTCCAACGCGGGCCGCGCCGGTCCATCGCCGACCACACGCAGCACGTAGCCGGCGTCGAGGTGGCGCAACATCGCTATGATCAGTTGTACATTCTTATAGGTCTCCAGGCGGCCGACGCTCAGGATCACCTTGTCCGGCGTCGCGTAGGGACTGGCTGCGCGGATCGCCGCGACGTCGACGCCGGGGTAGATAATGGTCATGCGGCGCGCGACGCCGGGAAAATCGCGGCGGACCAACGTCGCCTCGGCCTCTGAGTTGCAGATGACGCGGTGGGCGCGCGTAAAGATCCGCGCGCCCGCGCGACGGTAGGGCACATGCAGGAGGGAGCGCAGCGGCGTGTGCCCGGCGCCGTGGTAATGGGGCGTGAACACGAAAGACCGGCAGTTCGACAGGGCGGCGCCAAGGGCCGGCAGGGCATGGTAGTGGTGCGCGTGCACGACATCGTAGCGCGCGGCGTGGCGCGCGAGATACGCCCACAATCCTGGAGCGAAGGCGAGCAGCGGGCTTTGGGCGGGGAGCGGCAGCGGGAAGCGGCGCACGATCACGCCTTCTAGTTCTTCGCGCGGGGCCAACCCGCGACAATGCGCCTGCGTCAGCACTTCCACGGCGTGCCCCCGCGCGGCCAAATAAGCCGCGACCCGCGTGACGTGCGTCTCCACCCCGCCGATAGAGGGCGCGTAGCGCGGCGTCACCAGGGCGATACGCATCGTGTGGGCGCTCATGGCCGTGCCCTTCGCCACGCCGCCGACGTTTCGCATGACGAATGGGCCGAGGTAGCGATGTCTATCTGGTCGTGGACCGGCCTCCGCCCAGTCCGCGCGGCGTCGAGGCGTGCGAAGAAGGCGTGATAGTGGGGCGGGACGGCGCTCCAGGGACGCGGGTCGGCGAAGCGCTGCCCACGCAGCGCCGCCGCCCGTCGCAGCGCCGCCAACAACGCCGTGGGCGTGAGCGCGTCGGCGACGACCGCGCCCTCGTAGCCGGAAACGGCCTCAACCAACGCGCCGACGGGTGTAACGACGACGGGCAGGCCGTGATGCAGCGCGACGTGCAACGCGCCGCTGCCGCACGAGCGGCGGTAGGGCAGCACGACGGCGTCGGCGCCGCCGACATAGGCCCCCACCTCCGCGTCGGACACATAACGGTTGGTCACGCTGATACGATCACGGTAGGGGCTCCGTGCGACAAGATCCAGCGGTTCTGTCCACCCCTCCCATGTCTCGCCCACGATAGTCAGCCAATAGCGGTCAATCTCCTTGGGGGGGATGCTATTGAACGCGTCGATCAGCACGTCCAATCCTTTGTAGGGGCGAATAAGACCGAAAAACAACAGGTTGCAGCAGTCCGCGGGGGCCGCGCGCAACCGCGCGTCGCAACGGTAGTGATCCCACGTCGCGAACGGGATCACCTCGACCGGCACAGCCCTCGCCCCATACCGTTGGGCGACCAGACGCCGATCGTGCTCGGAGTGCACGACATACCCGGCGGCAAGCCGGAACAACCACGGCGCGACCACCCCGACGTAGCGCTGGACCAGGGGCAGGTGGTCCTCGGCGGGGTCGAGCGCCTCGTGGAACTCGACGACCACCCGGCATCCCAGCAGGCGCGCGACGACCGCGAGCGCGAGATACGTGTGCAGGACCGTACCCGTCCACCATTGCAAGAGGAGCACATGGGGACGCCGGCGAGCCAGGAACAGGAGCGCGCGGACTAGCGTCACGCCCCAGAACCAATCGACGCCGTCGTAGCCACGCACGGTCGGGGCGAGCGACAGGTCGGTGAGCGCGGCGCCGACGCGCGCCCGGCCGGGGTACAGCCGTGTGGGCAACAGTTGGCGCATCAGGATCGCCGAAACGTCGCAGGTCTCGGCCAGCGCATTACACAGGGCGAACGTGTAACAGGTGACGCCGCTCAGGAAGCGCGTGCCCGGCCCGACGACGGTGATGCGAGGGTGAGACTGAGAGTGGTGTTCGCGCATCATCCGCCCCTTTCAGGCCAACCGCTCGGAGAGGGCGAGCGACATGGCGCGGCACAGGATCGACCAACCGTCGCGCCAGGCGCGCAGCTTCTTTGGACCCAGACGCGCGCCGTAGTGGATCGGCAACGACACAGCGCGCAGGCGCAAGGCGTGGGCCTTGACCGCGATCTCGACTTCGAGATCGAACCGCTCGGCAGTCAGCGCCATGGCGTCCAGCGCCGTGCGCCGCAACCCGTACAGGCCGCTCAAGTGGTCATCCCCCTCCACGCCGTGCAGCGTGCGCAGCGCCCCATTGAGCAGGCGATTGCCGAGCCGGTTGAGCGGAGGAATGTTCGCCGCGCCCTCCTGCCGCGTGCAGCGTACGAAGTCGTACTCGCGCGCGAGCGCGAGCATCGCCGGCACGGCCGCCGCCGGGTACGTGCAGTCGGCGTCCATGACCACGATGAAATTGCCGCGCGCGGCGCGCAGCCCCGTGCGCACGGCCGCGCCTTTGCCGTGGTTGCGCGCGTGGCGCAACAGACGACACGAATACTCACTTGCGACGCGCGCCGTGTCATCGGTAGACCCATCGTCGACGACGATAATCTCGCTGTCGCCGCTGTCGCCGAGCGCCGCGATGAGCCCAGCCAGCACAACGGGTAACGCCGCGGCCTCGTTATAGGCGGGCAGGATGACCGTCGCGGCAAGCGTCGGGGGCATGTCACGGTCGGTTGGGTAGAGGGAGAGGGGACGCGCGTCTACAATCATAGCTCTTGCTCCTTTGGGCGCACGAGAACACACGTCGCCCCGCGCCATGCGGGGGACACCATAACCACGGAGAGAGGGCGCCGCGCCAGGGGTAGGCGCGTCCGAGGTAGGCGCGGGTGTAGCCAGTATGCGCGACAAGGACAACAGATGTTATCCCGGCGGACCATAGGCGTGAAGGAGCGCGGAGGCGCTAGGCGCGAAGGATGGAGCGCCGCGCGGGGTAGGTAGAGCGAGGAGTGAGGAGCCCGCGAGGGGTGTCGCGCGAGCGAGTGGGCGTGCGCCCAACTCGTGAGAGCATCATACCCTAGTAGCGGGTCCGGCGTCAAGCCCTATTTTGCTAAGCCAACTTTTTGTATAACATGAAGATGAGCTCAGCCCCCATAGAGCTCGCGGCGCAGCCGATCGAGTTCGTCCGTGTTATCCCACGACATGGTTCGGCGCCCCTCTTCAAGGTCGTGGATCATGTCGACCAGACGGTCTGTTAAGGGAACGGGTAACCCATGGCTCGCCGCCACATCCGCGACCAAGGCAATCTGCTGGTCAACTTCGGTCTTGCGGCGACGCACCGCCAGGTCGCGCCAGATGCCGCTCTTGGCCTTCTTGTCGCGGCGGCGGCGCGCGACCAGCGCGTCGAGCG
>JAABUO010002444.1_pt1 | contig 22622 bp, 21 predicted proteins | sample 5559291 | NCBI WGS metagenome assembly JAABUO01 (sample SAMN10711878, study PRJNA513372) | rock metagenome | isolation source: Antarctica rocks | place: Antarctica: Victoria Land, Finger Mt sud
TCGATGCATGAAGTGATGCAGCATATTAAGGGCAGACTTGGTAACAGCATGAAAGCTGACACAATCTGAGAGGACTTGCATGGCACATGCAAAAAAACATGCAAGGCATGTAGGTGTAGGATGGCAGAGGACTGACAGGTGGCGCCGGTCTCAAGGATGCTAGGGGGCCGGGTGGTGGAGGTGGGTATCCTGTGCTGCATCACTTCCTGCCAGGCCTGGCTGTCCACAGCGCTGCTGGTGCCCACCAAGCCTGCTGTCTCCATCACACCCCACCTGCAAGTTTTGGAAGCTTCTTGAGGGACAGCAGCGTACCATGACTGGCTGCCCCTTCATAGTCTCTCCCAAACAGAACAATAAATGAAGCACTGCATGCTCTGCTGCCTTGCTCACGCTCCCACAAGAAAAGTGGACAGCATGGACCGGAATGTATGTTGGGAAGGAATCAGCAGGGCTAGCGTGTTCGATCGTGTGAACAGCATCAAGCAGGCAGCCTGAACGGGGGGGCAGGGGAGGCGCTTCTGACCACACGCTATAAATTAGGCCTAGAGTGTAGGTATGTGCCAGGAGTTGAGAACAGGGTGACCTGGGTTGGCGGTGATCAGGTCTGCTAGGATGCACAATAGAGGTGACGTCAGTGTCCAGCATGCCATCCAGCGTCCCACTGTCCAGTAACTCTCCCATACCTGCATGCCACACAGTCAATTACAATGATAAGACCCTGCAACCTATGCAAACTTGGTGGAGGTGTCTTTGAGGCGCTTGCCTGCCACATCAGGCACAACATGTCCCGCCATCCTGGCAATGGCATCACTCTACTTGTCACCACGTCTGGCAGTGGGCAACAGGATATCTTACTCTTACTTGAGCCTATGGTCTCATGTCAGCATGCACAGCGCTCGACATCTCTTACAACTGCAGCTTAAGTCAAGGTGCCAGCACCAGCCAGCAACAAAAACACAAGCTGCTTATATAAGCTGCACAGTTGAAGCAACGAGATGCTCGGTTCATCACAACAGAAAACGCCACAGAGCTTTTGTGGCCAACATGCACTGACGCCTCAAGAGCTCCAGCAGCAACCTTGCCAGATGCTGTGCACACAGACACTATAGCACCAGGTCTGCTCTGAGCCTTAGAGCAACCAAATACAATCTAGCAGCTTGCAGGCCTTACAGCTTGTTGTGACTGGCCCAGCAGCGCAGTCTGCAAGGCGATTGAGTCCACGCTGACCTGTCACTTCTGTTGCCATTAGAGATTGGTGAGTAGGCATGATGGAATCCCATGCCTCATTCTCGTGGATGGTTGGGCCCTGAGCCCCTGCATAGCGGGACCCCCCTGGGTTGGCTTCCTGCACCAGCTGAGTCAGCACCTGTTGGACCAGGGCCTGACAGGGACCAGCTTCATCCAATTGCCCTTCCATCCAGCGAGCTATGCTCTTCACAATTGCTGCTGCCATGCCTCGCACCTGTCCATCACCATGTGCATCAAGAGCAGTCCTGTGCACATCACACACCCCCAAACAGTACAGTGGCAGATCATGTGGCGGAAGCATGCAGTCATGCAGGAATCGACAAGTGATGACTTGCAGCACGATGAAGTGATGAGGCAACAGTGATTGCAGGTCAGCCATGTGTGAGCAGTCAAGTTGGCGAGCAAGGGTTCCAACAGCCCTAGTTTGGCATAACAGCAAGCAGCAACTGATGCTTGGTGATGCTTGTGATAACAGGCCTCCCACCATATTGCTGTAGCCTCTGTCCTGTTGGATGACCACTTCAGCGGTGTGCTTCAGGAGCAAGGGGAAGCCCAGGGTCATGATGCCCAGAAATGCACCTTCCCACTCTGCAGCCTGCTGCTTCACGAAGTGGGCCTGGGACAGCACTGCGTACAGCTTCAGAATGGCCAACTCCTGAGCCTGCTTGCTCCTGGCAGTCACCACCTGCAACACACAAGTCTAGCTTGTAGCCCTACAAGCGTGATGGAACTGCACAAATGGAGCATGCCACACAGCTGTCTCCCAACTCAGCACAGCTTGCTCCTAAGCCTGCTTGCTCTTGGCTGTCGCCCACCTACAAAGCACAGGTTCAGCTCAGAGTTGTATGACAGTCTGTGTTGGTTCTGTATGATGATCTCACGCAAGTACTCTGGGGGAGCATTGCATGCAACGGCATCCGGCTCTCCAGGCTGCCGCCCTGGCAGGGTCCTGTCAGATCACCAAAAGGTGTAAACTTTTCTTATGTCTATTCTCCAGCTGGCTGGCCCCTGTGTATGCCTATGCTCCGGTGTGATGTGCAGTGCATGTATGATATCACAAGAAGAAGCTTCAATACCAACCAATGGCCAGGTGCAGAGCTTGCAGATACCCAAGCTGTCAGTTCTCAAGCTGGGTGAGCCCATGCATACATCTGACATGCGGTGCAGCAATGCAGATTGAGCAATGAGGCGAGCATAGCCTTATACCTGGATCTGCACAAAGCAGGGTGACCCATACCAGCAGAAGCAGGCCCAGCATATGTGATCATGAATGATGGCTGAGGCTCACCTGAGCAGCAAGGTTCCTGACGTTGATGCTGAGTTGGTGAGCAGAGTGAGAGTGCAGCCATGTAGTGGCAGTTGAGGGTGGTGGGGCGCTGGCCCTGCTGGCGCTGCGAGCCTCACTCCCAGGGGCCGCACTGCTGTGTCCCATGCTGTTCAACACGCTGCTATCTGGCAGCAAGCTTGTGCCCAGCCCTGCCCCAGGCACAGCCTCACCATTGCTGGGCCCTGCCCTAGGCACAGCCTCACCATTGCTGGGCCCTGCCCTTGGCACAGCCTCACCATTGCCGCCCAGCTGCTGTGCAGCCCCTGCTGGCAGAGACGTGCTTGCTGATGTGGTGTTCAGCACAGCCCTGCCTGGTGAGCGTCCCTGACCAGCCCTGACTTTGCTGGACGTGGTGCGGCCAGGCTGTGTAGTCTGCTGCTGCTGAGGGACAGGGCCCAAGCTGGGCAGAGTGTTGGGCTGCAGAGGCCCTCCTGGCACTGCCTCTACCTGGGGACTGTCAGGCGCTGCTGACTCATTCAGCTGATGCGTCTGTGGCTGTGAAGGTGCCTGATCTTTGGAACTTTGGCCAAGGTATGGTGGGGTGGTGCTGTGTGGTGGTGGATTGGGGGAGATTCCATAGCAAGTGTACTGGGGGCTACCCAGGGTGCTACCTAGGCTAGCTGTGCTGGGGCTGCGGGCCAGTGGGTAAGATGCAGCTCTGGTGAAAGAGGCTGCAGGGCCCCTGCTGCTGGCAGCTGCATGCTTCCTGGTAAGGGAGGTCGACGGCGGCCTGTCAAGAGCAGGGTGATTGGGAGAGGGGGGAGGTTGACGGCTGGAGGCTGGCCTCCTAGGAGAAAGCGGAGGCTGCCAGTCAGAGTCAGCCTTTGTGGGAAAACGCACAGGGCTCCAGGCTGGCTGTGGGGGGAATTGGCTATCAGTGCTAGCTTGCCTGCAAGGCAGCCTGCCCTGTCAACCAGCAACAAGTGCCCAATTTCATCGGTTTTGTGTTCCACAGGACACACATTTGAGAGGGTCCAAGCAAAGCATATATTGTTTGATTCACAGCAGGACGCCACAAGGTGAGCACAAACCTGGAGAGTGAACGGCCAGGTGATGGGACCACATGCTGGAAGGGCTCCAAAGCATGCAGGATACTGAAGGCATCAGGCTGTGCAGCCTCTGCAGACACAGGCCCTATAACAGCAGATTGAAATTGTACTTGTGTTTGAAGTCATGTAGCTTGACTGCTGCTGCTTCTGCCTGCAGTACTGTTTCACAGCAAGCAGCTTCATGCAATGCACATGAGCATTGGGCTTGTAGTCCAGGTGACGGCACCATGAGGACACAGCATTGTGTTGCTATGTGACCTACATCTGTCTGCCTTCCGCAATCTTTAAGACTGGCATTGTGCCTGCAACACTACAGAGACTGCTACCAGTATCCTAACGTCATGCATGAACAGATTGTGAAATGTCATACTGCAGCAGGTCTTCAGTCCACACCAGATGCAGGATCCACCAGACTGTGACAGATTTGTAATTGGTTATTTCAGACTTGTGCAGATGATGCTTATGCCTGTGTGGGCCCCAGGCTGAGTGCATGCAATGTATGGGGACATAAAGGTGACGTGAGCACGACAGGGTGACTGTGCATGATGCACATGAGACCTAGATTGAAGGACACAGGTGTTGGCACAGAAGCTACATCCAGTCACTGCTAGTACATCACATTGCGCTTGCTGGCAGAGAGCAAAAGGCACCTGCTGGCTGAAGGAGGCTGCTGCCTAGCCGACCTGGCATAGCACTGCTGGTGTCTGTTCCACCTTGCTCATCTGTACCATACCATATATGACTAAGTAATCCTGTCTTTTGAAACAGATTACAGAGCAGGTCCAGCACAGTACAGCGCTATGCATAACAGATTGCCCAATCTACAGGAAACCAGCACAGCAGCAAACCCACCCCCATTACATACTTTTGCCCAACACTTCTTGTCCAGAACAGCTTCAAACAAGGAGACAAAGGATCATGCAGTTTGTGTAAGTCAAAGATAAGATGTGCAGCATTGCTGCAGATGTTTATGACTTCCAGCGCAAATGATGATCACACCTGTCACTATCGGCAACATGAAAGCGGAGACCACCAAGTGATGCAAGCAATATTGGAAGAAGGTGCAGGGGGTGAAAGTGTGCACGTCACCTGCAGAGGCCTGTGGCAGCTGCTGCTGCACAATCATCTGGCCAGGCATGATGGCATTCGAAGTTGGGCTGCTGAAGTAGGTTGCCACTTGCTGAGCTGTAGGTGTGCTGGCAGCAGCTTTAGTGTACTGCCAAGCCGCACTGGGTGGCTCTGAAACCAGCCCAGTGGCAGTGTGAAGCGTGGCTGGAGTTGTTGCTGCTGAGTCCTGTCTGAATGGTTTCTGAGACTGCGAGCTTGAGAAGGGAATTTGATGTGCCTGCTGCTCCAATGCCAAATCCTGCTGCTGCTGCTGCTGTGGAGGAGAACGTTGCTGCTGGTGTTGTTGGCTTTGCTGTGCAACAGGTGCAAAGGGGCTGGACTGGTGCCCTGGGGATGCTGCAAGCATGATCGCCTGTGGTTCTGCAAGACCCTGCCTGCTTCTCTGCTCTTGGATGTCACCAAATGCTTGCTGAAGCTGAATACTGTCATCCCCAACATACAGCATGGTCTTAGTCTTGGGTTGGGGTGCTGCAGCAGAATGTTGAAGCTGCGAGCTACTGGCAGTTTGCTCCTCATTCTCCTGTGGCCAGTCTTTCACGCGCTGATGCAGATTGCTGTTGTTGTATGGGAGCTTGCCAACAGCCTGTGGCTCAGACCTTAAGCTTTGAGTCTGGTCATGACCAACAACACGTGGCAAGGTCTCAGGTTGTGATTGCGGCCTGCACAATGGATCCTGTGGCTGACTGCTGCAAGGATGTGGTGAGATCTGCACCTGTTGCTGAGTGGTGCCTGTGAGACGACGTAAGTGACGACTATCGGTGGGCAGCACTAAGTCAGTGTGCAACTGAGAGAGAGGCAAGACTGGCTGCTGCTGAAGCTGAAAGCTATTGGCAGGGGAGGGTCCAGGGGATCCATTTGTGGTGGATGGGTGTGAGTCCCTTGCCAGGCGCTGGGTGCTGGTCCTGCGCCTTTCATGCGCACTAGGTGGGGTGCGCAGGCCTGGTGAGACTGCCTCATCATCATTGCCTTGCTGAGAGGCAATGCTGGTCAGGTCCAGCGTGGTTTCTCGTGGTGCAAATTGCCAGTACTCACTTGTAGCGGTGTCACCTGTAGTAGCTTGCTCCCATCCCAAGGCGTCCAAGTGCACAGAAACCTGCAATCCAGTCTCCTCACTCTTCAAAGCAAACGCAGCTGTGACGAATACTGCAGTGAGTTGTTTGCAGGTCATAATGCCAGGTGCAGGTGCAGGTGCAATGAGCGGCAGAAGTGAAGGCGCATTCCCATATGATATCGCACCTGGTCAGGGTCAAGCCTGGCATTGCCAGCATCTGAAGCTACACTAGTGGCTACTGCAACGTCTGGAGGTGGAGCACGCACTGGCGGTCGAGCAACAAAGTCAACCTCATGCTGCTGCTGGTGCTTGCTGCTGTCGCTTTGACTTGGCTCCTTTGGTGGTCTCTGAGTAGCTCTGCCTGTGCGCTTTTGTAAGAGCTTCTGGAGACTCATTTTCCAAGTTGTATTTGAGCTCCTGGAGAATCTGTCACCGTCGGACATTGATCCTGCCAAAGGGTGGTGGTAGCCTGTCAGTGATTCAGGGGTTTGGCTGGGCTGTGGGAGCGTACAGACAACAAGGGCATAGCTGCAGCTGGCCGGAATAAGAACGTGCTGGAGACGCCGCGGGCGTTGCGCAAGTTGTCAGTATGCCGTTTGGCGCACAAAGTTTGCGCACCTCCTTTTCTGGCACGCTAGTCCTGCTGCTGCTGCTGCTGCAATTACGACAACAGAAATGTCGATATAAACTGAGTCTACATTTGCCGAAGCCAACTTCGAAGAGCTGACACAGACGTTACGCGTCACCTCGCTAGCGATCTAAGGTCGTCGTGCTGCTGACCCAGCAAGGCGCAAGAACGCCAAACGATACGTCCAGGATTAATGTGCACGTCAGCGCGATGTACAAAATTGCGTAGATGTCCAATCCATGATGTGACAGTGCTGTTGCACGTTCATGAACTGCCGTATAAAGTACGAATGGGTCAGAATTATGAGTATAGTATTTTTTACAAATGCAGGGGGGGAGCAAAATCTAGATGCGAGGGGAGTCAGCAGACTATCTGACCTGTTGGCCCTACTGTTATGCAGCGCTTCACCTCACCAAAGCACGATTCAGAGGGAAACTGCGCTGCTATCGAGTCATATCGTGGCGCAATTTTTGACTGCTGCTTTCGTCAGTAACGTCGAGGAATTGCGGTCTGTCATTGTTTGGCTGTGCCAATATGCAACTTGTTTGCTACGCAACCTGCAGCAAGCCGCAATTTCGAGCGCCAGAGACATTGCATCCTTTGCTGTCGACCGTGCTGGTAAAATATATATAACACATGCGAGTGAACAGCTGACTTGTATGTTGAACACTCGATTAGTAAGCGCTTGTACGTCTTTGTAGGGTCACGGTGATGCAACTGTACGTCAAGCTGCCCCTGTGCATCGGCCTTTCAGGCTTCAGATCAGAGCAGGAGAGTCACAAAGAAGCCCAAGTGTCACCAAGAAACGTAGTACTGGGCCTCCTTTCCTGCCTCCTGTGTCACCCAGGGTATGTGCATAAGTTCAGTGTGGTTTCGCACAATTTTGCTTCAATGTGTTGCACAGTTCTGCTTCAATGCTTACATAAATTTGAACAGAAGTTGCAAAGCCTGTCAAGCCTTTGATGGCATGAACAGGATGGTGGTGGAGGTGGTGACAACAACTGGGGATCCGGCAAGCTTGCAAGGAATTTGGCACTGAATGCCTTGGGTCTGGCAATCTACATGCTTCTGGATGGTGGCGGTGGCGGTGGGTTTGGCTTTGGTGGAGGCGGGGGAGGGGGAGGCGGAGGGGGTGGCGGAGGAGGCGGAAATTCAAATTTTGACCCCAACCGGCCGCAGATCACCTCAAGGGATTTAGACTCCGTGAGTGTCTGTCTTGTCTTGCTGCCTTTGTTTTTGGGGCCAGCGATGCAGTGAGCACCTGTGATGCAGAGGCACACGCATAAATGACAACACCTGGTGGTCACAAAGTGCTGAGCAATCTTAGACAAAGAAATCGCATCATTTGTCATTGGGTATGCTATGTCATCTGCTGCAATGAGCAAGTTTCTGGGAAACCACTATATGTCCTGCAGTTGCTGCTGCTGCTGACTACGCTATAAAATGATTGCGTCCATGTTTGCATGCCGTTCACCAATCCTGTAGGCTTTGTGATGAGCTGGCTTTGAATAGGGCATATCAAAAGTCATGCACATGACGTCTTACAGCCACGTGTGCACTTGTGTTACAGGACGATGAGGAGGAAGAGGATGTAAAACCCAAGAGGCGAAAAAGACGTGTTCAGAAAAGCTTGGCATGATTGCTGCTGCTGCGGCTGATTGGACAAAGAAGTGCTCTTGTCCAGCCACTCAAGCTATAGCTAGCCAGACTAGATGCCAGTAAAAATAACCTTAGTCACGCGTGTGGACAATCAAATATGCGCTCTGGTTGAGCAGCACTAATTTGTTTCCTGGAGGCCCTCTTTCACATCACTCCCAAACACATATGTGATGCTACTGTAGCATGTTGGCTTGTCATCATCTTGACATCTCTTCTATGGCAAAGTAAGCACTAAGGGAACAAAGTGGCCTATTTCAGCTCGAGCTGAAGTGCATCGGAACACCAGTAGCTGACGACGCCTTCAGGTCAAGCTGCACGGACCCACCTTAATTACATAGTTGAAGACGAGTTGATCTTGACGGAAGTCTTTCGCATGTACTGTACATTCTAAACAGATTGAAACCAGCTGAAACATGTAAACCACAAGCAACATGCTGATATAACTTATATCTGAAATGATCAGCTTCACCTTGAAGTGATCAGCTTCAAAGAATGGCTGCTGCTTACCTCGATACAAACGTCTACAGCTACCGTAAGTCTGCACAAACCCCATTTTGTAAAGAAGATATAATATCCTGACTCTAACCTGGGCATAAGACGTGCAAAGCCAGTGTACGGCAAGATTTCTAAATCAAGCCAAATAAGGTAGGACAGATTATTACATGCAAACAGGTACCAGTTTTGGACATAGGACGGGGTCCAGGCTCCATGTGCAACATCCAGCGTCACCCATGCATGTTGCTCATGAGCTGATCAGCTGATGGCTAATGTACACATGTGCATCCTTTACTCCGTCCTTTCGCTGCTGCTCCCATATGTGCATGCCCCACAGCTTCTTCGGCTGTACAGATCTAAAATGTCTTGGTGGACTGTCATGTTCACTGCTCGCTCAAGTCAATTTGCTTCCATTCATCAGGGTCATATGCCTGCCGCACAATACAAAACAGGATTAGATCGTGCATGCATGAATGGCGATTGCAGCAGCGATGCTGATGCAATCCTGTTGCAGAAATTTGTGAGCGATGACAGAACTGAGAGCAACAATGTCACCTAAACCCAATTATCAGGGTTTGTGCACAGACAGAGAATGTTGCAGCTGGCTGCTGCAATTCATCTGCATTACTCAGCCACTCACAACTCAGAGCTACCAGAATGAGTGAACAACAAGTAATTCGCAGTGGGCATGATGTCAAAGTCAGTACTGACTAGTCACCAGATGTAGGGCCTCAATTCATACTGCAGTTGATGTCACTTGAAGCCTGCCAAAAAGCACCCTCATTACCTGAGCTAGCAAGTCTGCATCCTTTGCAGACTCACGAGCAAACAGCTCTTCTGGGCACCCTGTGCTACAGTACTTGACATGTCTTCTCACACGCTGGAAGCCTGCATGACCCACAGTTCAGCACAATGCACAATACATTCCCTCACACCTACCACTATGCATGCATCTCTTCCTGTTTGTGAAGCCAGCACACAAGGCTATGCAAGTTGTAGGTGAGGAGCTACTTTGGAAGATGCTGCAAGCACACGGATGTTGCTGAGAAAATGCTGAGGGACCATGCCCAGAAACTCAAGTTGCAACGGAAGCAATTGGGTAGCATGTCATGCAAGTCAATCTGCCTGCAGAAGCGCTGGCAGAATTGATGGTTAAGCACTTGCCACAGTACTGACACAATAGCTAGCAAAAGCAGGCAGGCATGTGAGCCAGCTGACCTGTGCATATGCTCATCTGCTGAGGACTCAGGTGGTAGAGGTAGCAGTAAGGTTCAAGGCAGGGGCAGATGCAGTTAGCCTCCGATGCTCATGAGTCTGCAAAGCAGACTTGCTAGCTCAGGTAATGCAAGTGTTTTGTTTGGCAGGCTTCAAACGACATCTTTTGCAATATGAACAGAGGCCCCAGCATGTGACTGACTTTACATCATGCTGGCCAGGCTCCATTGCAAACTACTTGCTGTTCATTCTCTCTGGTAGCTCTGAGTGCGCTCTAAATGGCGTGAGTCTACAGTATGATGCAGCTGTATAGTCTGTTGAGCACACCAGGCATAAATGGACAGGTGTATGTCAGGAAAAGGCTGCAAACCTTCACTCTTGCTCACACAATAGCATGTGAGCTCCTATGGTCCATGAACCAGAACCAGCCAAGCACTGTTTCTGATCGCTTCTTTTGCTCACTGTTGTGTTGTGGAAAAAGGCTTTGCCATGGACACTTCACGCTCATCCATTCAGTAAATTCACCATGACACAGGGCACCTGCTTATTCAAGACCTTGTCTCCACACTTCACTCCAAGTGTCAACTTTGTTGTGCACAGTGCTCATGAGCAGAGCTGTATGTGCCATCATCCACCCACTATCACTCGCTCACTAACTCGCTCACTCGCTCCCTCACTCGCTCACTCACTTGAAAAGTTAGAGCGGTGACACCGCTGCGGACACCGCTATGTCCTGGCGTGTCCGCTTGATGGTCTGAGCGTGGAAAACCAAGTCGAGCTCACGCGCAGGCGTGAGCCAGATACTCGTCGAGCGCGACCAGCCTCACATCCAGCTTAGCCGTGATCACGCCGAGCGCTGCAACCGCTTGCACTGAACGCCACGACTATGCTTGTCAGAATAGTCGCACAGAAAGCGCGAAGTCGGCAAACTTTGAGATGCAAGGGTGCGTAGGTCCCATTGCTGGCTGTTCTTCAAGTTTGCAAACATGTATAGGGCTTGCTGCATGTTGACTGAGTAAAGGTCAGAATGTCGTTGAATGCTTCTCAGCTCAGAAAAATGGCAAACCTGAAAAAAAAGATTCAGAGCATCACTTTGACAATACCACCAGTTGTCGGGACTTTAGGCCTAGACACTGTCTAGGTTTGGCACAGCTGACATGCCAACATGTATGCAGTTGCAGGCAGTTTCAGGACGAGTACTCATTGACCATGTCTGTTCTGCCAGCTCTTGCTGATGTTTATGTACAGTGCATCACACACTTGCGTCCATCTGTTTCCACTCCTTTCCCGCACCTTTAAGGCTGACTCAAGCCATTTTGAGCCTATAAAACACAGACAGCGTGCTGTTGAAAAAATCTCTTTGTTGGGCAGTCTGCAATGTCTGACTATTGAGTTCTCCAATGGCAGGACTTACCATCACAGCCTTGCACCAGCAGAAACATTCATCAAAGGTAACAATACATAGCTGCAGCAAGACTGTTGTGCAAGGTTTTTGTTGAACAGCACCACAAGAGTTGTACAATGCACACAGTCACACAGTAGCTCTCAGTGGAAATACATGCAGACACTTCTTGTTGTTGTGCTCTTGTCTTTGCTTCATTGCTGCACGTCGACAACAGCAGCCCACAACCCCCACGTAATTGAAGTTCAACTTGCATGTGTCACCTGACATACATCTGAACTTGAGCATAAACATGAAATGTTTTTACGTCTTACATCACCTCTCTTCTCAAAACCTCCTTATCTGTCCACCGGCTAACATATGTGCAACAGCAATCAGCAGGAAAGAAAAGAAAAGAAAAGAAAAGACTACGCCTTTCGGCGTCAATTTAATGAGAAGCCAAGTATTATACCGGGCTGCCCAGGTAATCAGCAGGATCCTCCATAGGCATTGCACACTACAGACTGCAGTGGGGTACAGAAAAGCTCTGCAAAGTGCTGGCTGGCAGAGTTGAGTCATCAAGCACAGAACTAGCAAGGCAGCTCTGCAGGGCTTAGCTCAGCGAAGCTCTGCGCAGCACCAAGCCGTGCAGAGCTTTTCTGTGCTCCGATCTCTTGTGGCATATAAATATATATAGCTGCAGCACTGCTGTTGGTTGTGTGTTTTGACTATGGCCAATGAGCAAAGCATTGCTTTGCTGATTGGCCGTAATCACACCAGCTCATGTCAAAGCTTATGCTCAGGCATACTCACACACAGCCATATTGTTTGGCAGGACCTGTTGCAAAATGTTTGCAGCTGTGTTTGCAGGCAGCATCACATGCATGTGCTGCAACACAGTCAACACAAGCACTTGCAGCCCTGCTTGCCAGCCAGCTATGCACTAGTGTACTCTGCCTATCAAGAGCAGTGCCTGCTGTAGCTCAGGCATACTCACGCACAACAACATTTTTTTGCTAACATTGTTTGCTAGTTGTTTGCAGGCAGAAACACGTGCATATATATGCTGCAAGACACTATGCACAAGCATTGACTTAGTATCGTGTATGTCACACGGTGCATCAGGCTGCGCAACATGGCCATGCATGGACAAGCCTTGAATAACTCGCTTGCCATATTAGAGAAATTATGCTATGATAGCAACATAGTTGATGACATTCGTATCTGCATGCACATTGTGCAGAGCATGTATGTAGTCAACGTATGTGCAGCAAAGCAGCGGTAGTAAATGGGTACAGCCGTTGTCGTCATGGGCATATATATCCTGCAATCAATTGCAGAGCCCATGCACACTACAATTACCTCCTCAGGTGTGTTGTTCATTCATATGCTTTCTTGACACAGAAAGGCATGACAGATGCAGCTACGCATCTGCATCTTGTTGTATATGCAACAGACTCTGATATGCATTGCCAATACTAGTTGGAGCATTTGCAGCTGCATGACGCCGTGCAAACGGATCTCCCCTTCTGTTCACTTGATATTGCAAGGACTGGTTTGTGTGGTCAAGAACAAGTCCCTCCTCATCAGCTTGCTCCCAAGTTGCAAAATCATGCCTGTGATGCATCATACGATCAAGATTGGTATCAAGATCGTTTGTGTTTGTCATAGTAGGTGACACAATGCATGCGACTTATGTGTCAAGATTGTTAGCTATGTATGCAATATCCTTGCATGAGCCAACTTACCATCGCAACCTAGATGCATGTGTGCTTATTGCACCTCTGCTGGATTGAGCACAATATCATGCAAGAACTCAACGTGCTCAACCACAGCTAACACAGCACTTTATACCAACAAAGTCATAATACATTGAGACATTGCTTGGGCATGTTGCTCAGGCATGTTGCTCAGGCATGTTGCTCAGGCATGTTGCTTGGGCATTGGTATCAAAAGCACCTTCTTGCTGAGAGGCCTGCCCTCATGGACACTTTGCCATTGCCGTGCTGTCTTGCTCAGCATGCATTTCAAGCAAAGAATGCCTTTCACCTGTTACTATGCTCAGCCTCTGCCAAAAGCGCACTCTTTGACAGCTGGGGCTCAATCTGAGCATGCTGTGAAGATATGTCATTGATCGGCACTGATGTGTCATGTTCAAACATCTTGCTTGGTCTCTGGTCAAACTGCACGCAACAAGCCACGCCATGAACATTGAGCAAAAATGCAATGTGAAAGACCAGGGACAACACATGCCCTAACAAGCTGCATCACCTAAAGACATGATGCATAGGCATACTCAGAGCATGGAACATACATCGATGACACATCATGTCACAAGGTTTACCACTTGAACAGAAAACATAAGAGATTGAACAATTGTGTGCAAGTCATTAGCCTACCTTGCGATGTAAACTGTTGATGTATTTTCTTTTGACCCGCCTGTGCATCACAATGCAAAGCCAAGCAGAAGTTGTAAGACATATAACAACAACAACAATCACCACAATTCCTAAAGGCCCAATTTTGTTGCTGCCTCCAAACAACAAAGAGGTACCCCCTTGCACACCTGAACACCACATCACCTTCTGGCAAAGCGTCTCACTCTATGCATCAGCTTGGCCTTCTTGACTTCTCACATGCAAGGGGCGTTGAAGAAGGCACATGAGCAAGTATTGCACAAATCATTGATTGGTGACGAGTTGGCTTACAAAAGAGTGAACATGAGCCATGCTAAAGCACTAAAGGCTTGATGATGATGGTCTAAAACAATACGTTTGCTATTAGAAGCCTGTTGCTTGCCTTCACTTGTTGACAAGTTGCAATATTGTACATCATCGGAGGCTTGGAATGGTTCTGTTGTCCATCCCTCTTCACAATTACATTCACAATTTGAGTCCAGCTGACCATGTGTTCCACATACCACAATCTGGCCGCTGCAACTGAGTCCCTGAAGATATACATATTGCGATGTCAAACGCGCCGTCTCAGCAATTAATAATGAACAATGCAAGCATAGCAAAAACTAGGCACAACCCCACAGTGTAGATGCAGACTTCTGTACTCACAGAATACCTGAGCAACGGAGGCAGTCGAGGTAGGTGTAAGAACTGGGGAGCTTGGAGCAACTAGTGAAGCAAATCCAGTGGGTGGAAGTGCTATAGGTGGTGAGAAGGGCGGAGGAGATGGAGGGGGCGGGGCTGACGCTGGTGGAGGTGGGGCGTATGTAGTTGTGATAAATTGACTTTGAGGCGGCGAGAAAGGGACTCCATATGTGCTGAAGCTTGCCATCACTGAACTGAAATTATTGACTAGTTGACTACCAAACAATATAGCAGTTGCATTGGAGTATGCTGGAGGCCACCACACCAGGGCACTCAACCCAAAAGGGTCAATACTTGAACTTGGAGCTGCTGTTGGAGCTGATGTCAAATGCCTGCGCCTCCCTGTCGAGAACGCAGCTGCAGCTCCAGGAGGCAACGGCCCCATAGACACCTGGGCGCCCGGCGCAATCAAGTCTGCTGAGCTTTGAAGTGCCAGCCCTGCCCTGCAGAAAGCATTACCCACCATTGCAACTTGTTTACCTTCACAAGCAGCAGACATGTTGTAGTGCTTACCCCCTGGAAAAGTCTGTGTAGGGTGTCTTATCAGCACTGTTTAGAGATATATCATTAGGAGACATATAGGTCAATCTGTTGACAGAAGGCCAAAACAAGTCAAGATAAATAGTAAAGGAGATAGGTGGACCAACAAGTGCCGAAAAATAAATTTGCTCCACAAGGACTTGTGATTGACCAGAACCTATGCTAGTGTCAAATGGCAAAGATGCCACAGTACCCAAACTGGTGTTACTCATATAAGTAATAGAGACATTGCAATATCCAGCACCAAAGTCAAAAGTTTGAATGTACAAATCAAATTCTGAGATCTCACCGCTCTGTAAAACTGCAACTCCACCTTGTGCAAATGCCGCAAACATAACATCGTTGCTGTCACATGTTTGCGAGGATGAGGTCAAGCAACATGCTCCTGGGACTATATCAATAACTTGAGCCACATTGCCTGTGTTCTCAAGTGTCAACAACAATGCCCCAGACTTGGTACCTGGATACCAAAAGGCCTGAGACCCATTACTAACCAGGCCCAAAGTAGCCTTAGCAAAGTTAAAGGCTTCTGCTGGGATAGTGGCTGTAACCATCATAACATTGTTTGGATACTCACAAGCCACAGCTTGTGCAATGTTTACTATTGCCATGAATGGGTCGGATGAACCATTAGTGACAAGCTCGGGACTTGCACTTGGCACATTGTACAACATGGAACACTTCACTTGTCCATTTGCTGGAATGTTGGCTGCAATTGTGTTCCGCTGAAAGCGAGCATCCGGTGTCAACTGTAACTTCCCAGCGTATGCAGCCCACATGTTGTTTTCATACCAAGCCAATTGATTGTATGAATCATTGACTGTGGCAGTCTCTGGGAAGGGTGTTGGTCCTTCATCCCATTCTGTGAAATAGGGTGTCTCCTCAAACACTGGCCCCAAGTACCAAGTGTAATAGCCAAGTGGATTAACACAATCCTCAGATCTCGACCCTTGCCAATTGTCTATTTGCAGTCCAAAATAGTTGGGGTCGTAGTCTCCAAACTGGTAGGGGTCCACAAGAGTACCTACATTTCATGCAAGGCATTATCGTTAATGACTATTAAGGATCAAACAAACAAAATGCACTAGATACCAGAAGCAAACATGGACAATGAGCAATATCAAGTGCACAGGTGGTTACCTTCGTCATCCAAGCTTGTTTGAAGTAGACTATATGCCACATAATGTCCTGGAACTGCGTACATTATATCGAACACCTCTGCTTGAATTTGTGTCAATGTGACACTGCCTGTAAAGTTTGCTATTTGCTGACTGGATGCAACAGCAGTTGCTGGAAAGGTTTGCCACGGCTGTATAGTCATGCTGGCCTGTTGTAGTTGGTCACCAGAGCTGTCGTCTGTGGCTGCTACACTGATGCTCACCTCAAATTCACTGCTATTTGGCTGCGAACCAGGCGCTGTTACGGTATAAGCAATGTACTCTGTTGCATTGAAGTTGAGGTCATACTGGAAATTGTCGCCATTGTCATCTGTGCAGCACCCTGATGATGCACCACAGTCTCCAGACAGGCTGCTGACGCTTTCATACACGTTTTGATACATGGCTGGGTCTGAAAGACGGAGCACTACACTACACACAAATCAGTGTCGCTGTGCCGGCTCACAACTTATGGATCACCAGAAAACAGGCCGCAAAGAGATACGCACTTCGTCTGTCAACGCTGCTTTCGTTCAGCGGAGCAACCTGGATCACGACATCACTCCCACTGTACCAGATCTCGCCTGCCTCGTCCAACAACAGCACTCCTGGCAAATCAGTCTGTCGTTATGATCGGCATGAGCTTCGGCAAATGCGTTGAGCATGCTGGCAAACCGGGTGCCGGCCACATCGCACCTGCAGCAATTGTCGTCTGAGTCGTCCAGTATCCCGTCCAGTTTTGGTACGCCACACTGAAACTCAAGGTCCCATTGTTGTAAATACGCAGGTCTCTATCAGACATGCCAGGATCTTCATAGCCCTGTGCTGGGCCGCAAAACACAATAACAAGGCAAACAACAAAGATATACACAAGCACAGCCGGTGGGCATAGCTTCCAAGTCATAGAGTTAGGAGTGAAATGAGCGCTATCGTCTGCACAGCTTTGTGACGAAGGCTTTCATAAACCTGACGTCTCGAGGCTGACAGCACAGACAAGTTGACAGGGGCTTTGACCACTTTAAGCGTCCTGAGAACACGAACAGTCACAAGTGCAAAACATTACTCATCAGGAAGGCGAAGCGACATCGAAGAAATGGCTGAAAATATGCAAGCACCAATCCTGACACGCTAGTTATGAATCTGGGTGTTTTGCAGAACCTGGCATCAGGTGGCGACCACCTCGAGGTTTGCTTGCCAGCATTGGCAAAGGTGACACCACCAATGACTCTGCAAAAGAGCATCGCCCTGCAGCTGCCCAAAAACGCGGTCCTCAAACTTCGCGCTCGGCCCAAAAAGAGTCCACAGCATGTGCAGCACAGGTGAGATCGCAACGCACCAACCCAGATGAGGGGTCCGGCAGATACGCACTGCTCATAGCGGATGGCGAACACTGCATAGCTACAACAACTGTGCGGCACAGGATTGCGCGAATGGACCGAGTACTATCACTGGAGAAGCTCCAGTCAGTCTACGAGTGCCCGATTAGCAAGGCCGCAGCCCGCTTGAATATTGGAGTAACCGTTCTTAAAAAGTACTGTAGATGGTATTCGATTGAGCGGTGGCCTTATCGCAAAATTCATTCTGTAGACAAGCTCATGGACCAGCTGAATGAACTGGAGGATGAAGAAGTGGTTGCCCAAGTAAGTGTTGCAACAATGAATGCTCAAGCGGTTGCCTGCTTTCAGGACCTTTTATTCAATGACGTGTTCTGTAGGTCAAACAAGAGCTCATGGTCATTCGGGAGCGATTGCTGTGCGACCCAGCCTTACATCTGGATGAGAAGGTCAAGCGATTGAGACAGGCTGCTTTCAAATACCAATATAAGCAGAGGCAACAACCAGCATAGGTTATTCACACTGTGTCACAAGAGCAAGGTGCACCAATCAATCAACTTACATTTTTGGTCTTTGGGACCCGTGAGGCAAGTCAGTAGACATCGTTATTGCTTTCTCCCCTTATCTTTCCTTGTTAGGGAAGTGTTCCCCTGTTGACTAGTCAGCAGACAATAAATGGGAACTTTACACACACCAAGCCTTATCTTAGTAAGGCTTAGCACCAAATATTTCTAAGGACATTAAGTTATATGTTCAATAATCAATGTACATCCGACAATGTATCACACTACTGATCATGAGCATGCGTACATAAGTACACTATTGTCCCATGTGAGTTTAGGGTTCAGGGTTTACATACAGTGTACAATCATCGTAACAGTCAACTGTAGTCGAATTGTACGTCTCTAATATGGCAAGGTAGTTTTACACTCGTCAAAACTGTTGCCACCACTCTCCATTTGTCTGACCAAAATTGGATTGAATAACAGTGAGTGTTGCAAAGTGTGTAAGAACAATTGTAAGTTGTCAGCAGTTCTGGGGAGTGTGCAGAACACATAGTTTGTGGGACTTGCTGTTATGCACACAGTGTCTTACACTTATAGAAACTCAAAGTTTCGATACCAGCTTATACCATCAGTTCCAAACAAACTTTTTGTTTTCTAAACACATCGATATACACACAGTATATCACCAGTTTCATATGCATACTGCTACAGCAAAAAGAAGCTTCAGTCCTTTGGACCGCAGTGTACCCAGTGACGTTTGCTTTTACATGTTCAAACAATCAGCATGCTAATTGACTGTTGACCAATGGTATGACCCTGTACGAAAGCATGTCATCCAATTACTGTACCATTAGTAGTCCTCTGGTCATGTACTTCTCCACATAATGATGTAATGTTGATGCATTACTTCTCCACCTGCATCACTTCTCCACCTGCATTACTTCTCCACCTAATGATGTAACATTAATGCAGCTTTCGCAGACATGAGCACATACAAAAGGCATCACAGTGACTGCTTGCTGATTCAGTCAGTACCGAGATCGCCTTCTCCCTGCATTGCTGACTGTTCATCTGCTTGCTCTTCTGCAGGTCAGCTGTAGCTGAAACTGAAAGAGATTCAGGCATGTCTGGGTGCTGCAGATCTGGGGAATTGCACAGCTTGAAGCTGCAGCCATTCAGGGTAGCCTGATCTGAGAATTCTCTGTATAGCTTGAGCACATGCTTGTGTACAGCATGATCAGTGTTGTGCTTACTCCTTTTGGCGCCTTCAGAGTTGCTGAGATCTTTGTGACCTGTAAATAGGACCGCGCATGCACATGAGCTGCATAGCCAGATTTGCTTTTTGCACAGCCTTAGGATGCAGAGCATGATGGAGCGTGCTGCTGCCAAAAGTCAGCCATATGCAGTGAACTGCAAATGTAACATCAGGCTTGCAAGCATCATTACCAATTGACAAAAGTAGAAGCCCTGTGCTTACCTCATTGACAACAAAGGCTAGCTCAGACAGGGTGCTCTCCACTCCTGACACCTCCGTCCTGTATAACTTTGCTTTGGTGACATAGCAGCTTTACTTCAGGGGCACTTGATGGAAGCATCTTCTGCTGCAAAGGCCCCTAGGGGCCCCTGGAGGCCTCTCACCCTTCTAGAATTTGTCGTCTGCACCACAATCTGAACTACACATCTCATGCCGACTGCCAAAAGCAGGTCCCTGCATATGCTGGTCAATGCTTGGTGGTGCACAGATTTGATTGCCATACGCAGGCAAGAAAAAGGCTGCAAAGCTTCGTGTTTTTCAGGAGTGCTATTGAGATCGCAGGTGGGTTTTGCCTGAGCCATGCTGCCAACTCGTCTCTTCCCTTCACAATGCAGACACATCCCTTGCACTTGCTTTGGTGTCCTTCTTGCCCTGCAAGGGCACACTGGCTGTGGCAGTACACTTTGCTAGGCAGCTGCATGATAGTGCAAGGTACATACATCATGAAATCCTGCACATGGGCCGCCAAATTGGCCTGACAATTCTCGCACTTTTGAACAAAGACTTGATGAGGACTGCAGCGCTGCATACATCAATGGGCAAACAACTTTGCTTCGCAGCATGCCAACTCAGATGTCCAACTGTGTCACACGTCAGGTGCCTCGGACTCCGGAGTGGGTCCACAGCGGCAAAAGATGGTCGTAAGTTCGGCTAGCCGTCATGCAGCTTTGCCCGGATTGTCCAAAGCCTGTCAAACGGGACAGAATTCCCCAAGGCAAAGGCTGTCCTGCAAGACAGGCGAACGGTCGCACTGTCGAGCGTCAACAAAGCGCTTTACTGTCTGTAAAATGCAAACTGCTGGTCAGCGGGTGCTGTACCTGACACTGTAGACCCGTTAACACAGCTGGCCATAGCGGCCGACTTAGTCCAGCAGAAATAGACCTTTTGTGCAGATCAGTCGGACAGTGTCGTATAGATCAAGGTTTGCTTAGTGCATCGTCTCGGGAATAAATGAAAGTCACTTACAGTAGTAGATGAACGCCGACAGGCTTGACCTGCTGTCAGATGTGACGGGATTTCTTGTAGAGCACCTGGCAGGTACGCCCCTCTCAAGTCATGTGAAATGCTTGTCAAGGCAAGTCTGACGCTATGTCCGTTTGTAGTGTGCTCTGCAAAGCTTTGGCCGCTTCAGGAGGTTTGCTTTCTAGCGACTTTCAATACCATGTACTTTTACGGCAACACCAGGATGATTTGACAGGCACAGCTTCTACAGCACCAAAGGAGGATATTAGTCAAGGTTGCGGCTGCTCATACCAACTTTAGAAACACAGGCTACAGCAAGCAGGTAAAGACTCTCTTGTTGTTGTGCTAGGCACCAGTGCTCTCAAGTCAGCGTCTTGAGAGCACTGGCATGTGTTCGGCTGTCAGGAATTTGCACCTAATGGAAGCTGCTGCAGCAATTAGCAAGGCCACCTCAGTTCCTTCTTCAATTCCAGATGTGGCAACAGAACTGTAAGGCAGCGTTTAACACCAAAAGTGTTGTGTGCAATTATGCACGTGATGGCTTGTTCATGTGCTGCCTGTGTGCAGTGGTAAAGGACAAACAAGAGTAATGTTGACAGGTGTCCAAGCGGCCTTTCAAAGCTGTGCTATGCACCATAAATGAATGAAACAACATGTACATGTACTGTCACATGTTCAGGTTCAAACTTCGCTCATGTGCATGCAATGCTGCTGGGAGATGTCGTGCAGACTCAGTGCTGTCTGTGGAAAAGCTGTCCAAGGCTGTCCCATTTCTCAGATGCCCTCTAACGACTGGGCTGATGATTATGGAGCAGATTTCTTGACGACGGAGGTTAGTCAATTCAACTGCTCAAACAATCCTCAGGGTTCACATGTGCATATGCTGGTCTGTGCATCAGTCTTTCAGCTTGGCATGCGCACGTATGTGAATTCATATAATGATGACTCGTGCCAGTCAATCATGTGATGATGACTCATGCCAGTCAATCATGTAATGATGATTCATGCCAGTCACAGCATTGAGCATGCAAGTGCAAGCAAGGCCTGGTCTTTGCTATGGCTCTTGCACTGATTCCTGCTGTGCTGGAATGCAGGTTCATGTCAAATGAGCGTTGGAGGTTTCCCGCCCTGGAAAGTGGCACTGCAGACGTAGTCAGAGGCCATCCGTTGCTGACGAAGGGAACCATGTTGTATGCTAAATCTGCTGGTTAGCTAGGGCTCATCTTGAACGACATGTAGCCGGACGGGAGAGGGCTGTATGAGCGTACAATGACTGTGCACGCTTGACGTCCTGAAGAGCCAACTTCAATCAGTTCACTCTGACAGACTCCCAGCCATCTCTATGCACAGGTAGTGCTCATTTGTGTGATGCACAAACATGCAATACAACTTCAAGATGCTGCAGTCCATCCTGTGTGATGATGACTGCTGCTGCATATAGCTTACGGCACTCACTGCACTGTATTTAGGGTTTAGGGTAAACCCTATATAGTATTGTGCCTGCTCTCTTGGTGCAGCCATACTGTGTTGTCACTCCATTTGCATTGTGCACTCTCCAGAAATGCAAGTTGTGACCCCAAAAGCAGATGCCCCAGTCCCAGCTTGGTCAGGCAAATCAGGCCATGGGTGCACATGTAAATGGCAATTCGTTGTACTGTATACAAAATAGGTTGTAGTCGTAGACTTGCAACAGTACATGTGTCAGTCTTGACAATATCTTGATTGGTGTGCTTGCGACTGCTTAGTACCTTCTTATAAGAGCAGTACCGAATTAGAGCCAGCCAAGTTGCCATCGCATGATACATATGTGAAATAGTTTGCTTCTGTCAATTTTGTAACAGGAAGTCCAATCTGTCAAGTGCAGTTGATGCGCCTGGGTCCAAGGATCCTCCGGAGCTTAAAAAACAATCTTGCATCCAAAAAGACCCTTGGGATCGTTCTGGGATTCGATCACCGTACTGTCCTCGATTTTACCAGAAAATGCACGCCGTACTTCATCCAGTGACGTAAGCTTTGAGCTGCACCTGTGACTTAGCTGCAAAAGTCATCAGTGTTGACAGAGGTGATGCCACGGCAGTTTCCACGCCGCGGCCGTCTAGCCTTCACGTCAAGGCTCATTGCCTTGCCGATATTTTCTCTGCTCGCTCTGGTGTGCTACACCTGGGCAGCTCGCAGGGTCATAAATCAACTTACTGCAAGTCAGGCCAAGCCTCAGAAGACTGTAGGTTGTGTTGCTTGGAGAAAAACACACTCTTGTTCTCCTTTCGGGTAGGATGGGAAGCTTGCTTACATCTGTCACTGCAAAC
>JAABUO010002446.1_pt1 | contig 22609 bp, 37 predicted proteins | sample 5559291 | NCBI WGS metagenome assembly JAABUO01 (sample SAMN10711878, study PRJNA513372) | rock metagenome | isolation source: Antarctica rocks | place: Antarctica: Victoria Land, Finger Mt sud
ATGCCAATGGTCATTATGCAAACAGGTAGTCAGGACCTGGTTGGCTGTATCACAGTCAGTAGTCATCAGGCGACCGGCAGATGACGCCATGAGTCCTGTAAATGTGGATTTGCAGTATTTCTGGCTCACTCATGTTTGCCCTGCCTGGGTATAGTGCTCGCCATGCAAGGCATGGACAGTGCAGTTTCATGATATTCATATTGACTAAGTCTGTCAAAGCCTGTTGTATGTATGGCTTACAGTGAAGGCAGGCTCATCCAGAATGCGCATGAGGGCAGCCTTTAGTGGCTTGCTGTTCACTGGGCTCAACTTGCTGGGATCGACCGTAAGCCCAAATCCATGATACTCAGCCTGAAACGACAGACTCAGGTTTTGTCCTGTTACAATGTGGTGGCACATTCCAGGGTCTGTGCAACTATGGTGCATGGCCAGCACCCCATTTCAAGCAGCATTGCAGAGCTCACTTTGCACATGCAGTTAATTTATCTACATGCCAAATGCTGACATCCAAAACACTCATGTGCCCTCCGCGCAACCTTTCAAGGTTGCATATGCTTACACTGCATTGATTCTCCTGTGGATGCAGCGCCTACCCTCTTTCTGTCATCATTGAGGTTAAGAAAAACAAAACCAACGCAAGAGTCTGCATGTACCTTGGCGGCATTGGCAGGCTGATCTACAATTAGGGGAACCGACACGATGGGCTTGCCATGGTACGCAGCTTCGTACAGACTATTTATGCCGGCATGGGTCAGAAACGCCTTGACAGCTGGATGACCAAGAATGTCGTTCTGAGGTGCCCAGTCAATGAGCTTGATGTTTGTGCCTAGATTCAGAGCCTCCATGGTCATGTTCACTGCACAGCATCAAGGGTGATTACAGACCACCAAGGGTAGTTACACACCATCAAGGGTTGGTTAGAGACCATCAGAAGTTGGTTACAAATCATCAAGGTGCTCAAAACCCCATCAGGTAACTAATCATCATTGGAAGGATCCAAAATCCACAATGCAGGAAATGGAAGCATGCAAGGAAATGCAAGCATTGGCATCCTCAAAGAAGCAGGTTACCAACCCCACAAAGCAAAGAGCTGATGGCTTCTGACCAAGCCTGCTGTTTGTGGATGCGCAAATGAGCCAGCAATCTTGACCAGACAGAACAGGCAAATGGCACATCACATCTGTGCAGACCTGAACCTTGGGGAAGGGTCACACTACTGTTTTGGAGGATACACAAAGCACACCTGGCAGGTGCAGTGGATTTAGCTTCCACAGCACAGGATTGGGCAAAGCTGACAAGGCTTGAGCCATGTTGTGCAGCTCGTCACTCTTCATCCTGGCTAATGTTCCCATTGAAACATACACAGCACCGTGCCCCTCTGACAGCCCCTGACTCAGGAAAGAATCGAGCTCACGAATCACTGGCTTTGAGTCTTGAGCCAGCACAGGTCCCACCAACTGCAGCAAAGCTGTTTTTGTCAGCCGAACAAAGCAGGCCAATATACTATATGTACCATAGAACACATAATATATAATATATAACATATAGTGCTTAAATTATAGCGTATAACATATAATACATAACTTATTGAATCAGACAGCTGAGCTGGATGTAAGACGTGGTGTGCACATGTACTTAGTCACCAGCAGGGCCACAATCTATCTGCCAAATGAAACGCCAGGGAGCCTTCAAGATGGCATGCACACTGTATCACCGTGCAGAGAACACTGTCCACAGATGTATATACGTGCATTCTTGACGGGAATACTGTGAAGAGACATACATGCAGTCTGGGTGGCACTGGCTGTGGGTACTCCAAGGCCCAGTCCACAACCGCAACAACAGCTGCTGCTGAGGACACCCCGGTTTCATGCAGACGGAAGCTGCGCCCTGTGGCCTCAACAAACTCGGCTTGACTGGCATGTATCTTGTGCAGGAGCAGCGGAGTCAGAAAGGACACCAGATAGTTTTGTGCCCGCTGCCAGAAGTTCTGCATGTCATAGAGGACTCAATCAATGATGGTCTGGGTGACCGAAAGAAGCTTGTAGAAGCTTCTTAAGACAAGCAGTCTTTAAAATGTAAAATTACAGCCTACTGCCATTGTCATGCATATTGGCACCAGCAGCTGCTGACAGTGGTTCATGCCATGTGATGGCTCAGACTACAGCAAGCTCAGCTCAGCCATGAATCCACCTTGAGCGCCAGCTTGCAGCGTCAAGGCTCATGGTTGGGAACATAAGCAAGGTCTGCGTAGAGGTTTATCTGATGTGTCTGATTTCAAAGTTTCAGGCATTAAGGCAGGCCATATGTGTGCCTTCCTGGACCTGACAGCTCGCATCAACTATGCAGCAAACGCAGGCTTACGGCCGCTAATGTGCCAACAACCGATTTTGTAGAAGCATAGAGTACATGCCGTGATCACAAAGACGCAATGTAGTGCAGTATACCACGCACCATTTTTGGGGTCAAGGATGTCCCCAGCTGTGGAATGTAGGAAATTGGATTGGGCACTGATTGTGACTCGGAGTACATTGAGCTCAGCGGCAGTGGAATGACCTCAACACTTGGAATGCCCAAGAGGTCTTCCAGCAAGGCAGCTGGCCACATGACAGCATCGCGAAGAATGAGGTCATACCCTGTGGGATACGGACGAGTCAGACCTGCTTTGTGGGATGCGCAACAGCCCTGTATGCAGTATGTGTACGGTCTCGCTGAACAGCTGGACCGCAGTGCACATGCTGACAACAAACCTGTGTCTGACATCCTCCCAAGAGCCTGTTTGTCTGCAAACAAGTGGCCTGCTGCCAAAGCCTGAGATTTGAACAATTGAGCCGCACTCTGCAATGTTGAACAGCCCCAAGTAAGCCTGGAGGTGATACTCAACGTAGCTGCACAGGTAGGTGTCCTACGCGGTACCTCTTGCGGATCACGCGACAAGCTGGACGCCCATGCCTCTGTGCCGACATGGACCGGACCCTCAAATGTCACGACGTCAAGCCCAGGAAAAGACTTTTTTCTGAGTGCATCAATGCTGATAGCGTCTGTAGAACTCAGCAACATGCTGAAATTGTGCCCACGCACAGCTAGCTCTTGACCTATTCTGAGAATGTTGAGTTGGTGAGAAAGGCCAGCCATTACTGCAAAGCCGAGTATAGAATCAGCACAAGCATTTGGCACAAGGGAGCACAGAAGTTTCGCTACACAGCATGACGGCCTTGAAAATGATTTGCGCATTTCGCTCCGATATAGCTCCTACAGATATTCGCTCCTGTAATCCTGTACAGATTCGACAACAAACTGGGCGTTCGCAGCGCGTCTTGCAAGCAAGGCGACGGCTATATTGATCTGTTTTTGAGCCACCTCATTCTGTTGTCGAATCTGCACCGCCGCAGGACCGTCGGACCTCACGTACAGTGCAGGTTTGTTTGAAACCGGCCTATGTAAGCCAGACGGTAGTCTAAAAGTTCTTATAAGCTCACCAATAAGCGAAATAACTTGCGCCAAGATACGAGAATTGCCCACCGCCAGCACACGAAGCAGAAGATGAATGTCAGAACTGCTGTGACAAAACTATGCTGCATAGCATAGCACGAAGTTGACAGCCGTGCGTTGGAAGCTCAGGTACATATGTAGGCAGCGGTCACGGTGTCAACTGCAGAGACATTAAGCTCGTTCTCGTACCATCCCAGTAACTGCATTGAGTATGCTCGTGACGAGGCTCGCGCTTTAAACGCAAGCTACAAACGTCTACCATGTCCACTGATTGCGCACAAGTCTTGGGCACACCTCAACGTCGATGAATCCTTTCGAAAGCGAACACGATGCGATTTTCTGCCGGAAAATACTGGATGGCAAGCAACAGTTTTGCCCGTCAGTGAACGGGTCGCTGGTGGACATTGTTTAATCTTGCTCATTTGTACAAGGCCAACAAATCTTTGCAGTCAGCAACGAGAACTTGAGCAGCAAGCAGCGCAACAGTACAGGTTGTACAGAAGCTGCAAGGGGAAAGCAGTCTTTTCCTCAGCGGTCCTGGGGCGAGGTGGCCCTGAGCACCAGACATGGCACATGATGCCAAGACCTCCAGAGCTTAGCCCAGCAGCACATCCTCCAGACGTGTCAACTCCATTGTGAAGCCGGCTCAGGCCTAGGCCTGAACTGGGCTCGCCTGCACTCTGAAATGCAAGGGCTGCATGATGCTGCTCTTCCTTCTACTGTTGGCAAAAGCAGCTTTGTGGATCTGACAGATGATGTGTCAGACACTGATCTTGAGGTGAGCTTGCAATCAAGGCACTGCAGCTTTACCTCTGTAGACTATGCTACTGTCTCTGTCGTTTTCTGCTTTTGACCCTGGCTTCTTCATGCAGATGCAGCAGGCAATGGAGGCCAGTCTATCGGAGACTTTCTGCCCTGGCACAGAGGACACAGTCTCTCCAGAAATGCATGCGCAACAGCAAGAGATGCTTCTGTTTTATGCAAGGCAGCAGGCAGCACGCATGTCTCCCAACACAGAATCACAAAACCCAGCTGACACAGCAAGCAAGTCACAATCTGCTCATCTGCAGCAGCCGCAGTTGCGGCCTGCTGATTGGCATAGTGGCGCTGGTGTTATGAGTGAGACAGGGCATCAGTACAAAGCTGGTATGCTCAAGAAAGAAGCCGGCAGTGAGCAAGATGCCTCTCTGAAGCTCAGACTCAGCCAAGAATGCTCTGACGAGTCAATATCGTCAGCCAAACTGAGTCTGCCTGCTCAACAGCTGCAAGGTGATGAGCGTTGCTGTCCCGGGCAGAGTCACTGACTGTTGTCCGCTTTTTGTATTACTGGGTATGAGAGTACCCAATGCGGCTATGCAGGCAGAGGTGTTGCATCAGCTTTGGAGACGCCTGCTGCAATGGAAACAAGGGTATCTGCATTTGGTATGTCCATGTGGCAGCAACCAGTTTGAGCCGCTACTTGCTTTGCAGCTGTGCTTGTGCACGCTCACACCTTCGTATGTGCTGCTGCTGCTGACATGATTGTTGGAATGTCTGTTGGTTCAGTAAACACTCAGAGCAGTAGGTGCTGACATTGCGTTCGTGAGGTGACATACCCATGTCGAAGGAAACACGCGGGAAGTGAACTGCAGTAACAGCAACATGTTCAGCACTCACCGACCTTTCTGCCTGCATCACGCCCGTCCCAGCTTTGTCTGGCACCGAATGCGCAAAGTTTGTCTACCCAAGTGGGCACAGTGTTCAAGTCTCTGTTCGCTGCTGCCCTTCTTGGTCTCATGCTTGCTTGTTTGCAGGCACAGTCAAAACAGGGCATAGCAACCCCTCCAGGTTAGTCACCTGGCCCACAGCAGCTTCCAAGCTCATGACAGCTGCTCCCATAAAACAGCTGCCTCACAGGACCCACCTGGCCCCCTCCCCCAGCTCCCCCCAGGCTCCCTCAGCCAACCCAGCCTCCAGCGGCAGTGCAGGCTTTCTCAGCAATAAAAGGCAGAAGCTGGGAACCCTGGAACCACCCCCAGGCCTGTGGCTAGGCAGCAGAGGTCGACAATCAGGTCATGCTCCTGTGAAGGCCTCGCACAGGGTCACAGCACAGCAGCGTCAGGGCTACTCTGATCCTCCTGCTGAGTTTGACACCAACCTAGAGTCAGATGCAGACACCGATGCTGCAATGCATGGTTCTGGTGGCAGATCAGAGGGCAGCAATGATAGGAGCTCAGCACCTGGTCCTCACCACTCGTTTGGTGTAGTGTTTGATCAGCAAGTACCCACTCAAACAGGAAGTCTGCCAGACCACAGTGTAGCCATAGACTCGGCTGGTGACACAGAAGTAGGGTACAAAGGTGTGCCTGGTTTTGTTGATAGGCAGGTTCCTGTTGGCGACGGGGCAAGTGATGGGCAGCCCGTCCAGCTGACAGAGGACAAAGGGAAGGGCATTGCTGGTCCTAGCCCTGAGCCCTCCTTCCTGCCAGAACAGCCATCCAAGCTTGATCACACCAAGCCTGGCAATTGGGTGTGGTGGAAGGTTGATGATAACACCTGGATGCCTGTTCAGGTAGGGCAAAAATGACTGACCCGCCCATCATTCAGCTGGATTTTTCTTTACTGAAAATCTTCTTTGCTAGCTGAGTATTTACTTGGCTGTCTCACATGCATGCTGCTGAACGCTTCTCATCCAAACTTGCTAACTGAGTGTCTGCTTTGCTGCTTTACTGCATACTTGTGCAAATCCTGACTATTCCTGACCTGGTTAGCGCTTGTCACACATAGCTTGCAGCATCAGCAGCTTTTATTTCTAAAACAACAATTTTTGTAAAGGCTTTTTGATGAGCCACCATCAGAAAGGTTAGCCTGGTCGTGTTGTCATGCTTTGCACCGCTGCGCAAACTTTTGTCAGCTCTTGCCAACCTTCACAGCTTTTGCAGTGTTGACGTTCACAGTCAATGCTTTGCTGGCTGTTGCCAATCTTCACAGCTCTTGCAGCGTTGGATTTCACAGTCGACCCTTTTTGAAAAGGCAAATCATGGCTGCAGGTTCAGAAACGCTTCAGAGATTGGGCCGGCTTGCTGGAGTCCTATCAGGTGCTGCTGGTAGATGAGGGGACCGAGGACGTGCCTGTAGAGGTGCCTGCAGAGCAAGTCTGCATGCACTTCTTTCCTGGTAGCCGCGTGGACATCAAGGGAGCACCAGCCCAGCAGGTTGGTTCATCACTCACTGTGTCTCCTGCCATCTCTGAGTGGCTGACTGTGTCTGCTTGAGCTTCTGCTGAGGCGTGGAAACGGTCTGTGTGGGGCATACTGCTGCCTGTTTCTTGTAAAACAGCTATCAATCACCAGCATAGCTTCAAGTTGTTGCATGTATGCTACCAGACGTGCCAGCTGTGTTTTTGTGTGCATCTGGCATGCAAGCAGACAGTATCTGCTGGGGTCACCTGAGCTTTTGCACACTGGATCATTACCTGGAATGTCGGCTCAACATGGAATGCTAGCTGGCGCAAAGTTTCTTGCCTTCCCCCATTTTCACATAGTATGGTTCTTTGCAGGGTGAGGTGCTGCCCATTCGGTACACCCCCTTCCACGGCATCTACAACGTCAGGCTGGATGAGGGCTGTGTTCTGATGGCCAGCCACTGTGACATGCGCCTCCTGCAGAACCATGCCGAGGCAAGCAGTTGGGCAGTCGGCAATGGGGACATAGCTCACAGTCAAGCGTCCAAAGCTTCACAGCACGGCCCCAATGCACAGCAGCAGCTGCGTGACCAGACTCCAGCACAGCAGCCTGGGGTATGCACTGGCCAGCAGCCTGCACAGCAGCCTGACAACCATCCTGTCCCCATATCAGGTCTTGAGGGGAGGGCGCATGTGCAGCAGGGAGCCATTGGACAGGATGCACACTGCACAGCAAAGTCTGCTTTCGTCAGTGGTGCTCCTCCAGACCTTACTGCATTGGTCAACATTGCCAGGGCCATGACTCAGCCAGCTGCTGCTGCGGCAGCTGCCACAGTACCTGTTGGCATGTTGCCTGACTCAGCTGCGCAAGGCACAGCTGCTCGCAGTGGAATGGTTGACGATGTCGTTGCTGATGATGATGAGGAGGAGGAGCAGAAGGTTGCCAGTCCACCTCAGCGGCGGCGCACCAAGCAGTCAGTTGCACAGAGGATGGCGCCAAAGAGGGCCACCCCAAATGTGCCTGCAAGCCCTCTTGAGCCCAAATCCACCCGCCGGAAGCTGTCTCATGCTGGGCATGCTGAGCCTGCTGAGCCTCCAAAGCACATAGCAGCGCCCGGTCAAGTCAAGCTGCTGCCAAAGCTTCCGACTGATGCTGCTGCTGTCAAAATTGAAGCACCCATAAGAGCAGTCAGTACTGCTGAAGGGAGCCACAGTCATATGATGCAGCAGGCACCACGGCAGCAGGTCAACTCTTGGGACCATGACAGCGATGATGACCTGTTTGTTGACCTGTCTGGCTGCAACATAGTGCCTACAAATGGCAGGAAGAAGCAGGCGGCAGATGAACCTGCAGCAACCGATTCCAAGCAGTCTGCTCAGACTGGCGGCATTGGCATTGCAGGCACTGACAGTGCTGTTGCAAGCACACCCATCGTCTCTGCCAGAAAGGGGATTGTGTCCAGTGTGCTGTCACCCAAGCTACGTAGTCAAAGTGGCAAGGGCAGGAGGGCATCAGGCAAGAGCAAGAAGCCTGCACAAGATGAGGATGATTATGTCGTCCTTGATCTTGACTAGTCATTGTTTTTTTGTTGCATGATTTAGCACGTACGTTCGTTTGTGCTTTTCTAAGTGCTAGCTAGCTGCATGCATGCACGCAAGCTGCTGTTTGGGTGTTTTGGTCAAGGGTAGAGGTGCTTAGTATACATGTCTCAGAAGACTCTTGAGATAGCTCGAAGCAGGCTGACCATGCAGCAATTTTGCTGCACATTGAGTTGCTGGTGGGGTGACACTGAGATTATAGTAAGCCGTAAGAAAGCCTGATTTCATTGTACAGTAAGGCTTGTGACAGAATGGCAGCTGGTGGTCAAGTATGCTAGCGACCATATGAGGGCAAGCCTTTGCTTCACATACTGAAGACATGATTGATACACCAGGGATTTTGCAGTCGTTGGGGCCAGCTAGCCCATTTGACACCAAGTCAGGAATGCCGGGCATTCCTCTACTGCTTCACTCAGGCATACTAATGCTGAATTGTCATTGTGTGTACTGCCTTTACAGCCTTTGGCATGGTCTGAAAATGGTGCTTAGGCATGAACGGATTTCTGGGTTAGATTGAGTGCTTCAGAACCATCTGACCTGTCGCTCTGTGCAGCAATCTGGCGCTACAGCTACAGAACTTTGTACAATATTGCCTGCAGGTGCTGTCCATGTAACGGTATGCAATAGGCCGCACAACTTGCTACAGGTTGTATGTCATTCAGAGCACCTGCTTGGCGCTTGGTTCAATGTCATAAGCAGTTGCATGGGCATGACGTATAGCACCTGCCTGGCAAGTTTACTGTCAGAAGAAGATGAATAAGAGTGCACAAAAGCATACACAGCTATCTCTGTCGAAGTGTTGAAAAGAGATCTACATCAATACATGCATGCTGCCATACAAGACCCTACATGGCAATCTGCGACCCTTGGCAGTACCATAAGTGATGTGCACAGTTGGTGACTACTTGGTTGGTGCACTCTTCAAACCCAAGGCCTGTACCGAGGTACAGGCGACCGTGTTGATGATGTCAGCTACCGTGCAGCCTCTGCTCAAGTCATTGACTGGCTTGGTGAGCCCTTGCATGACTGGTCCCATAGCAATGGCCCCTGTGGATTGTTGCACAGCCTGCATGCACATATGTGTCACGGTCAGTACGTGCAGTAAGGTATGTATGTACAGTCTGGTATGTACACTGTACATACTGTATGTACGTACTGTCAATATGGACATGCAGGCCTATCTTTGAGTGATGGTAACAAATGGGCTGATTTTGAAAGGCTGCATGCACATCTTACTGTTTCAACAGCCTGGCTAACCAGTCGGTGAACACCAGCACCGCTTCAACTGTTGATATGATTTCATGCAACAGCATACTACTCACAATGGGCAATATTCTAGGGCTTTCTCCGAACTCAATATCAAAAAATTGGATAAAAATCAGCATTAAAAAAATCAATCAATAATAACACTAACAATAGCCTGCACTGCACACAGTCACTGAATACGACAGCAAGGCTTGTGCAACAATGCAGCAGCTCGAAGGAAGGCTAAACCTTGTAGGTGTTGTTTCCAGTGTTGAGGTCTGGGAAGATGCAGACATTGGCCTGGCCAGCCACTTCGCTGTGTGTCTTGATCTTCTGCTTTGCAATTTCAGGATCCACTGCGGCATCATACTGGATGGGGCCTGCAGCCAAAGTATATCTTGTCAGCATATGAAATCATACGAGGTTACCAAATGGCACCCCACAGACAACATAGGTTGTGTGTGCATGACTGGTATGTAACAGCTTCATATGACAGCCAATAGACACGCACCTTGCTCATCATGCGAGTAACATCATTGCGCATGCCAAGTCTGGTGTCAAGACTAGCTAAGATGGGTGATCTGGGATCTGATGAGTGCAAACCACACAGCATATGTAGCCAATGCAGCAGCACTGACCTTCAAGGAAGAGATCTGATCGCATTAATTTGGCAGTCTCAACCGCCTTCTTCACTTTCTCAACCTGCAGGCACATCCCAGCTGCATGAACATGCCAATAAATACGCAACATCTTGAACTGTATGTTCATTGAATTCTGCAGATCGTGCTGACCGCTGCAAATTCAATGCCTTCCCATTACTGTATGTGCACTGGCTGCTGCAGCAGCTGCAGACCCTGTCTGCAAAGTGCATGATCAACACAAATTGCTTGTGAAGCTGGTCCATCCCCTACTGGTTATAGACTAAATGTGTCTGTTCTGTGTGTGCAATTGAGACTCAATTCATCCGTCATTAGCAGTGAAAAAGCCTGACCAGATATTGGCAAGGCTGATGCAGCAGACTTATACTTCTGAACAGAGGCACCTGCTTGACAGCTAGCCTGGTTCATCTGCATTGCAAAACTATTCGTTCATGCACAATGTACACGACGACACATGATGCCTTGACATGCTCATTTGAGGGCATAATATACTCAGGCATACCAAATGCTGAGACCCAAGCAGAGCTGCAGAGCATGGCTACCCCAGGAGGGTACCCCCAGAGGGCTGCTGAGTTTCATCACTGGGCAGGGCATTTACATAAAACACTCGGCATGTTTTGTGAAGAGGCAAGCTGGCTGTACCTGAGGACCTGCACCTGAGACTCCAGTGGAGTAGGAGAGCATGGCTACCCGGGGGGTCACCCCAAAGGCCACAGCAGTTTCAGCGCTGGTGACTGCGATGAGGGCTAGCTCTTCCGCACTGGGTTCCACGTTCACAGCACAGTCGCCATACACCAGTACCTGGAGCCACGCATCATGGTGGAGCGCACTACTCTACGCCGCATGGCGCAACATTGTTTCTTGAGCTTGTGGGTATGCATGTACTCTGTCGGGGCATGAACACATTTATGCAGCTGTCAGTTAGTCTTGAAGGGTGCATTAGGAAATGTACATTCAGAAGATGATGTAACGTGGGAATTTGGGGGGGGGGTGAAGGGGGGACCAGGGGGTGGCAAGAGGGGGGACCCTGGGGGGGGGGCAAACGTGCAACACATGCAGAGCGTATGATACAAGGAAAGTGGAGAGGGTCTGTGATGAGTGGCAAAGTGATGAGGACAAACTGCATACCTTGTCAGGAAGGCACATGAAGAAGATGCTGGAGACCAGTGGCCGGTCCTTTGACTTCAATACCTGCAGATCGCAGTCATGTGTCAGCCCATGATCCCTCACATCACTGACTACAACTCTGGACAGGTGTCTCCATCAAGGCTGGAAGGGCAGCCAAGACATGCTGCACCCTGCTGTCAAACCTACAATGACTCAAGCCTGGAGGGCTGTTCTGGTTGAGATGGCTCTTGGTTGAGATGGCTCTTGAGACCACTCCATCACAAGCAAGCGCCGACTGACATCTGTAGCAAGAAGATGGTGATGTTTGCGGCCAGTTGCAGGCATGACTAACCTCAGCAGCCATGCAAAAATACCAGAAAACAAAGGCTGAAAACGTACACAGGGATGTCAAGAAGAACAAAGGACAGTCCGTCTGTGAACAAGCCATATGGAATTTCAGAAAACAATAGCATGCCGTACAAACCTGTAGAGCTGGTCTGATGGTATTGGCAGTGGTTGTGGTGGCTCCTGAGACCATGCCGTCAGCATCTCCAGCAAGCACCATGAGAGTCCCGTACACGTTGATGTCCTGCAGGTTGTCCCGGGCCTGCTGCTCTGTCAGACCCTTCTTCTTCCTGGCTTCGCACAGCACACCGACATACTTATCAATGGTTTTCTGCATCACACACAACGTTGTGGCCACCAGTGTGCGCCCTTCAGGTGAAGCTGAAAAACTGCATTCGACAGGTTGTCTAGTGCTACATCATACATCTGAAGGCCTGACAGTGTGATCCAATGCATGCCCGCGAGCCATGCCTACAGCACTTCCCTCACTCACAAGAAGACTAGGATACATGTGTATGTACACGAATTGCTTAATTTGTGCCAAGTGCATGTGAAGCCTTACCATATGATCAACAACGTTGATGCCTGTAAGGTCCAGACCTAATCTGTCTGCATCCTGGCTCACCGACTCAGGGTCTCCCAGCAACGTGATCTGGGCTAGCCCTTTGCGCACAATCTGTGTTGCTGCCGTGAGCACCCTCTTGTCACTGGACTGCACCATACTGAAGAACAGTGTTACCCCAGACGTAACACTCGATACTAATGCATCACATGCTAAAACACGCAGTATTACGCCAGCCATCAAAGTCATCTGGCAAAGAATGCTGCTGAGCTGTTTGAAAGCTACCCACTGCTTGTGCTATGACCTGTACTGTCCAACCCAGCTTCTGCCGTGAGAGGCTGTGCGGGCAGGTCAACATGCAGTTGCAGTCAGCCTGGTGTGTAATAAATTTCACAGGAGCAGCCGTTGCTATGTCCCGGGGCCACGTGGGGTCAGCATGGTGTGCAAGGTTGCCTCTGGAAGTCATTACAAGCTTGAGCACAGAGCAGCTGTCGTGGAACTGGTTCAATAGACGTAAATCCAACAGCAGAAGTGTAGTAGTGTGTGGGCAACAGAGCTGTGGTGAGTGCCATGAGCATCACAGCACAGGCGTCGCACATAGAGCACATACACTCACCAGGACACCGCGTCATGTCTTAGATCAAAGGTCTAAGTCTGCGCCGAAAACTGCGCGTGAGGCTGGATCTTGTCTAGTGTGAGTACAAGATGAGATTCAGGGATGTGATGTGTACCTCAGGCAGGACAATGTGTTGGGGGTTGGCTTGGCACTTCTGGGTGATGGAATGCATGAAGGCCTTGGGGGTGAGGCGGGCTGCTTTGGGGGCTGCCAGACTCTCGGCCACACTGTTCACATCCACATACTTGGCAAATGCTTCCTGCAGATACAGGACTGTACAGCAATGGTCATGATGGGTGTGACACATGCCACATCAGAGAACTGGCAAGGACTTGCTCCAGTTAGTGTGCACAAGAGCCTGTAGTAATGTGCAAATTCATGCAGGGAGGTGTCTGTAAGCTTGAAACTGAATTCAACACTGAGCTTGAGAGTTGACTCGAGGGTGGGTTGGAAGTAAGCTCAACAGTGGGCTTGACAGTGAGCTTGACAGTGATTTAATGGCAGAGCTTAATGGTGAGCGTGAACCTTGACATACCCCTCTGATGTTGCAAGTGCAGTCTTACCTACCAACCAACCTGGCTGGAGTCTGACCTAGCAACTATTTGCCACCTATACATGTCTGTTCTTACCAGACCTGGGTTGGTCACCCATGCTTCTGTGGCAAGCATACCTTGGCGTGGTCAATCTTGAGAGCAGAAGTGGGCAAGACACTGGCTTGAATCTGGCCCAGGGTCTGGCAGACCTGGTACATGGGCTTGTCCACTATCATGACGGGGGCACCAGCGGCTCCTTCCAGCCTGCCATGCTTGCCATAGGCGCTGCTCAGCATGCGGTCTATCAAGCCCCTGCACCATCAGCAAGCACTCATTCATTTGTATATGTGCCATCCTCCAGGGCACAGACATCTGCGATGACGCAGAATACACTTGTTGTTTACAATGGCATTGCTGTGTAGTTTGTAGACTATAAGGAGGATGTGCCACCACTGGCTCGCCTGCAAGTGGTGGCACATCCTGTGTGATAACAAAAGTGCCATATGTATAAGAAACAATGTCATGTTGTTTTGAACGTTTCTTGCGAGTGCTGCATTGCATGATGCTGACCATGAGTTCTTACCCTGTCCCTTCAGTTGCCTTGCAATTGTTGAAGCAGTTGAGCAGACACGCAGACAGGCAGACATATAGACAGACAGACAGGCGGACGGACGGACGGACGAACAGGCAGGCAGGCAGGCAGGCAGGCAGGCAAGCAGGCAGGCCAGCCATCAGACTGACACACAGACAAATGCCAGCAGGATGAGTCAAGCAGGGCCCAGACCCTCAATACATCAGCAGCAATGCAGGACCTTGCTGGTGGACTGCATATGCTGCACAGGACAGCAGACAGACACACACACAGACAGATACCCACGTTGGGCCAGTACCCTCAGACGTCAGCAGGATGCCAGCCACTCTGGGTCCCACAGGGTTGCTGTGTGCAGTCAGCAGCGTCCACAGCACATCGGTCCTGTCCCTACTGGTGATGACCAGAGGCCGGGCATCCATCTTGTGCAGATGATCCAGAAGCTCATTGATGCCCTCAGAGGCGACCAGGACCTCATTCACCTCTGCGTCCAGGCTTTCATTCTGACCATACAGCAGCTTGGAGCCCAGAGCAGCTTTCATCTCATTCAACCTGCAGATTGACAACGCATGACATGTCATGATGCCTGGCCTTGTGACATTGTGCTGTAGGCTCATGAAGCACTTTCAGGCTGGTCCAACATGAGCAGAACTCAAAACAAGACAACGCCGATAGGTCATTTTATGAAAAGAAGAGTTTAGGTTTTACCAGTCCCAACATAGGCATGGGTAGGTTGAATGCCACATGGCCTGATCTCAAGCAAGGCTGTATGTTTACACACTGTCTCGTTTATTTCCTGAAAACAAGATGATCTTAGCAGCAGTTCGTTGTTTCAGCTGCAGGGTGATGTCTAGCTGTACAACTGCGTCAGACTACTGATGAATGACCATGCCTGGCTTAGTGGAGGCCAGGTGATGCAGGACTCATGTTGGTTGTGTGTGTGATGTTTGTGAAGCTCGACGCAGGTAAAGCTTTGGCGCTAGCAGAGATGAAAGACCAGTCCAGCACATGTGTGAATGAGCACAAGTGCAGAAGATGCGTGTGGGTTTGGCGCATACTACCAGCAAAACAGGGAGACGCTCACCAAAACAGGGCAAGTCTTTACTCCAAAATTCTGCTCCCAAACAAGACGTGTCAAATTGGCATCAATGCAGGTGGAAATCGTGCTGGCCAATCATGATACCATGCGCCAGACAGACTTTCACAACTCACCTGACAGTGTTCAGAAGTGGATTGAAGGGAATAGCTCCAGCAAAGGCAAAGTCGTCGCTGTGCACCTTGCTCTTGACCTGTTGGCTGATGATGCTGTGCTCCTTGGGGTTCACCTTGTTCAGCACCACCCCCAGCAGAGCAGCGTTGTTCTGGCTGTAGCTCTGCTTGCCAATCAGCTGCACAAGCATGTCCGACACTGTGTATCAGAACGGCCCATGTTTCAATGCCGGCGCGCTTGCCAATGAACTGCAAAGGTATCTCAGCACTTTTGATCAAAACAATGCAGGTTTCCAATGCTAGAACACTTCCCAATCTGGTCTGGTGCACGAGCACACTTAACACCAATCAGGAACAGTACGGGTTTCAATGCTAGCGTGCTTGCTGTTCTACTCTGGTATGAATAACATATTTGCGTTTGGCAAGCATGTAAACACATTGCACACATTTTGCATGCATGCCTGATGGCCAATCAGCTGCACAGGAACATGCAGTGATCATCAGAGCAGCGAACTGTTTCAAGCAGCTGCATGTCAGCTGCATAAGCGAACTCAATTTTGATCAGAACAAGGCAGACTGCAATGTTAGTACACATGCCATTCTGGTGAATATCTGATGCGTATGCCAGTCTCGCAAGCAATATGCTGGTGCAATCTTTCATCAGATGGCGCACAGAGTGTGCATGCATGCATAATGGCCAGCATTCACAGACACAGGAGTAAGTTGGCAAATGGGTGTGTGAAGTTTGGCAAGGCAGGGCTCACCACTGAGTTTGCCAAGTCGTTTGCAGAGCTGAAGCCGTCTTTAGTGCGGCTGTCCAGCACCAACAGCACAGGTGTCTCAAGCGTTGCTGCAACTTTAGCATTCAGCTCATTCACATTACCCAAGCCAGGCTCAAAGCCGCTGAGCCCTTCAATGATGACCAGATCATGCTGCTTTCTGTACTCCACATACTTGTTGTATATGATGTCCATCAGTTCATCTGTCTGGCCAGTTGACAGCAGCTTGGCAGCTTCTCTTGCAGAGACGCCGGATTGCTGGCTTGCCTCCTGTTTCATACTGAAGGCTGACCTCATTCTGCACAAGCAGTGACAATTTGGAATGAGGAGCGCAGTCACCTTTGTTGTATTTGCGACGATTGCGACCAGGTCCAATTTGCATCATTATGGGTGTGATAAAGTCTGCGGACAAATTGGGCATATTGATCATGTGCTTTCTAGGCAGAATGAAGCCACATGATGTAAGCTTACAAGCTGCTGGTTTGTATATGTGCTGCTTAGTACAGATAGAGCATAGTGGTAACTTGTCAGGCATCATGCAGGCTGTCAAGCTGTGCTGGCGCTGCATTGCAAGCTGGTGGATTGAGACTGAATGGCAAGGGTGGTGGTAGGAGGGCTCAAATGACATGCTTACAGGTCAATATGTCGTGAAAGTCCGGTAGTTGAATTTGGAAATGGCTCCCCAGCCACCTGCAAATGAGCGCTGAGTCATTTGCAGCAAAGCTTGGTATTGTGCCTTGCATTGACATGACGGGACATGACACGCCATGTAAAAGCGTACTGGCTGGAAAAATCCAACGCTGCTGAGGTGTCTCTCAAAGTAGTCAGCCAGACCCAAGAGGATCGGAGAGCTGTTTTGCCTGCCTTCCACATTGGCGACATAGATGCCGGGAACGTTTTTTGCTTCCTTCAAGGCGCTTGTCTGTGAGAAGCATCGCACAGAACCAAAGTGTATAGTCTCTGCATGCTGGGAAGCGAGGTGCCTGTGCCACATTTGCTTTACTACATAATCTGGCTTACTACGTGGCCATTCGATCGAGGCTAGTTTTTACAAATGCTTCTGTTAACGCGATTGGGTGCAGGTGGCCCTTTCGTGTTGTACATGCAGCTCATCTCACGATCGTAAAGCTCACCTGACACGAAAGGGTGCTAGTCTGGATCTCGATCGGCGAAAAGCAGACAATAGCATACTGGAAAGCGGATATGATCACCGACAGGAGTACGCTGCCTCGCAGGTATGCCGGTCAACAGTGCATCTTTCAAGTAACCGTTGGCGCTAACGAGCAAGCCAGGCTCGAGTGACAACGTCCTTTGTAGAGGCCAATCTGCCTTGAACGCCGCGAGCAGCGATAATAGTTTACGCGTCCGACAGCTCAATGCGCAGAGTTATGTAGCATCGAACGCCGCTGTGCACTTTTGTAACTGGTTACCGACATGTCAGCAATATCTGACATGGCTCTGATCTGCATGCACATGCATTAATTGACTACAGCTATCACAGCACTTGCGCGGTCGAGCGTGCCGAGTCGAAATGCCAGTCAATTAGCCGGAACAGGTGTGCAGCTGTGCTGAATAGCGCCTCACCTAAGCAGACGGATATCACGCATTCTCCCGGACAGGACAACAATCGATTCCCATGGCAGCAAAAAAGGTGCTCGTGCTGAACGCCGGTAGCTCGTCACTGAAATTCAAACTGTTCGATGAGGCCAAAAGTAAGCTTGTTGCGTCTGTCAGCGGCTTGATCGAGCGGATTGGAGACACATCAAATTCACAGGTGACAACGGAGTGCGCACTGCAAGTTTCCACGTTCCTGGTCATCCCAACACGCCCTGTATGTCAGCTCCTTCCAGGGCTGCCAATTCCATCATTCATGCATCCACCTTGAGTTGGTTCTTGTCTGCACCCTTGATGCACGTTCGTGCGACCTGACAATGCCAACTACGTACTAGTGTATACACGGTTGACAGAATACCTACTGTCATACACATATAGTGTCTCTTACTTTGCAGTTGGTGGGCAACATCTTGTCAGGGGACAATAAAGGCAAGTCCACGCATAAAGAGGGCATTAAGGATCACACAGCAGCATTGGATGTGGCCATGAACTACCTTCAAGATTCGTACTCCAAGTCAGTCAGGGAACAAGTCCATGCCATTGGTCATCGAGTGGTGCATGGCAAGGATGTGGGCAAAGCCATGCTTGTCACAGCAGAGATTGAGAAACTTATCAAGGATGCTGCAGACCTGGCACCACTGCACAACCCGGCCAACATGCAGGGCATTTCAGCAGCCAAATCTATATTCCCTGGACAACCACAGGTCGACGTCTCTCATAGTGGCAGCCTGTTGCTACTCAAACACAGCTTGATGGTTGACAGTGACATTCAGCTTGTCTGCAACATACCTTGTGTGCTATGCAGCAGACTCTCCCAGTCATCAGTAATCACAGAAGCATGGAGGATTGCTTCTGTACCTAGCATGCTGACTCAGCATTGTCCCCATGCAGGTAGCAGTCTTTGATACAGCCTTCCATCAGAGCATGTCGCCTCATGCATACATGTACGCGCTGCCGTACGAGCTATACGAGCAGAATGCAGTACGCAAGTACGGCTTTCATGGCACCAGCTACCTGTACCTTGTGCGCCAAGCCAGCAAAATGCTGAACAAGCCAGAAAATGAACTCAACATCATAGCATGTCATATAGGTAAGGCCACCACCTTGGCTCCTTAACACGTCTGCTGCATGCACACGAGTCTGCAAAACGCGTAGCAAGATTGGGTCTCTGCATACATGTTATACAACAGACAGGGTTGTGTGCATGAATGGTCAATGCATGCATGGCTGTAACGGCCGTTGTTTCATGCACTAGTGGTCACACCATTGACCATGCTTGTGTGCTGTCATATAGGTGCGGGTGCCAGCATGTGTGCAGTTGAGAAGGGCAAATGCATTGACACAAGTATGGGCCTCACACCTCTTGAAGGGTAAGCATGAGTGCATGGCCATTTATATCATTTGATATGAAATTGAAGCAAAATGTAATTTGCTTTATGAACAACCCTCACAGATGTCAATTCTCAGAGTCTGAGAATGTGCTTGTGTGAGTCCAGAGGTGCTAGCTGATGCAGGCTGTTCTGATGTGATAGCCAAATTGATCATGCCATATTCTCTGCTCAAGCTGTCTGATGACATGCGTTTTGATAGCAAAAGGGCTGAGAAGCAGCATAACAAGCAAGGCTGCCTGCAAAGCACTTGTACATGTCACACACCTGAGCTGAAACACTGTCGATTCAAATTAGCTGCTCGTTCCGGCTTGTTCTCCCATTTCACGCTGATGTGTCAAACTTGATTGTTTTGTGCTCTTCTTGACAGGCTGGTGATGGGAACAAGGTGTGGAGACTTGGATCCTGCTGTTGTTCTGTACATCCAGAATGCGACTGGCAGGGGCCCTAAGGAGATGGACAAGCTGTTCAACAAGGAGAGTGGGCTGCTGGGGATGGCAGGCAAGAGCGACGTCAGAGCCATCTTGGAGGAATCTGCACAAGGAAACGAGAGAGCCAGCCTTGCCATGAATGTAAGCCACTCTCCTGACCACCTCGCCAAGCTTGATGTGGGTGCAACTACTTTCAGATCTGTAGACAGTGAGCATAGCATGCCATGTCCAGGGAGGCTGCATGTTAGCGTTTAAAGACATGCAACCATGCGCCTTGAACAAACTAGTCGACCTTCCCAACATGTTCAAGTCACTAATCTGTATAGCTAGTGAACTCACTAAGAAGGCTGGTCGCTGCTGTTGTACCTGAATATGTTGCTGGCAGTGTCCAATGTGTGTGGAATCATGGGTGCCTATGTGGATGGCAGTATATGCCAAAGGTGGTAAGATGACTGCAGTGTGAGTAAAGCCAGCCATGATATGAACATGATGACTCTTTATCCCGCGTATCGTGTCAACCTGGCTGCCATATGATCCTTTCAAACCATTCACGATAAGAACTAGTATTCTTGCCACTTGAATGAAGGCCTACCCACTGCTGCCTAAAGTTACAGTACTAGCTTGTGAAAGCCTCTCCTTTCTACCTTGCTTGATGCAAAAGTGCACGACAGGCTGACAGCAGAGCGTATTCATTTTGCACTTCCTTTGTCCGCGAGTGCTGTGCTTTGCTCTTGAAATGCTGCATTTGTGGCCACTCAGCGTTGACACAACAAGTAAGGACCTATCTACACCAGTGTGCACCACGACAAAACCTCCACTTTTGTACCAGTACAAAGCATGTGCCCACAGCGCTCTGGTTCAAGCTTTGCTGTACCGTATTTGGGTCAACAGTCAGCCTCTGCAGGTGTATGTGCACCGCATCAGGAAGTACATTGGAGCATATATGGTGCATCTGAAGGGCAAAGTGGATGCCATCGTCATGTCAGCTGGTGTGGGAGAGAACTCGCCGCCTGTTCGCAAGCTGCTTCTTGCAGATCTTGAGGTTGGTTTTGTTAGAATGGTTTTGCTTGCTGTGGGGAAGTGTGACTATAACAACCTTGCTGTCTCTGTGCTGGTTGCCAAGGCATAGTCTGATTTTACATTGTGTTGCAGCTACATTGCAGGAACATTGTGTTTTGTGTAGTACAGTTCGCAAATGCAAATACTTGGCCGGATCTGGCATGAAAGAGCAACATAGACCTGATATCCCGGCAGTCAACAAATGTCATGCTGACTTCTGCAGCATCCATCTTCTTGCCAGCATGTGACTGCTGCAAGTGTGCATTGGTCTGCTAAGATGAGTAGACAATGAATGCCTTTGTGTGCTAATGCAGAACTTTGGTGTGTCTATTGATGAGAGCAAAAATAAGCAGCACATAGGCAAGCCTGGAGAAATCCAAACAGATGACTCACGCGTGAAGGTATTGGTCATCCCTACAGATGAGGAGCTGTCTATAGCGCAACAGACTTTGGAAGTCATCAGAGCACAGTAGTGCTGCTTTAAATTTATTGGATGCTGCAGGTTGATGTCTTGTGTAGTGGGATGTTTTGTTACATTGCTTCGGTTTGGTTTGTCAAAACCCCTTGTATTTTCTAAGTTAAAGAGAAAAGAAGAGAAAAGTTTACACTTTTCAGCGATCATGATGGGAGCCTCCCAAGGCAGCAGCCCGGAGCTAAGTTAAAGAGACGTGCATTCATTCTGCAGCATGACAGCCAATCAGATAACTACCTCATAGGAAACAACACAGTCACAGTAGCTGTTAGCCATTATTGGACAGTACCATGTATATTGACACGAAGAACAATCAGCCACCTGCTGCAGCATGAGCTTTGCTGGGCAGATTCACACTGAACGCATGCACAGATCTTGCTACCATCAGATTCGAGACACTAAACACAGCATGCCAGGTCCGGGGACGCTGCATGTCAACAATAAGACACATGCAACCATGCATCTTAAAGATGTGTAGCATTTGGAGGGTCACTGCAATGACACATGAACTGCAAAACATTTTCACATCATAACACAAAGTCAAAAATGAACCAGCAGCTGGGCTAGCCGAATTGAGGCTAACAGAATTCCACCAGCCTGCACAAAAGGATGCTCAGAACATCTGCACTGGGTTAGCACGTAGTAGACTCAGATGAGTAAGCAAGCAATATATCAGAGGTAAAGTGAACACATGGAACCTCTTTCTAGTGCAGACAAGCCAAAAGGAGGCCAGGTGCCTAAAACAACAAAAAATGCTGTGAGCATCTACATCTGTTCATTCAGCTTTACTGCTGGCAACGGCTATTGGGGGGAGTACAAGCCAGCTTCCGTAAGCAGATGTCGTTTGGCAGCTGCCAATTTTGCCTTTCGCCTAGCTCCAGTGTTAGTGTGCAGGATGCCTTTGCTTACTGCCTTGTCAATTTCTTGGTATGCTTCTGACATTAGCTTTTCTACAGGCTTGATGGCATCTTCTGATGATGGTAGATCAGTCATGAAGCTGTCTACTGCTGTTATCACCTATATGTACAGACACCAGGCTGTCAACAAAAGCAGGCATGCCATGATCTTTATTGCAATGCAGCCTGCTAAGAACATCCATCATGGTACTACACATGGTGGACATGGAGGTGTGAATGAACCGAAGCCACATAAGAACAGGCAAGTATTGTGCTTTTGTAAGTTTGCATCATTGATGCAACACAGTCACCTTCTTCATTCTTGTAGCAATAGCTGACTTGTGAGCCTTGTTGTACTGACGGGCCTTCTCCGAAGTCCTCTGCCGTTTGAGCGAGTTTTGTTTGGCCACAACCTGAAAAGTTGCTCTGGCAGCGACGCTGTTGAAGCTTCTGCCTGCTGACGTGAAAGACCCATGAGAATCATGTCAAGATTATCTGTGGCATGGTATTCAGGTCAGATACCTACCAACTAGAGCCTGACCACGCATAGTGGAAGTGAAACCAGACCGCATATGCAGAGATCCTGTCGCCGTCTGAGAAGAAGATGTCCTAAGAGACATGTTGTTCATCGCACCGCACAAAGTGCAAGACATGATGCACGCCAAAATGAGCCTGCTTGGGGTTGCTCGGGCTACGATAGTTGCACTGTGGCTTTGCGATCAATCTGCCTCCAGCCCTACCATAAGCAAGGAAACCCTAACGACAATGCTGCAATCAGGCGGCCTAAGTACTGTTTGACCGTGATCAGCGCATTCCGCAATGAGTTGCGGTGTCTGAAACCTGGTTGCCAT
>JAABUO010002447.1_pt1 | contig 22590 bp, 19 predicted proteins | sample 5559291 | NCBI WGS metagenome assembly JAABUO01 (sample SAMN10711878, study PRJNA513372) | rock metagenome | isolation source: Antarctica rocks | place: Antarctica: Victoria Land, Finger Mt sud
AGGCGCGCAGCCGCGCGCGGACGGCGTCGAGGCCCAGCAGGACCCGCCCGTCGTCCTCGAGCAGATACCAGGTCGCCGCGGTGACCGGCTGGCCGTCCGCGCGCAGCGTTGCCATCACGGCCGGGTTGGGTCGGGCCAGCAGCGCGGCCACGGCATCGGGCAGCGGAACGGTGGGCACGGCGACCTCCACGACTCGGGCCTCGGCGGGTGTGCAGCGTAGGTGACCGCCGCCGCGGACCGGCGCTGCTGGACCGTCGCCCCTGGACCGTCGCTTCTGGACCGGCGACGACGACCGTCGGCCGCCCGGCGGCATCAGGACTGCGTCAGGATCCGGCCGAGGGCGTCAGGAACCCGTCAGGGCCGACCGCAGACGAGGTCCCTGGGGCGCACGGTCGGTGTGTCGGTCCGGTTCCGGACCGGCCGGGGACGCCGGGCGGCCACGTCCGGACCCCGCTCACCCACCGGGAGTGGTGTTCTCTGTGCTCGACCTGGCCTACCTCCTGCTAACCCTGGCGGTTTTCGCGGTGCTAGCGCTCGTCGTCCGGGCGCTGGAGAAACTGTGAGCGCCGTTGACGCGATCGCGCTCGTAGTCGCGCTGCTCGTCGCCGCGCTGATGGTGGTGGCGCTGTTGTTCCCGGAGCGGTTCTGATGACCGGCTGGACTGCCGCACTGCTGCAGGCCGTCGTCCTCGTCGCCGCGCTCGCCGTGTGCTGGGTGCCGGTCGGCGACTACCTGGCGCGCGTCTACACCGGCAACCACGACTCCCGGGTGGAGCGCGGCCTGTACCGGGTGATGGGCGTCGACCCGACCGCGGACCAGCGGTGGCCGACCTACCTGCGCAGTGTGCTCGCGTTCTCCCTCGTCGGCGTCCTGCTGCTCTACGTCCTGCAACGGGTCCAGTCGCACCTGTTCCTCGCCGGCGGCTTCGCAGCCGTCTCCCCCTCGGTCGCGTGGAACACCGCCGCGTCCTTCGTCACCAACACGAACTGGCAATCCTATTCGGGCGAGGCCACCATGAGTGTGCTGACGCAGATGGCCGGCCTGACCGTCCAGAACTTCATCTCGACGGCGGTCGGGATGGCCGTCGCCATCGCCCTGGTCCGTGGATTCGTCCGCGCCCGCACCGACCGGCTGGGCAACTTCTGGGTGGACGTGACCCGGAGCACGCTGCGTGTCCTGCTGCCGGTCGCGTTCGTCAGCGCGCTGGTCCTGCTGGCGATGGGCGTGGTGCAGAACCTGCACGCGTTCACCGACATCACCACGCTGACCGGCGGCAAGCAGTCGCTGCCCGGCGGGGCGATCGCCAGCCAGGAGGCCATCAAGGATCTCGGCACCAACGGTGGCGGCCCGTTCAACGCGAACAGCTCGCACCCGTTCGAGAACCCGACACCGCTCACGAACCTGCTGGAGATCTTCCTGCTGCTGCTGCTTCCGGTCAGTCTGACCCGCACCTTCGGGACGATGGTCGGCGACCGCCGCCAGGGGGTGGCGATCCTGTCGACGATGGCGACCATCTGGGTCGTGCTGACCGGCTTGCTCACCTGGGCCGAGAGCACCGCTCGCGGTTCGGTGCCGCAGACGGTCGGTGCGGCGATGGAGGGCAAGGAACTGCGATTCGGCATCCCGGCGAGCACCCTGTTCGCGGCGTCGACGACGTTGACCTCGACCGGGTCGGTCAACAGCTTCCACGACAGCTACACCGCGCTCGGCGGGGGGATCACCGTCTTCGACATCCTCACCGGCGAGGTCGCGCCGGGCGGGGTCGGCTCGGGGTTGTACGGGATCCTCGTGCTGGCCGTTGTCGCCGTGTTCGTCGCCGGACTGATGGTCGGCCGGACCCCGGAGTACCTCGGCAAGAAGCTCGCCCCGCGCGAGATCAAGCTGGCCAGCCTGTACATCCTCACGACGCCGTTCTTCGTCCTCGCTGGCGCGGCGTCGACCATCGCCCAGAAGGGTCAGCTCTCGGCGCTGCTCAACAGCGGGCCACACGGACTGACCGAGATCCTCTATGCCTACGCCTCGGCCAGCAACAACAACGGCTCCGCATTCGCCGGGCTCACAGTGACCGGTACCTGGTACCAGGTCACGCTCGGGCTGTGCATGCTGCTGGCCCGCTTCCTGCCGATCATCCTGGTCCTCACCCTCGCCGGGTCGCTCGCGCGGCAACGCGTCACGCCGAGCAGTTCCGGGACCCTGCCCACCCACGGACCGTTGTTCGTCGGCCTGCTGCTCGGCGTGGTCGTCGTCCTGGTCGCCCTCACCTACGTCCCCGCCCTGTTCCTCGGTCCGCTCGCGGAAGGCCTGTCATGAGCACGTCCACCCTCCAGGCGTCGCTCGAGAGCACCGCTCCGAAACTGCCGTCCGACGGCGGACCACGTCGGGTCGGCGGCGGGCTACTCGACCCCGCCCAACTGCTCCGTTCGCTTCCGACCGCGGTACGCAAACTCGGCCCACGGAGCATGATCCGCAACCCGGTCATGTTCATCGTCGAGATCGGTGCGCTTTACACCACCATCTACGCCGTACTCGACCCGTCGGTCTTCCTCGTGCTCATCGCGGTGTGGCTGTGGCTCACCGTCATCTTCGCCAACCTGGCCGAGGCAGTGGCCGAGGGCCGGGGCAGAGCCCAGGCCGAGACGTTGCGCCGGACCCGGACCGAGACCGTCGCCCGCAAGCTGGGCGCCTGGTCCCCGGGGGGCGCCCCGGCCGCGTTGACTGGAGGCGTCGTTCCGGCCAGCGGCGGAGCCGAGAGTAGTGTCGCCGCCAACGAGCTGACGATCGGGGACTTCGTCATCGTCGAGGCGGGACAGACGATCCCCGGTGACGGGGATGTCGTCGAGGGCGTCGCCAGCGTCGACGAGTCGGCCATCACCGGGGAGTCCGCCCCCGTGATCCGGGAGTCCGGCGGCGACCGCAGTTCGGTCACCGGCGGCACGAAGGTGCTGTCCGACCGGATCGTCGTGCGGATCACCAGCAAGCCGGGTGAGACCTTCGTGGACCGGATGATCGCCCTCGTCGAGGGTGCGTCTCGGCAGAAGACCCCGAACGAGATCGCGCTGAACATCCTGCTGGCCAGCCTGACCCTCGTGTTCCTGCTGGCCGTGGTGACGCTGCAGCCGTTCGCTGTCTACTCCGGTGCCCGCCAGACGATCCCCGTGCTCATCGCGTTACTCGTCTGCCTGATCCCCACAACTATCGGAGCGCTGCTCTCCGCGATCGGCATCGCCGGGATGGACCGGCTCGTCCAGCGCAACGTGCTCGCCATGTCCGGCCGGGCCGTCGAGGCGGCGGGTGACGTCGACACGCTCCTGCTGGACAAGACCGGCACGATCACCTTCGGCAACCGGCGGGCGACCGCGATCACCGGGGTCGGGGGCACCGGGCTCGCCGAGGTTGCGCGGGCCGCCCAGCTGTCCAGCCTCGCCGACGAGACGCCGGAGGGCCGGTCTGTGGTCGAGTTGGCGACGGCCGGGTACGACCAGCCCCCGACGTCGGCCCGTGACCTCGTGCGGGCCGATGTCGTCCCGTTCACCGCGCAGACCCGGATGAGCGGGGTCGATCACGACGTCGATGGAGTTCGGACCGCGGTCCGCAAGGGTGCGGCCGGTGCCGTCACGGCCTGGGTGCGGGAGCACGGCGGAACGGTGCCGGCCCAGGTCGGCGACCTTGTCGACCGGATCTCCGACGCCGGTGGCACCCCCCTGGTCGTGGCCGACGCGCAGGTCGGTAACGCGGGCGAGCCGGTGCACGCCCGCGTCCTCGGGGTGATCGAGCTCAAGGACGTGGTGAAGCCCGGGATGCGGGAACGGTTCGACGAGCTGCGGGCCATGGGCATCCGGACGGTGATGGTCACCGGGGACAACCCGCGGACCGCCGCCGCGATCGCCGCCGAGGCAGGCGTGGACGACCACCTCGCCGAGGCGACCCCGGAGGACAAGATCGCACTCATCCGTCACGAACAGGAGGGCGGTCGGCTGGTCGCAATGACCGGGGACGGCACCAACGACGCACCGGCTCTGGCCCAGGCCGACGTCGGGGTCGCGATGAACACCGGGACGTCGGCGGCCAAGGAGGCCGGGAACATGGTCGACCTGGACTCGAACCCGACCAAGCTCATCGAGATCGTCGAGATCGGCAAGCAGCTGCTCATCACCCGCGGATCGCTGACGACGTTCTCCATCGCCAACGACGTGGCGAAGTACTTCGCGATCCTGCCCGCGATGTTCGTCGCGACCTTCCCCGGGCTCGCCGTGCTCAACGTCATGCGGTTGTCCACGCCCAACTCCGCGATCCTGTCCGCGATCATCTTCAACGCCCTGGTGATCGTCGCTCTCATCCCGCTGGCACTGCGCGGCGTGCAGTACCGCCCGACCTCGGCCGGCCGGCTGCTCCGGCGCAACCTCACGATCTACGGGCTCGGCGGCCTCGTCCTGCCGTTCGTCGGGATCAAGCTCATCGACCTGCTCGTCAGCCTTCTCCCCGGAATCGGACGTTGACCACCATGTCCACCGCGCTCACCAGCACCGACACGACCCCCACCCCCGTTTCCGGGACGGGCGGCCGCGGGCTTCCCGGAACGTTGCGCCGTTACGCCGCCGCCCTGCGGACGCTGCTCGTACTGACCGTCGTCACCGGGCTGCTCTATCCACTCCTCGTCACAGCCGTCGGCGCGGTGGCCCTGCGCGGGCGGGCGGACGGTTCCCTGATCAGCTCGGGCGGTCAACCCGTCGGGTCAGCGCTGATCGGGCAGTCGTTCACCGACGCGAAGGGGGTTGCCCTCCCGCGGTGGTTCCAGACCCGACCGACGGCGTATCCGGACTCGCCCTACGACGGGGCGGCCAGCGCCGCTTCGAACCTGGGCCCGGACAACGCCGACCTGCTCAAGACCGTGCAGCAGCGGCGGGCAGCGGTCGCCGCGGCGAACGGGGTCCCGCCGGCCGACGTCCCCTCGGACGCCCTGACGGCATCCGGCTCCGGGCTCGAGCCGTACATCTCCCCCGCCTATGCCGCGCTGCAGGTCGACCGGGTCGCCCGCGCGCGTGGGCTTTCGGCCGACCGGGTCCGCGCGCTCGTCGCCGCGAACACCGCGGGCCGCCAGCTGGGCTTCCTCGGTGAGCCGCGGGTCAACGTCGTCACCCTCAACGCCGCGCTGGCACACACCGGCTGAGCGTCGATGCGCGAACACCGCTCTGATACCCCCCGCTCTGGTACCCCCCGCTCCGTTGCCGACCGCTCTGATACTGGACGGATGGCCGGGTCCCGCGGAGCACTGCGCGTCTTCCTCGGTGCCGCGCCGGGTGTCGGCAAGACCTACGCGATGCTGGACGAGGCCCACCGTCGCGCCGACCGGGGCACCGATCTGGTGGTCGGCGTCGTGGAGGACCACGACCGCCGCCAGACCCGCGCCCGGGTCGCCGGCCTGGAGGTCGTGCCGCGCCGGATCGTCGATCACCGCGGGACGACGCTGACCGAGCTCGACGTCGATGCCGTGCTCGCCCGGCGCCCGGAAGCGGTGCTCGTCGACGAGCTGGCGCACACCAACGCCCCGGGCAGCCGCCATCCCAAGCGGTGGCAGGACGTCGAGGAGCTGCTCGACGCCGGCATCGACGTCGTCACCACGATCAACGTCCAGCACCTGGAGTCGCTGAACGACGTCGTCCGGGCGATCACCGGAGTCGAGCAACGGGAGACCGTCCCCGACGGCATCGTCCGCGCCGCCGAGGCGATCGAGCTGGTCGACATGAGCCCCGACGCGCTGCGCCGGCGGATCGCCCACGGCAACGTCTACGCCGCGGACAAGGTCGACGCCGCGCTGTCCCGGTACTTCCGCACCGGCAATCTCACGGCCCTGCGCGAGCTGGCGCTGCTCTGGGTAGCCGACCGGGTGGACGACGCTCTGCAGCGGTACCGCGCCGACCACGACATCGGGTCGGCCTGGCCGGCCCGGGAACGTGTCGTCGTCGCGCTCACCGGCGGGCGGGCGGGCGAGACGCTCATCCGCAACGCCGCGCGAGTCGTCGGCCGGGCTGTCGGCGGCGACCTGCTCGCGGTCTACGTTGCCCGGGGCGATGGGATCGCCGGCAGCTCCCCGGCCGATCTCGTCCGGCAGCGGCACCTCGTGGAGTCCCTAGGCGGCACCTTACAGACGGTGACCGGGGAGGACGTCGCCGCCGCGATCCTCAGTTTCGCCCGCGGGGTCAACGCCACCCAGATCGTCCTCGGCATGTCCAGGCGCTCCCGACTTTCGGCACTGCTCACCCGCGGGGTCGGCGAGGCGGTCATCGACGGGTCCGGCGACATCGACGTCCACGTCGTGACCCACGTCGCCAGCCGGTCCGTCGGCCCCTGGCGGCGACGGCGGACCCGACGCAGCTCACCGCTGGGCAGCCGCCGCCGGGCCGCCGGCTGGGTCGCGGCGCTGGCCCTGCCGGTGGTCCTCACCGTGATCCTCGGGTCCGCGGTCGCACCGGTCGACCTGTCGCTGCACCTGATGCTGTTCCTCGCCGCCACCGTCGTCGTCGCCCTCGTCGGCGGATTCCTGCCCGCCCTGCTGTGCGCGGTGGCCGGCGGGCTGCTCGTCGACGTGTTCTTCACCGAGCCCCGCGGCAGCCTCACCGTCGCCAGCTGGCCGGTCGCGGTCGCCGTCGCGGTGTCGGTCGGGCTCGGCGCCGCTGTCGCCTGGGTCGTCGACGCGGCCGCGCGGCGCAGCCAGCAGGCGGCCGACAGCGAGGCCGAGGCCCGCGCGCTGGCGGTGATGACCTCGACGATGATCCGCAGCCCGAACGCCCTGGACGCGCTGCTGCATCAGGTCGCGGACACGTTCGGCATGACGTCGGTCACCCTGCTCGAGCGCGCTGCCGAGCCGGCGCCACCCGACGGGGGCACGCAGCGGGCGGCTTCGCGCGGGGAGGTTGACGGGCAGTGGTCGGTAAGGGCCTCCGTCGGGAGCCAGCCGTGTACCCGACCCGACGACGGGGACATCCGGGTGCCGGTCACCGCGGACATGGCGCTGGTGGCCAGATCCGCCCCGAGCCGCCCGCTGCGGGCCCGGGACCGGCGCCTGCTCGAGGCATTCGCCGCGCAGGCGTCCACCGTGCTGGAGGCCCGGCGACTGCAGCGGGAGGCCGGTCGCGCCCGCCGCGCCGCGGATGGCAACGCTCTCCGTACCGCCCTGCTGGCGGGGTCAGCCACGACCTGCGCACGCCGCTGGCCGCGATCAAGGCGGCCGTGTCCAGCCTGCGCCAGCCGGACGTCGTCTACGACAAGGCCGACACCGCCGAGCTGCTCGCCGGCATCGAGGCCGGGACCGACCGGTTGGACGGAGTCGTCGGCAACCTGCTCGACATGACCCGGCTGCAGATGGGCGACCTGACGGTCCACCGCGAGCGCGTCGACCTCGGCGACGTCGTCGACCGCGCGCGGCTGTCCATGGCCACGCCGTCGATCCCGCGCGGCGAGCCCGGCGCCATCGACGCCAGCGGGGTCGGTGAGGACGCCCCCCGGGCTGTTGCCGACGCCGGCCTGCTGGAGCGGGTGGTCGCGAACCTGCTGGAGAACGCGCACCTGCACGCCCCGGGCGCCCCGGTCTCCGTCCGGGCGAGCACGGCCGCCGGCCGTGTCGAGCTGCGGATCGCCGACCGGGGGCCGGGGCTGTCCGCCGCCCGCCAGCAGGAGATGTTCGCCCCGTTCACCCGGGTCGGTGACACGCCGCCGCCGGGCGGGGTCGGTCTGGGGCTGGCCGTGGCCCGCGGCCTGGTCGAGGCGATGAGCGGCACTCTGACGACCGAGGACACGCCGGGCGGCGGCCTGACCCTGGTCGTCGACCTGCCCGCGGCCGACTCCCCCGCCGAGGTGCGCGCCGAGGGGCCGGCCGAGGTACCGGCCGAGGTGCGCGCCGAGGTACCGGCCGAGATCCCCGCCGACCTGGTCCGCGTCGGTCACGACCCCGCCTTGCCGCCGGCGCGGCCGCCGCTGGTCGGCCGACGGTGAGCCGGGTTCTCGTCGTCGACGACGACCCGGCGCTGCTGCGGACGATGGCGATCAACCTGCGGGCACACGGCTACGAGGTCGTGCTGGCGGCCACCGGCGCGGAGGCGCTGCGAGCGGCGGCGGCGGCGCACCCGGACGCGGTGCTGCTCGACCTCGGGCTGCCGGACATGGACGGCCAGCAGGTCCTCGAGGGCATCCGCGGCTGGTCCCCGGTCCCGGTGATCGTGCTCAGCGCCCGCCGGGTGTCGGACGACAAGGTCGACGCCCTCGACGCCGGCGCCGACGACTACGTCACCAAGCCGTTCGGGATGGACGAGTTGCTCGCCCGCCTGCGCGCCGCCGTCCGGCGTGCCCGACCCACCGGCGCGGACGTCGCGCCGGTGGTGGACACCGGCGCGTTCGTCGTCGACCTGGCCGCCCGGCGCGTCCAGCGGGACGGCAGCGACGTCCGCCTCACCCCCACCGAGTGGTCGCTGCTGGAGGCACTCGCGCGGCGCCCGGGCACCGTGGTGGGACAGCGAGAGCTGTTGCGGGAGGTGTGGGGTCCGGCGTACGAGACCGAGTCGCACTACCTGCGGGTCTACATCGCCCAACTGCGCCGCAAGCTGGAACCGGAACCCGGCCGACCGCGACACCTGCTCACCGAGCCTGGTCGCGGCTACCGGCTGGAGCTCGCGGGCACGGTCTAGAGCGAGAGCACCGCCTGCGGTAACGGTCAGGCGGTGAGGTCAGCGAGGGTCTCGGTGACGGTGGCGGGATCCAGCGCGCAGGTGGCGCGGCCCACGGAGAGCTCGACCCGCACCACGTCCGGGTCGGGCGTCCGCATCGCCTTCGGCCACACCCACAGCCCTTCGTCGTCGGCGATCCGGCGGGCGTTCGCGGCGTACCGGTCGCCGGGAACGGTCAACAGCAGGTGCATCATCGGCGTCTGCGGCGGGTCCGGCACGACGCGGACGCCCGGGACGGCGCGCACCGCGGCGGCGATGGCCCGCGCGTGCGCCAGGCGCCCGGGCATCTCTGCCAGCCGCTCCGGCAGCAGCGCCAGCGCGGACGCCGCCAGCGGCCACAGGCCGTACAGCGTGCCGCCGAGGCGCCGTCGCCACTCGCGCACCTGTGCGACCAACTCGACAGATCCGGCCACGCAGCATCCGGGGAGAGCACCGATCCCCTTGTAGAACGAGACGTACACGGAGTCGAACAGAGCGCTGATCTCGGCCGGGGTCCGGCTATAGCCGGCGCTCGCCTCCCACAGCCGTGCACCGTCCAGGTGCGCCGCGGCCCCATGGTCGCGGGCCCACCGGACCTGGTCGACGAGGTCGTCCCAGCTCGGCAGCTGACCACCGAGGTCGCGCTGTGGCAACTCCAGCAGCAGCGCCGCTACCGGTTCGGCGACCGCGTCCAGGTCCGCCCGGGTGATCAGCCGGTCCGGACTGCCGACCGGACGGCCCAGCAACCCGTGCAACCGGGCGGGCGCCTGCTCCTCGTGGGCGTCGAGGTGGCAGTACGGGTGCCACAGCACCGTCCGGCGACCCCGGGCGTCGGCGTGCACCCGCAGCGTCGCGCCCTGCGCCATGGTCCCGCTGGGCAGGAACACGGCGGCGGGCTTGCCGAGCAGGTGCGCGACGTGGGCTTCGAGGTCGGCCACGACGCCGCCGTCGCCGTAGACGTCGGGCACGACGCCGGCCGGGATGCGGGCGAGTTGCTCGGCGGGCGACACCGGGCCGTCGCCGGTCAGGAACCGGGTGCAGGCGTCCCGCCGCTTGCGTGTCTCGTCGTCCACGGCCGGCAGTGTCGCAGCAGGCGCTACCCGGCGACGGCGGTCGCCAGCCCGGCGTTGGTGGCGTTCGCGTCGCCGCGCTGCGGCCCGGGCCGCGAACGACGACGATGACCGAGTGTCCAGCTCGGTGTCGACCCGCATCGTCCGGGCGGCGTCCCGGCTGCGCGGCGAGCGGGCCATCCACGCGCCGGGCATCGCGCTGACCGGCTGGGTGGACGTCCCCGGCGGCGCACGGCTGGGGATCCCGGTCTTCGACGGCCCGGGGCGCTACCGGGCGCTGGTGCGCTTCTCCCGCGGCGCGGGGCTGCCGCGGGGACTCCCCGACGTGCTCGGCATCGCTGTCCGGCTGCTCGACGCCGGCGGGCCGGGCCGCCACCAGGACCTGCTGATGGCGACCGGTGCCCGCTCGGTGGTGCTGCGCAGCCTTCCCCTGCCCCGACTGGACCTGCTCGGGTCGTGGTACAGCTCGGTGGCGCCGTACCGGGCGAACGGGCGCCGCCTGCTCTTGGGCGCCCAACCCCTTCCCAGCCGGCCCAGCGGCGCTGCCCGGGTGGTGGCCCTGGACCGGTTGCGCGACGTGCTGCCTCTCCGGCTCCGGCTGCTGGTGGCGACGATGTCCGGGCCGTGGCAGGCGGTCGGCACCGTCACCGCCGACGCGGTGCTGCCGGCGCCCGAGGGCCGCCTCGTCCGGTTCGACCCGTACACCGACGGAGGCGGCCTGGTACCGGTCGGGGTCGTCAACCGGCTCCGGCGCGGCGCCTACCCGGCCAGCCACGTCGGCCCGGACGCCTGACACCGGACGCCTGACGACTCGCGCGGCATTGCCCGGACAGCCGCGACGGGGTTGGGTGGGCGGCGCCGGAGCCCCGGCTCGGCCGTGTGTCGGAGGAGTGCGTATGCCTGGCTACGTGATCGGCGTCGACTGCTCGACGACCGCGACCAAGGCGGTCGTGTTCGACGCCGCCGGGACCGCCGTCGCGGAGGGCCGGCGCAGCTTTCCGCTGTCCCGGCCACGACCGGGCTGGCACGAGCAGGACGCCCGGACCTGGCGGGAGTCGACGTTCGGCGCGCTGGCCGACGCGGTGAGCCAGGTCGACGCCACCGACGTCCTGGCGATCGGGCTGACCCACCAGCGGGAGTCGTTCGTCTGCCTGGACGAGCGGGGCTGGGCGATCCGCCCGGCGATCCTGTGGCTCGACGGCCGCGCCGGCCCGCAGATCCGAGAGCACGGCTCTGCTGCGGTGCACGAACTGTCGGGCAAGCCGCCTGACGTCACGCCCGCCCTGTACAAGCTGCTGTGGCTGCGGGAGAACGAGCCACAGACGCTGGAACGCGCGGCGATGGTCACCGACGTGCACGGCTACCTCGTGCACGCGCTGACCGGACAGTGGAGGACGAGTGTCGCGTCCGCGGACCCGCTCGGCCTGGTGGACATGAGCACCGGCGCGTGGTCCGAGCAGCTGCTGGGCATGGTCGGGCTGACGCTCGGCCAGCTGCCGGAGGTCGTCGCGCCCGGCACGGTCGTCGGCGAACTCACCGACGAGGCGGCCCGGGCCACCGGGTTGCGGGCCGGCGTCCGGGTCGTGGCCGGCGCCGGGGACGGGCAGTCCGCCGGGCTCGGCGCGGACGTCACCGTCGCGGGGCGGGCGTACCTCAACCTCGGCACGGCGGTCGCGGCAGGCACCCACTCGGACACCTACCGCTGGGACCGGGCGTTCCGGACGATGTTCAGCCCCGTCCCGGGCGCGTACACGCTGGAGACACTGCTCTCCGGTGGGACCTACATCGTCTCCTGGTACGTCGAGCGGTTCGGCTCGATCCCCGAGCTGGGGCTGGGCCTGTCGGCCGAGCAGGTTCTGGAGACCGCCGCCGCGCAACTCCCCCGCGGGTCCGACGGCCTGATGCTGCTGCCCTACTGGAACGCCGCGCAGACGCCGTACTGGGACCCGGCGGCCCGCGGCGTCGTCCTCGGCTGGCAGGGAATGCACGGCAAGGCCCACCTGTACCGGGCCGCGCTGGAGGGCATCGCCTACGAGCTGCGGCTGCAGACCGACGGGGTCGACGCCGTGCTCGGCTCCCCCGTCGAGCGGTTCTACGCGATGGGCGGCGGCTCGCGGAGCCCGCTGTGGTCCCAGCTGGTCGCCGACATCACCGGCCGGCCGGTGACCCTGTGCCGGGAGACCGAGACCACCGCTCTCGGTGCGGCAATCCTCGCGGCGGCAGCCGTGGACCTGCACGGGAGCGGTGCTCCGGGGAGGGCGTCCGCGCCTGCTGCGACCCCCGACGCCATCAGGGCTGCGGCGGACGCGATGACCGGGTTCGCCCGCACGGTGCACCCGGACCCGGTGGCCGCTGCGGTGTACGACCGGTTCTTCGACGTCTACCGGGACCTGTACCCCCGCCTGGCCGACCTGTTCCCGCGGCTGGCGGAGGCCACGCGACTCGCCGACGGTCAGGGGTGACCGTGCCAGGGTGACCGCCACCAACCGGAGGAGAGACGTGCCCGAACGGACAGTCGTCACCGTGCTCGGCGCCGGCGCGATGGGTGCGGCGCTGACCCGCCCGCTCGCCGAGAACGGCCACGACGTCCGGCTGTGGGGGACGTGGCTGGACGACGACATCGTCGAGGCGCTCCGGGCCGGCCATGACCACCCGCGCATCCACGTGGCCGTCGACCCCCGCGTCCGGGTGTTCGCCAGCGGCGAGCTCGAGCAGGCGATGGACGGTGCGCGCGTCGTCGCTCTGGCGATCAGCTCCGACGGGGTGGTCGACGTGCTCCGGCGGGCCGTCCCGTTCCTAGGCCCCGGCAGCCTGGTCTTCATCACCACCAAGGGGTTCGGCCGCGACCCCGCCGGGCGGGTGACGATCCTGCCGCCGCTGCTGGAGGCCGAGCTGCCGGGGTCGCTGCGGTCCACGACGTCGGTGCTGGCGATCGGCGGGCCGTGTAAGGCCAACGAGGTCGCCGCCGGCCGACCGACCGCGAGCGTCTACGCCGGGAGGGTCGACGCCGTGACGCGGGTCCGCGGGCTCGCGCAGACGCCCTGGTACCGGATCCAGGCCACCGACGACATCCCGGGCCTGGAGGTCGCCGCGGCGATGAAGAACGTGTACGCGATGGCGCTGGGCGTCTGCGAGGGACTCGGCGAGCGGGGCACCGCCGGTGGCTCACCGGAGCCCTGGCACAACCTCGCGTCCGCGGTGTACACCCAGGCGCTGCTGGAGATGGGCCGCCTGGCGGTGGCGCTCGGCGGCCGGGCGGAGACCGTCTACGGGCTGGCGGGCAGCGGAGATCTGCAGGTCACCAACCTGTCCGGGCGCAACAAGCTCTACGGCGTCCGGATCGGCCGCGGGGAGCAGGCCGGCGAGGCGCTGGCGGCCATGCGCGCAGCCGGCCAGACGGTCGAGGGCGTTCCCGCGTGCGCGCTCGCGGCGGAACTGGTCACCTCCGGCGCCGCCCCGGGCGTCGGCCCGGACCAGACACCGCTACTCACCGCCCTGGGCCGCGTCCTCGACGGCGAGCCGGATGTCGTCGGCACCCTGTCCGCCGCCGTCCTGCCGGACTGACATCACTCGCCGGACCCGTCTGGCCCGACTGGCCCGACTGGCCGGACTGGCGTCGATCAGGCGCCCAGCCGGTGCGTGTTTCGATGGCCGCCCGATCACTGATCCGGCCGGCAGGCCTCGAAGGGACACCCGTGGACTACTTCGGCACCGACCTGGCAACCGCTGTCCGGCAGTGGTGGTCCGAGACGTTCGTCGCCGAGGTCGAGAAGAAGTTCCCCGGCGCCTCGCTTGCCGTCGTGCTGCTCCGCTCCGAGGTCGCGCACGACTGGCGCGACCCGGGCGCTGCGGACTCCGTGCTCCTGGAGCTCCGGCACGGCGACGGCGACACCGACCAGCTCGTGGCCAACATCCACCACAAGCTGCACTTCACGCTCCGCACGGGCCTGGACTCGATTCACGCCAGGCGGAACCCCCACCTGATCGAGGCCGGCGACTTCCCGCACGGCGGGGCCGTCAGCCACCGCGGGTTCTTCGGCGGCGTGTCGGGGCTCGTCGAGGAGTCCGACGCCTGGCTCGCCCAGCAGGTGATCGACCAGCTGGTCACCATCCGGGCCGGCATCGCAGACAGCGCGGTCGCCGCCAGCCTGGCCGGTGCCCCCGGCTGGAGTTACCTGCCCAACGAGATCCCGCCCGCCTGAGGCGGATGACGCGCCGACCGCGACTCCCCGCGTCAGCGCAGCGGCCGGAAGAACGCGGTGAGGTCGTCGGCCAACAGGGCTGGCTCCTCGTGGGCGGCGAAGTGTCCGCCGCGGGGCATCCGGGTGAAGCGGGTCACGTTGTAGGTGCGTTCGACCCAGCTGCGCGGGGGGTGGGACAGGTCGGCGGGGAACATTGCCACCGCCGTCGGGACGGCAACCCGCTCCAGCGGGCCGGCGGTGTCCCGTCCGTACTGCCAGTACGGGCGGAACGACGTCGAGATCGTGTTGGTGAACCAGTAGATCGACGCCTGGGTCAGGATGAAGTCGTCGCTGAACCGGGTGGACAGGATGCCGCCGCTGTCCGTCCACGCCCGGTACTTCTCCAGGATCCAGCCCAGCAGGCCGGCCGGTGAGTCCGACAGCCCGTAGGCGACGCTGAGCGGTCGGGTGTGCTGTTGGTGTTCGTACGCCCCCTCGTCGTCCTCCCACGCGGCGACTTCGTCCAGGTATGCCTGCTCGTCGGCGGTGACCGACGACGCGTCGACGTCGACTGGGTTGGCGACGGCGAGCAGGTGGATCCCGACGACGGACGCCGGGTGGGCCTGCGCGAGCAGCGCCGTCGTCCCCGCGCCGAGATCCCCGCCGTGCGCCGCGTACCGGCCGAAACCCAGCTCGTCGTGCATGAGCCGGTGCCAGAGCTCGTGCGTGGGGGTGGCGTCGAGGAGCGACGGCTGCTGGGGGGTGAAGGCGAAGCCGGGCAGGCACGGCACGACGACGGTGAAGGCGTCCGACGGGTCGCCACTGGACGCGGACGGATTCGCGAGCCGCCGCGCCAGCGTCACCAGCTCGAGGAACGAGCTCGGCCACCCGTTCGTGAGCACCAGCGGCAGCGCGCCCGGTCGCTCGGCGTCGAAGCGCAGGAAGTGGACCGGGAGCCCGGCGATGTCCGCGACGTACCAGGGCAGCGCATTGATCTCCGCCTCCTGCGCCCGCCAGTCGTAGTCGGAGGCCCAGTGGGACACCAGCCGGCGCAGCTCGTCCGGATCGGTCCCGGCCTCCCACGACGCCTGCGGCCACGGCGGCGGCCACCGGGTCGCGCGCAGCCGGGACCGGAGGTCCGCGAGCTCGTCGTTCCCGACAGCGAGCACTGCTCCGACAGGGGTCGTGACCATGGGTCGATCATCTCCGACCGGTCGGCTCGTCGCAGCGGCCGCCGGCCGCCGGCCGCCGATAACGCGTTGACGGCCCGGCGCGATGCTGGTCGACTCGAACCTCGACCAGGTGCCGAACCCGGCACTCACCCTCCGACGGAAGGCGTCCTCCCTCTCATGCGTCCAGCTCTCGTGTCCTCTCGGCAGCCCCTTCCCTGCTCCGACACGAGGTCCGGTGAGAGTTCTCAACCTGGGCGTGCTGGCGCACGTCGACGCCGGTAAGACCAGCCTGACCGAGCGCCTGCTGTACGACGCGGGCGTGCTCGACGCGATCGGCAGTGTGGACGCGGGGACCACCGCGACGGACACCCTCGCCCTGGAACGCACCCGCGGAATCACCATCGAGGCCGCGGTGGTCGCGTTCCGCATCGGCGACGTGCTCGTCGACCTCGTGGACACCCCCGGACACCCCGACTTCATCGCGGAGGTCGAACGCTCGCTGGCGGTCCTGGACGCCGCGGTCCTCGTGGTGTCCGCCGTCGAGGGCGTGCAGCCGCAGACCCGCGTCCTGTTCCGCGCCCTGCGCCGCCTTCGAGTGCCGACACTGCTGTTCCTCAACAAGGTCGACCGGATGGGCGCGGACCCGGACCGGGTGTTCACCGAAATCAGCGGGTCGCTGAGCCCGGACGTGGTTGCGATGACGCGCACCGACACGCCGGGGACCCGGGGAGCGGCCGTGATCGCCCAGGAGGCCGCCGACCTCGACGGCGAGCTGGTCGAGGTCCTGACCCGCTCCGACGACGCGCTGCTCGGCCGCTGGGTCGCCGACCCGGCCGCGGTCGGCTCCGCCCAGCTGCGCGTGGCCCTGGCCGCAGCGACGGGCGCCGGGCGGCTGCACCCGGTGTTCTGCGGCTCCGCGCTGACCGGCGCCGGCGTTCCGGAGCTGACGGCCGGGCTGGTCGACCTGCTGCCGGCGTCCGCCGGCGACTCCGACGGGCCGCTGTCCGGCGTGGTGTTCGGCGTCGACCTCGCCCCGTCCGGCCGCGAGTCGGCGTCGGTCCGCCTGTTCTCCGGGACGCTCGCCGTCCGCGACCGGCTCGCGTCGCACCGCCGGGTCACCGGCATCCGCGTCCACGAGAGCGGCGGTCTCGTCGACTCGCGCGTGCTGACGGCCGGCCGGGTCGGCGTCGTCCGAGGCCTCGACGGGGTCCGGATCGGGGACGGCATCGGGCTGGCGAGGCCGGTCACGGCGCCGTCGTTCGCCCCACCCGGCCTGGAGACGGTCGTGGACCCGGTCGACCCCGCCCGGCGCGGAGCACTGCTCGCCGGACTCTCGGCGCTGTCGGCGCGGGACCCGTTCATCCGGGTGCGCCAGGACGACGCGCGGCGGGAGGTGGCCGTTTCGCTGTACGGGGAGGTGCAGAAGGAGGTGCTCGCCGCCCGGCTCGCCGACGGCTGGGGCGTCGCTGTGTCGTTCCGCGACACCACGGTCGTCTGCATCGAGCGCGTCACCGGGACCGGCGAGGCGGTCGAGGTCATCACCACCGGCGACAACCCGTACCTGGCCACCATCGGTCTTCGCGTCGCGCCCACTCCTCCCGGCAGCGGCGGCGTCTGCTACCGGCTGGAGGTCGAGCCGGGATCACTGCCCGCGGCGTTCCGCACCGCACTCGAGGACGGTGTGCGCGACCTACTCACCGCCGGCGGCCCGCACGGGTGGCCGGTCCCGGACGCGGAGGTGACGCTCATCCGCAGCGGCTACTGGGCGCGCCAGAGCCATGCTCACGCGACGTTCGACAAGGCGATGTCGAGCGTGGCCGGGGACTTCCGTTCGCTGGCCCGACTGGTGCTCGCTACCGCACTCGCCCGGGCCGGCACCGAGGTGTGCGAGCCGGTCCACCGGGCGCTGCTCGACCTGCCGGCGACCAGTCTGCGAGCGGTGCTCACGGTAGTGGCGCGGCTGGGTGCTGTGCCCGGAGCGGGCAGCGACCACGGCGGACGGGTCCTGTTGCCCGTCGACATCCCGGCCGCTGCCCTGCCGGAGCTCACCCGCGCACTGCCCGGACTGACCTCGGGGGACGGGGCGCTGGAGTCGGCGTTCGACCATCACGTCCCGGTGCGGGGCCCGGTGCCCGACCGCCCGCGAGCCGGGCCGGACCCCTTCGACCGCCGGGCCTACCTGCGCCAGGTCCCCCGGTGAGCGCTCAGCTGCCGGCGAGGATCTCGTCGATCTGACCCATCGCCGCGGTCATTCCCTCGACCATGCCCATCCCGATCAGCTGCTCCATCTGCTCGGAGGTGGCGAACCGGGCCGTGGTCGTCATGCGCGTGCCGGTGGGGATGCCCACCAGCTCGACCGAGGACTGGGTGACCGGCAGGCTCGGGTCGGGCGTGCCGTCCTCGTTCGCGAAGCCGTCCTCGAACTCGATCAGCCTCGGCTCCTCGACGGTGAGCAGCCGCCACCAGCCGTGTGCCGACCCTCCGTCCGGGCCGTTCATTACGTAGTGGGCGCTGCCGCCGGCGACGAGGTCGTGCTCGAGGAACGTCGCCGGCCAGGTCGGCGGCCCCCACCACCGCTCGAGCTGGCGGGGATCGGCCCAGACCTGCCAGACGCGCGAGGGCGGGGCGGTGAACTCCGCGACGAACGTGGCGGTCAGGGCGTCTGTGTCGTGGGTGGCACTGACGAACGTCATCCGGTCTCCTTCGGGTCGGGCTCGGTCTTCGGGTCGGGCTCGGTGAGGAGCTGGTCGATACGGGCGATCCGGCCGCGCCAGATCTCCTCGAAGCGGTCGAGCAGCTGCGCGGCGGCGCGGACGGTGTCGATGTCGCCGCGCACGACCTGCTCGCGACCGCGGCGTTCCTTGGTGAGCAGGTCGGCCCGCTCGAGGACGGCGACGTGCTTCTGCACGGCGGCGAAACTCATGTCGTACCGGCGGGCCAGGGTGGACACCGAGGCGCCCTCGTGCAGCACACGCACGAGGATGTCGCGGCGGGTGGCGTCGGACAAGGCGGCGAAGACGCGATCGGTGCTCTCGCGGTCTTGTCGACGTACAACCATGCAGTTGTACGTTAGGCGGCGGCTCAGCGGCCGTCAAGACCCCCGCTCATCTGGCTGCGGCGGGTGCCCATCAGCCCGCAGGCGCAGCCGACCGACCGAGTTCTGGCCGAAGTCGAGCAGGTGCCGGTCGCCGTCGAGCTCGACGACCGAGGCGGCGGGCACCTCCTGGGTGCACCGGACCGACGGCCCCGTCGGGGCGACCAGCGAACGGGGGTCGCGGCGGCCGACCCGGACGGGCGTCCACCCGGTCGTGCTCCCGCCGGGCGTCGACCAGCCGGGGTCGGCCAGGCGGCTCGCGGCCGAACCGCCGGCACTCACCGGGCCCGCTACACCACCGCCGATCGGATCCCTGCCTCGCTGTCGAACGGCCACACCGTGACGTCGTCGTCATTCCCCAGCTCGGACACCGCCACGGCCAGGCTCGCGGGTCAAATGGGTAAAGCGGACCGTCGGCGGGTTGCGTGCTTGGCTGATCGTCCGACTGCGGTGACGGTCTTGCCAGGAGTCTCACTCACGGACGGGTGGTGAAGCGGCTGACGGCGGTGCCGGAGATGAGGTGGGCTGCGGTGAGGGGTCCGGTGAAGGTGGACAGTCCGGTGGCCCGGCGGTCGATGTTCGCGATGGGAACGGCCTGAGTGCCGCCGGCGATGACGTTGGCGGCGTACAGGGACCGCGGGTCGGAGCTGTTGGGTGTGTTGCGAGGGCAGATGGTGTTGCCCAAGTGGCGCACGGAGTGGTCGGTGTTTCCCATCAGCTCAGCTGCGCCGGTGAGGGCTGGGCTGTTGGTGCGCAGGTTGCCGGCGACGGCGTTGAACAGGACGTCGACGGTGACGGTGTCGAACGAGTACACGGCCCGCCCGCCGCAGCCGGTGACCACGTTGTTCGCCACCAACATCGGCTTTTGATAGCCGTAACGCGTCTGGTTGGAGTCCAGGGAGATGCCGTTCCCGTCGGTGACGAAGTCGATCCCGCCGGGGGTGAATGGGACGAGGCAGACGACATCGTGGATGTAGTTGCCGATGATCCGGTAGGCGTAGCCGTCGGTAAAAGTGTGACCGGCCGTGAGGTCACGGGCTGCATAGATGCTGATCCCGGACGTGTTGTTCGGGCTGTAGCGCGAGGTCCGGGTGACGTGGTTGTAGCGGATGTCGAGCATGTCGTGGGAGCCGGCGACGTCGAAGCAGTTGATGCCTCCACCAGGGAAGTCGTGGACAAAGGTGTTCCACACGGCAACGTGGTGGCTGTTGCCGTAGATCGAGATCCCGGAGCCGTTGGTGTTCGGGTTCTCCTGGTCACCGCTTACCTCGAAGCCGTACAAGCCCACGTAAGAGGAGGCAATGATGTTGACGAAGTTGTCCGTCGGCGCCGCCACGGTTATGACCGCCGAGGTTTGCGCGGTGGCCGTCATGATCGCCAACCACCCGTCGGGTCGGCCGGTGAAGTTGTCGACGACCGTGTAGCCGTAGACGCCGTCCCCCACGACGATCAGATCACCCGGAAGAGCCTCCGCGATCGCGGTGCTGATCTGGCGCAACGGCGCCGCGGCGGTCCCGGGGGCGGAGTCCGAGCCGGCTCCAGACACATAGACGGTGCGCTGTCCGGCGAGGACGAGCTGACGGAATTGGCTCCGGCGTTGGGTGTCGGTCAGAGCGCCAGGGTTGGTCCTTGGACCCCAGGCCCGCCCGGGCAGCGCCGCGGGAGCGATCCCCGCAGCGGAGGTGGTGCTGACGTCCATAGCGTCAGCTTCCTCGGGCCCGTGCAGCGCTACCGCCCCGCCGAGCGCGAGGCCCGCGCCGAGCAGCCCACGGCGGGACACGTGGTGGTGGGTCGTCGGGTCCGCGGAGGTGACGAGGTCAGCGGGGTCGAGCCGCGGGGAGGGGACGCGGCGGCGGAGATGACCCCGTCGCTGGGTGGTCGACATGCGGTCTCCTGTTCGCTGACCGTGCCGATCCACGGGGGTCGTGGCAGGCCGGACAGGATAGGAACGTACGACGCCGACCCTGTGCGGACTCTGTGCCGGTCACTGGTTGGGAACGTCGTGAACGGCGAGCGGCTGGTTGGCGAGTAGACCTGTAGGGCCCGTGCTGTTGCGGGAACCCGGGCTGGAAGGTCACTTGACTCGGTACCGGTGCCGTGAGCGAGCCCAGTCGAGATCCGACCCGGTCGCGGAGGCGCGCGACCCGGGGGCCGCCGAAGACTGGTCGCCCCGGGGTTGCGCGTAAGGGTCACGTCCTTCGGCTTCCCGGGACCGGACGGCCACCCCTGTGGTGCCCCCGCGAACAGGCGCGGTTGTTCGCTCAGCTCCCGGTAAGACGCGCCTGTCGATGTCACCGGCCACCCACCGGGATGGGTTGGGGCAGGTCACGTCCCAGAGGACGGCGCCGTCGCCGACGGTCTGCTTGACCCACTCGCCGCTGGCGATGGCCGGTCGGGTGGTGATGAGGGCGTTGCCGGCGTCGTCGGTGGCGACGCAGCGGGCGACCTCGGCGCAGGTGACCGCGGCGATGGCCGCGGTCGTCGCCTGCCAGCTGTCGGAGCGGCCGGCCACAGCCACGAGCTGCCGTCGCCAGGTGACGGCGTCGTCCCCGGGGTCGGTGGTGGTGAACACGTCGCCGTTGCCGTCGGTCGCCGCGCAGAACCGGGCACTGGAAAAGGACACAGTCCGTAGCTGACCTGACCGGCCGAACGGGGAGTGATGCCCTACATCGGCGGTCATTGACCACGTCAGCGGTTCCGGGTGACCGGTCGACGTCGCGCCCGAGACGAGGCGTCCTATATGTGCGGACAGGACCACCAGCACGACCAAGGCGGCTAGTGGCGCGTGTCGTTAGTTCCTGAATGGTATGGGGGTTGCGATGATGGGGTATGGCGAATCGTGCTGCCCCGGCCTTGGCTCTGCGTCCTGGTGATCGTGAGGAGCTGGTGCGGCTGACTCGTGCTAGCAGTGTGCGTGCAGGGTTGGCGTTGCGGCCCGGATCGTGCTGGCGGCTGCGGACGGGCAAGCCAACGAGCGCATTGCCGAGCGGGTCGGCGCCTCGAAGGTGACCGTGCTGAAGTGGCGTTCACGTTATGCCGCTCGGGGAATTACTGGGCTGGACGACCAGGCTCGATCAGGTCGGCCCCGGACCCTGGACCACCGAAGGATCGTCGCGGAGACGTTGAAGCCGCCGCCGAGAAAGTACGGCGTGACGCACTGGTCGTCCCGGCTGCTGGGGCAGCACTTGAAGATCAGCAACGGGACCGTGGCCAAGGCGTGGAGGGACTACGGTGTCGCGCCGTGGCGGGTCGAGACGTTCAAGTTCTCCACCGACCCTGAGCTGGTCGCCAAGGTCACCGACGTCGTCGGCCTCTACCTGGCGCCGCCGGAGAACGCGATCGTGCTGTGCATCGACGAGAAGTCCCAGATCCAAGCCTTAGACCGGACCGCACCGATGCTGCCCATGCAGCCGGGTCTGCCCGAGCGGCGCACCCACGACTACAAACGGCACGGCACGACCACCTTGTTCGCGGCGCTGGAGATCGCCACCGGCAAGGTCACCGGCGCGGTCAAGCCCCGCCACCGCCACCAGGAGTTCTTGGCGTTCCTCAAGCAGGTTGCACGCGCCTACCCCGAAGGTGAGCTGCACCTGGTGATGGACAACTACGCCGCCCACAAGCGGGTCGAGGTCCGTGACTGGCTGACCGCGAACCCGCGGATCCACGCCCACTTCACCCCGACGTCTGGGTCGTGGCTGAACCTGGTGGAGGTCTGGTTCGGCATCATCGAACGCCAGGCGATCCACCGCGGCACCTTCACCTCGGTGCGGGACCTCAACAAGAAGATCCGCGCGTTCCTCGACGGCTGGAACGACCGCGCCCACCCCTTCGTCTGGACCAAGACCGCCGACCAGATCCTGAAGAAGGCCAACCGTCAGACAACTTCAAAGACGGACCACTAGGACAGGGCTTCCGTTAATGTTCACGGTCACCTGGCCGGGCCGGCGGATGTCGTCGGCTCGCCCTGTGGTCGGATCGTCAGCGACCGGCGGGGTAGGTGGCGAGCGGCCGCGTCGCCACGATAGTCAACAGGGGCCTGCTCGACGGGGAGGCGCTCGAGGTCCGCGGTCTCGCCGACGCCGGAGGATTGGTAGTGGCGAGCGCGGGGGCGGACGGGGTTGCGGTGGGGTTCGACACCGAGAGGGCGCCGGGAGCCCCGGATACCGACGCGGTCGGCGTGGCTGCTGCCGCAGTCGTGGGAACGATCGGGACGACGTCGGAAGCGTTCGCGGGGTGTGACTGGTGGCTGGTGGTGTACGCGAGGGTTCCCGCGCCGGCCGCGAGGAGGACGGCGACCCCGCCGACGGTGATCGTGCGGGCGAGATGGCGGCCCGGTTCGCCCCTGGCCGCGACCGTGCCTCCCCCGGTGGCCGGCGA
>JAABUO010002449.1_pt1 | contig 22578 bp, 22 predicted proteins | sample 5559291 | NCBI WGS metagenome assembly JAABUO01 (sample SAMN10711878, study PRJNA513372) | rock metagenome | isolation source: Antarctica rocks | place: Antarctica: Victoria Land, Finger Mt sud
CAATCCCATCGAGAAGGCCTGGAGCAAACTCAAACAAAGCCTCAGAGCCCTCGGCGCCCGCTCCGAACAAGCCCTTCATCATACCGTCGCGCAACTGCTCCCAACCATCACCCAGAACGACGCAACGACGTGGTTCAGACTCCCATTTACAGCTCTATAGCTGTTAGTGAACTGCTCTAAACGGGGCAATGTTCGCTATGCGAGGTGGAGCACCTTTAGGGGTTCTCTGATCTTTAGGGGTTCTCTGATTAAGTACTGCTGGTTTCTGCGGATTAATTATCTTGTGTTGGACGAGGTGTTTTATGAAGCAGCAGACGTTGGCTTTGGCGGCTGGATTTGAGAAGTTTGGCAGCAGAGCCGGCGTGCGGAGTTTCTGGCTGCGATGGATCGGGTGGTTCCGTGGCGCGAACTGGTGAGTTTGATTGAACCTTACTGTCCGAACACGGGCAAGGGCCGTCCGCCCATCGGTGTGGAGCGGATGCTGCGGATTTATTTTCTTCAGCAGTGGAAGCAAGCTGATCCACTCGGTCCAAGCCACGGCGGCCAACATCGCCGACAGCCGGGTAATGAGCGCGCTCTTGCATGGCAACGAAACCGAGTGGGGGGCGACCAGGCGTACCAGGGCCAGGCCGCGGTGCTGGCAGAACTTGCGCCCAGGCTATCGACCGCACCAACCGTCGCTGGCGTACCAAGTCCTTCGAGTATCCCGAAGTGCGCGAAGAGAACCGCATCAGAGCAAGACCCGGTCGCGCGTCGAACATATTTTCGCGACCATGAAGCTCCAGTTCGGGTTCAGCAAGGTGCGCTTCCGCGGCCTGGCTAAAAACCTCATCGGCTCCAAACCACCTGCGCACTCATCAATCTCTGCACCGCGCGCAAACCTCTGCTGGAAGGACTTGCGCAGAGCCGCGCCTGAAGACGCCCTATGAGTCTCTAAACCAACCACAACACACCCACCAGACGCGTTTCGCCAGGAAAACGAATCTAAACTCGCCTCCCCAACGAAATCCACCCTTAGGGATCTCTGATTAAGTCCAATTGAGCAAAAAAAATGCCCTGTTTCAGTACGCCGAATCTAATCCGTAAACACTTAATGAGGTTCCTTAGTTCAGAGCATCCTTAAGTAGAGGATGCAAAGTTCGCAATGTAAGAACAGGGCAGCCGTACAAGCCTACCCTGCGGTGTGGCACTCGTTCTACGTTGCGTTATTCACATTGCGAACTTTGCGCACACTTTGGTTTTCTTAGTTGAGCCGCTGCAACCGGGCGATCAACTTTTCAGCCAGCGGTTCTCCGCTCTCGGTCCAGAGCAGGCGTGATGCGATGCCGCAGTGCTTTTCGACGGATAACGTAAAGGCCAGCAGCATCTCGATGTTGAGCTTGATGTGCTTGGCCGCGTCTGCACGGGCATCCTCGTCCGCGTAGGCTTCGCTGTCTTCGTCCTCGTCGAGGATCCAGGGCGTGTCCAGGCCAAAGTCTACTCGGATCTGGCCGTTCTGCTCGAAGGTTGCGTTATCAAACTCGGGTCCGAAGGCCAAAAATTTCACAGTAAACGGCTGCTGCCGCCAGACCACGTCGAAGCCTTCCTCGCCGCCCTCCGGAGACCATAGGCGCCACTGCATCTCGAACTCGTAGGCCGTGTCCTCGTGCAGCAACTCCATGGCTTCGGGGATTGCCGCCTCGATCAGCGAGGCCGAGGTATCAGACGTCTCAGCTGCCCGCTGGTCGAGCACATAGACGCGCTGGTAGACGGGCGGCTCGGTAAAGCTGACCGGGTAGGCCGCCGCTGCGGAGACGCGCGGCAGGCCGCTTACACGGGCGAACTGATGCAGCACGCCGATGGTCGCCGCAGGCAGGTCCGCGAAACGGAAGTTGTTGTACCAGACGCTGAGATAAAGCTGATCTGCCATGGTTCAAGTCTAGTCTTTTCGGCGACACTGAACGTGCATGGACGATAAACCACTCGCGCCGGGACTCTACCTGGTCGCCACACCCATCGGCAACCTGGAAGACATTACTCTGCGCGCGCTTCGTGTGCTGCGCCAGGCGGATCGCATTGCCTGCGAGGACACGCGCCAGACTCAGAAGCTGCTGCATCACTTTGGAATCGAGCGGCCGACCGTCAGCTATCACATGCACAATGAAGTTGGCCGCAGCGAAGAGTTGGTTGCGCAATTGCAGGCGGGTGCGCGAATCGCAGTTGTTTCGGACGCCGGCACACCCGGCATTGCTGATCCCGGTGCTCCGCTGGTTGCCGCCGCGATTGCCGCAGGGGTCGCTGTTTATCCGATTCCAGGTGCCAATGCTGTGTTGGCTGCACTGATCGCCAGCGGACTTTCCGCCGAGACGTTCACGTTCCATGGCTTTCTTCCATCGAAAGCCGGCCAGCGGCGCAGCGCACTGGAAGCCCTGCCGCGCGACCACGCTACGCATATTTTCTACGAAAGTCCGCATCGCATTCTGGAATCGCTGGCTGATGTTGCTGCAGTTTTTTCGGCGGCGCAACCCATTGTGCTGGCGCGCGAGCTGACCAAGTTGCATGAAGAATTTCTGCGTGGCACGGTGGCGGAGGTGCAGCAGACGCTGTCTGCGCGCGCGGAACTGGCTGGGCATCTGCGCGGCGAAATGGTGCTGCTGTTTGCGTCCTCTGCGCTGGCGGAGGCGAGCGCGTCCACGGAGCAGAGCGTGGCCGCAGCGGTTCGGGCACTGGTCGTAGGCGGGGGTCTGAGCGAGAAGGACGCGCTGAAGCGAATCGCCCGCGAGCGCGGCATCGGCAAGTCGGACGCATACCGCGAACTACAACGTGGACGCCGCTGAGCTGGGCTGGCGTGCGTTCGCCCGAAGCGGCGCGATACCATACGTGGATGCGGGTAAAGCTCCTCTACTTCGGTGTGCTGAAAGAGATCTTTGGCGGAGAATGCGATACTGCTGAGCTTCCCGAAGGCGCGCGCATTGCCGATCTGCTGGACCTGCTCAGGCTCCGCCCCCGGTTTCACGCCGATGCGTTTCGATCGATCGCCGTCGCGGTGAACCGGGAGTACGCGCAGTCTGCGACTGCGCTGGCCGATGACGATGAAGTGGCTCTCTTGCCTCCAGTCAGCGGAGGACATGGAGTCAGAAACGAGATCCCCGATGCGCATTGAAATTCTTGATCACGCGTTGCCCATTGCCGAGGTGATGGCCGAGATCAAGGCTGGTCCGGATGGTGCGGTCTGCACGTTCGACGGGATTGTGCGCGACAATACGCGTGGCCGCCGCACACTTTACCTCGATTACGAGGCCTACCGGGAGATGGCGCTTGAACAGATGCGCGGTCTGGCGACTGAGGCGCAGCAGAAATTTCCGGTTCGCGACATTGCGTTGCTGCACCGGCTCGGGCGAATCGAGGTGGGCGAATCAAGTGTGCTGATCGTGGTTGCGAGCGCACACCGCGGAGCAGCGTTTGACGCCTGCCGCTGGCTTATCGACACGCTCAAACGGCAGGTGCCTATCTGGAAAAAAGAGACGTTTGTGGATGGCGCTGTTTGGGCCGACGGGGAACCCTTTCCGGAGAACCTGTCGGCCGTCTGAGCGCCGTCGCGCAGCCTCGCGCAACTTCGTCCGGCGCAATCCGTCTGAATAGATGAGAACGCATCCATGAAGGTCCTCCATCTTCAGCGAGCGATATTTTTAGCCGGTGTGCTGAGCCTTGGCCTTGCTGCCGCGCCTGCGTGGGCGCAAGCTCCGGTAGAACGCCGTACGCCCGGCAAGCCGATGGAGACGCTGACGCTGAACTCGCGCCTGGTTACGGTGGCGGTTAACGCCGTCGATGGCAACGGCGCACCGGCGGGCGACCTCCAGAAGAACGACTTTCGTTTGCTTGAAGATGGCAAAGAACAGAAGGTCGTGTACTTCGACCGGCAATCGTCTACGCCGCTGTCGATTGTGATGTCCATTGACACGTCGGACAGCGCCTTACGTTTCGAGCGGCTGGAGAAGCAGGCAGCGCGGCGGTTTGTCAGCAACGTGCTGCGGAACGGCAAAGCGCTGAAGCCATCTGATCAGCAAGGCGTTTCGACTCCCGATGAACTCGACCTGATGCAGTTTGCCAATTCGGTGCGCGAACTGGTTGCCTTTACCTCCGACAAATCGCAGATCGACGCGGGTCTGGGCCAACTGACGCGCGGCGAATCGACGGCCATGTACGACGCTATCTTTCTGGCCTCGCAGCGCCTGGGCGAGATCTCTGCGGCGGGCGGCAGGCGGCGCGTGCTGGTCCTGATTACCGATGGCGGCGACACCGTCAACGACACCACCTACGAGCAGGCGCTCGAGCAGGCTCAGCGCGCGGGCGTGGTCATTTATCCGCTGATTATCGTGCCGATCTACGCGGATGCGGGACGCGACACCGGCGGCGAGCACGCGTTGATCGAACTTGCCCGGGATACGGGCGGGAAGTATTTCTACATCAATGACGCACGCGATCTCGGCCCTGCGTTCGAGAAGGTCACGGACGACCTGCGCACCCAATACGTGCTCGGCTACTATGCGCCGGAGAGTACGGCGAAGAGCCGCAGCGACGGTTTGCGCACCTTGCACATTGACGTGACGGACCCAACTGCCGCAGCGCGCGTCCAGCTTCGCTATCGGGGTAGCTACTACGCGTCAACAGCGTCCACCCACTGACCGGTCGCGTGCATCGGTCTAGACTGGGCCAATGGATACTTTGTCTTTTGCCGTTACCGCCTCCGCTATCGCCCGCGAGGCTGGCGCCCTCTTGCGCGATTTCTACGCACGCGGCGTTGTCATGGAGTACAAAGGCGACGTCGACCTGGTGACCGAGGCCGACCGGGCCAGCGAAAGCCTGATCCGCACACGGCTCAACGAGTTGCTTCCCGGCCATGGCATCTACGGCGAAGAAGGCACGCGCGAAAACCTCGACCGCGAGTTCCGCTGGTACGTCGACCCGCTGGACGGAACGACCAACTTCGCGCACGGCTTCCCCGTTTTTTGCGTCGTGCTGGGCTGCGAACACCGCCCGCCTGGCCTTCGCGCGGAAGAAGATGGGAGCATGGTCGCGGGTGTGATCTATGATCCGCTGCGGGATGAGCTTTTTTCTGCGGCGCGCGGGCGCGGCGCGTCTCTGAACGGCAGGCCCATCCACGTTTCGCGGACTGCAACCTTGCAGGAAGCGCTTACGGCGACTGGCTTTCCTTCGAGTAAACGGCATGAGTCGCCGAACGTGCATTTTTACCAGGAGATCACCCTGCGCTCGCATGGCGTGCGCCGCGCCGGGTCAGCCGCGCTCGACCTGGCCTACGTAGCCTGCGGCCGGCTGGACGGCTATTGGGAGTTCAAGCTGAATCCGTGGGATACCTCCGCCGGATATTTGCTGGTGGAGGAGGCGGGGGGCAGGATTACTCACTTCGACGGGAGCAAATTTACCCTCGATTCGCGCGAGGTGCTGGCGGCCAATCCTCTGATTTATCCCGAGATGCAGAATGTGTTTGAGCAGATGTTTTCGGGGCGGGGTATGGGGCCGATTCCGACGCCTGAGGAGTTTGCGGCGCGACGGCGTGAGGCCGAGGCGGCTGGCTTGCCCTGAGCGTTTACGATTACCGAGGTTGGGGAACTTCCCGTAGAGCTTCGGCTGCTTGCGCTGGCCCGTATTTTCCTGCTTCAGCGGATTTACGGACGTGAGAACCGGCAACAGCGAGAACAAACGCAGGTTCCCTGCGGGAATGACAACCAGAAGACGGAAGAGTGCAAACCAATTTTGTCGTTTGGAGAGTTGTCGCCCTCACCGCCGAATCTTCTCACTCCTGTACACCATCGGGAAGCAAGCGATAGAATCGACTTCAAAGCTCACCGAAGCACGACCTTTTCAGGTCCCCAGAGGAGATTCGAAAAACATGGCGTATGTCATCGCAGAACCCTGCATCGGCACCAAGGACTCGGCGTGCGTGGACGCCTGCCCGGTCGATTGCATTCACCCCAAGAAGGACGAAAATGGCTACACGGACGCGCAGCAGCTTTTTATAGACCCGGTCGAGTGCATCGACTGCGGCGCGTGCGTCCCGGTCTGTCCGGTATCGGCCATCTATGCCGGCGATGACTTGCCAGAGAAGTGGGCCGATTACCAGGAGAAGAACGCCGAGCATTTCGGCCGCTAAGCGACTCGTTGTTCAGGATGTGACGCGCAGTTCCCGCTGGGGCTGCGCGTACTCTTTTGAAGAGTACCGATGAAGACTCTGGCCAAAACGCGGCATGCAGGTGAGATCAGACGGCGGATGTTGGATCTCGCGCCATCAGACCAGCCGCTCTGGGGCGTGATGAACGCAAACCAGATGATGTGCCATCTTCGCTGGCCCTACTCCGACGCGCTCTCGTCGATGCCAGTCGCCGTAGACAAACTGCCGCTTCCGGCCCCGCTCATCAAGCTGATCTCACTGTATCTGCCGCGTCCGTGGCCGAAGAGCCTACCCACACTCGCAGAGTACCGTGTGGGCAGTCCTGCATTGTCGTCTACGGAATTCGACATGAATCGCGCCGAGTTGCTGAACGCCTTGGACACTTTCTGCGCTGAGCCCAACCTGGTGCGCGCGCATCCTTTCTTCGGGAAGATGAGCCATAGTGACTGGATGCGCTGGGGCTACCTGCACGCTGACCATCATCTGCGGCAGTTTGGGCATTGATGGCCAAGGGCCGCGCAATTGAACTCGCTGGCGAAGCGATTGTGCTGCGCACCTGGCCTTTCCTGGAAGCCGACCTACTGGTTTCTTTTTTTACGCGCGAACATGGACGTTTGAAGGGGGTCGCCCGCCATGCGATGCGCAGCCGCCGGCGGTTTGGCGGTGCGCTGGAGCCGATGTCGCACGTGCGCGCCCACTGGACAGAACGGCCTCTGCGCGGGGCGATGCTCGAGGGCGATCTGGTGCGGCTGGATTCGTTTGAGCTGCTGTCTTCGCCGCTCTCCGCGCCAGTCGATTATGCGCGTCTTGCGGCGCTCGAACTGCTTGCCGAAGTGCTGGACGAGCTGCCGGAGGGTGCCGCGGACGATCCCGTCTTCCGGCTGACGCTGTCTGTTCTTGCAGCGCTTGAGTCTGGACCTCCGGGACTGCCAGTGACCTACTTCTGCTTGTGGATGAACCGCTTGATGGGCTGGATGCCGGAACTGCATCGCTGCATTGTCTGCGGGCACCCGCTGACCGGACCTGGTGCGCGTGCGGCGTTTTACTCGCCCACGGCGGATGGCCTCACCTGCGCGGACGACCGCCGCCCCGCCAGCCTGGCGCTGCCCGCCGGTGTTGTGGCCGACGCGCAGAGTATCCTGCGCGAACCGCTGGCAGCGTTGAGCCAGCAGAGTTGGCCGGCGGCGCGCATTCGGAGGCTGCGCCGGTTTGCACTCGACACCCTGGAGCGCCACCTGGAGCGCCGGGTTGCGGCTGCACGCGGGATTGTGCGGTCGGAACGTTCCGGTGGGCTGCAAGACTGATTGAGTTTCTGCGTAACCTCCTTACTGGCAGCGCGTCTGAACAAATGAACCTGCAAACCAAGATTTACCTTGTCAAAAGCGTTGTGGCGACTTACTCCTGTGGTACTTTTGAGAGCGATGGTGGAAATGCGGCAAGTTGGGACGATGGCACGGGCGAAGATGTACGGCTTGGCCCTGTGCTTCCTCATGCTTGTGTTTTTCTCTTCGGTCAAGCTTTCCGTTTACCACTCCGGTGACCGCGATTTCGCCTCCGCCAAACTGTGGCAGCAGGATACGTCCGGCAACCAGACAGTTCAGGTTGAAGACCAGCAGCAGGCCACGATTGCTGTGCTGTCCTTGCTGTTGCTGCTGGTTGTCCCGGCGCTTGCGCTGACGTGGATTTCGCGCAGCAATTTTGCCCCGCTGCCCAGTGGGTGGCAATGGTTGTGCCCGGCCCTGTTCCTGCGGCCTCCACCAGTCGCGTAGGACACCTGCGTCTGAACGCTTCGGCGTTTGTTCTTAAGTCTCTATCCCCACTTCAATAGTCTGGACCTTTCTTCGAGGAGATCTCTGCGATGGCGTTCCTGCCCAATCGTATTGCGTGTGTGCCCCGTGGCATGCGCGTACTTGCCCTGCCCCTGCTTTGCGCGTTTGCAGGTTGCCATCAGCCAGCCGCATCGTCCTCTGATGTCTCGGGCAAAGATGCCACCGTGGTTGCGCCCATTGCGATTGCCCAGCAAGTTCCGCTGGCCAATACCTTTGTGGTTGCGGGCGAGTTCCTGCCCTACCAGGAAGTTGAGCTGCATGCCAAGGTCGCAGGCTATATCAAGTCCATTCGCGCCGATATTGGCGACCATGTACACCAGGGCGAGGTGTTGGCTACGCTGGATATTCCCGAGCTGGAGGCCCAGGTGCAAGGAGCGGACGCCACTGTGCGGCAGAGCACCGAACGAATTTCTCAAGCCAAGAGCGATGTGCAGCGCGCACAGGCGAATTATGTTGCTTTCCACTCTGCTTCCGAGCGTTTGCAGCGTGCCTCAAAAGCGCAGCCTGGTCTGATTGCCCAGCAGGAACTGGATGACGCGGCCGCGCGCGATCAGGCCGCCTACGCACAGGTAGACGCCGCCAAGTCCGCGCTCGCCGGCGCGCAGCAGGGTTTGCAGGTTTCGAGCGCCACCAGCCTTCAGTACACGTCGATGGCAAACTACTCGCGCATCGTCGCGCCGTTCAATGGAATTGTGACCTGGCGCTACGCCGACACGGGCGCACTGATTCAGGCGGGAACTTCGAACTCTGCGTCGATGCCGGTGCTGAAGATTGCGGAGGTCAACAAGCTGCGCCTACGCGTTCCCATTCCCGCCGCGCTGGTTCCGTCGGTCAAGCTGGGCGACGCTGTCAGCGTGACGATCGACGCAATCGGGCGCACCATTAAGGGCACGATCACACGCACGACCGGGTCGCTCGATATGGCCACCCGCACCGAGCAGGTTGAGATCGACATCCCCAACTCCGACGGAACGCTACAGCCCGGAATGTTCGGCAAGGTCTCGCTCGATCTGCGCAGCGGCAACGTGCTTTCGGTGCCGGTGAACGCGGTGGACAGCAGCACCGGCCAGCCGTTTGTGATGCTCGTCGATGGTGGCGGGGTCGTACACAAGCGCGATATCTCCGAAGGTATTTCTACCCCCGATCGCGTTGAAGTGGCCTCTGGCCTGAATCCTGGTGACAAGGTCATCGTTGCCAATCTGAGTGCCTTCAACGACGGCGAACACGTTACCCCCAAGATCAGCGTTCTGGGCGGCGGCAACGCGGAGGGGAAATAGATGTCAGGTTTTGCGATTCGTTACCCGTTTTTCATCATCATGCTGTGCCTGCTGATCGGCGTCGTAGGTGCCACCACGGTGGCGCGTATGCCGGTCGACCTGTTCCCCGAAATCAACATTCCCGTCGTCGTGGTTGCGACGTTTTATAACGGCATGCCGCCCGAACAGATTGAAGCGCACATTACCAATCCGTTTGAACGCATGTTCACGCTGGGCAGCAATATCGACCATATTGAATCCCGCTCTCTTCCGGGCGTCTCGCTGATCCGCGTTTACTTCCACCCGGGCACAAGCTCGGACGCGGCGGTCACTTCGATTTCGAACCTGGCGCTGGCACAGTTGCGCCGCCTGCCTCCGGGCACGCTGCCTCCTGTCGTGCTCAAGTACGACGCATCCAGTCTGCCGGTGTGCCTGGTCACGTTGAAGGGCAAGGGCCTGAACGAGACGCAGCTGCACGACCTAGGCCAATATAACGTTCGTACAGAACTTGCCAGTGTGCCCGGAGCCTCGATCCCCGTGCCGTTCGGCGGCAAGTACCGGCAGATTCAGGTGTACATCGACCCGGTGAAGCTCGAAGCCCACCAGGTCAGCCCGATGGATGTGGTGCGGTCGATTAACGTGGCCAATACGATTCTGCCCGCCGGTGACGTTGAGATCGGCCCCAAAGATTACAACATCTACACCAACTCGCAACTGCCGGACACGCAGCAGATTGATGACATTCCGCTGAAGACGGTCGGCAACGGGCAACTGCTCGTCTCAGACATTGGCTACGCGAAAGATGCATCCGCCATCCAGACAAATATTGTGCGGGTGGACGGGCAGCAGTCCATCTATCTGCCGATCCTGAAGCAGGGCGGCGGCAGTAACACCATTTCGGTCGTCAACGGCGTACGCGAGGCTCTGCACAATCTGGTGGATGTGCCGAAATCGCTGGTCACCAGGGTGGTGTTCGACCAATCGGCGTTCGTCAAAACGGCGCTGAAGAATCTGGGCAGTGAAGGCGGCATTGGACTTGTTTTGACCGCACTGATGATTCTGCTGTTTCTCGGCAACTTTCGCGCGACGCTCGCGGTCATGCTGTCGATTCCGCTCTCTGCGCTGGCTGCGTTGCTGATTCTCAGCCTACTGGGCGGCACCATCAACTCCATGGTGCTGGGAGGGCTGGCGCTGGCGTTCTCGCGCTTGATCGACAACTCGGTCGTAGTGCTGGAGAACATCTTCCGTCATCTTGAGATGGGCGCGAGTCCGGAAGACGCGGCGGAAAAGGGTGGATCCGAAGTGGCGCTGCCGGTGCTGGCGGCGACCTTCACGACAGCGATCGTCTTCTTCCCGGTCGTCTTCCTTTACGGAGTCAGCCGGTTTCTTTTTGTCGCGCTCGCGCTGTCGGTGGTGCTGTCGCTGTTCGCTTCCTATGTGGTCGCGATGACGGTGGTTCCGCTGTTCTGCTCGCGCTTTATCAAGAACGCGCACATGGAAGCCGCGCATCGTCCGGGCGGCAATCTGTGGGAGCGTTTCGTTCGTGGCTTCAACCGCTTCTATGACCGCAACCTGATCAAGTACGACATCTCTGTCCGTAAGACGCTGCTGCGGCCGGCGGCGACGGTGATCCTGGTACTCGCCGTCTTTCTTTTCTCCTTCGCGCTGTTCCCGTTCATGGGGCTGTCGTTCTTTCCACGCACCGACCCCGGCCAGTTTCTGATCAACGTTCACGCCCCAATTGGTAGCAAAATTCAGCTCACCAATCAGTACATCGCGCGCGTTGAACACGATATTCGTTCGATGGTTCCGCCGAAAGATCTCAACCTGATCGTCTCGAACATCGGCATCACGCCAGGCTTCTCGGCGATGTACACCAGCAACTCCGGCGCGGATACAGCGTTCGTGCAGGTTTCACTGAAGGAAGGCCACACCAGGTCGAGCTTCGACTACATGAACCTGGTGCGCGCCAGGCTGAAAAGCGATCTGCCTGAGGTCTCGACCTACTTCCAGACCGGAGGGCTCGTCGATTCGGTTGTGAATCTTGGACTCCCCGCGCCTATCGACTTACAGGTTGCAGGCAATGATCTGGATGAGATCTATAAGACGGCTGACGAACTTGCGGGTAAGATCCGTCCGCTCAAAGGGGTAAGTGACGTTTACATTCCGCAGGACGTGGACTACCCCGGCCTGCAACTGAATGTGAATCGCGAGATGACGTCGCGGCTAGGGCTCAACTCCTCCGAAGTGGTCGATAACGTGATCACCGCGCTTGACTCGAACGCGATGATTGCGCCAAGCTACTACGTCGATCCGAAGTCGGGTATCAACTACATGCTGGCTGTGCAATACCCTGAGAATCAGGTCAAATCGCTCAACGATTTGGACCAGATTCCGTTGCACTCGAAGGACCACACGCAAGTCACCAACATTGGCGCGGTCACGTCGGTCACGAAGATCAACACGCCGTCTGAAGTCGACCACTATCAACTGCGGCGTGTGATTGACGTCTACGTCTCGCCCTCGGGGCAGGACCTTGGCGGCCTGGCGACGCGTGTCGATAAGGTGCTGAAAGATACCAATATTCCTAGCAACCTGACGGTCACGACGCGCGGCTCGGTCGAAGGCATGCGCAAATCGTTTCAGGCGTTCGGGATTGGCCTGATTCTCTCGGTGATTCTGGTCTATCTGATCCTGATGGCGCAGTTCGCTTCGTTCATTGACCCGCTCATCATCCTGCTGGCTGTGCCGCCAGGCATTGTCGGCGTCATTGTTTTCCTGCTGATTACGCATACGACGTTGAACGTGATGTCGCTGATGGGTGTGGTGATGATGACTGGGATCGTGGTTTCAAACTCGATTCTGATCGTCGACTTTACGCGTAACCTGCGCAAGGAAGGCATGCCGATCGCTGAGGCTGTGGCAATGGCCTGCCGGGTGCGTCTGCGTCCGGTGCTGATGACTTCACTGGCGACCATCCTGGGCATGGTACCCATGGCGCTGGCACTTGAGGCAGGTTCGGAACAGTATGCTCCGCTGGCCCGCGCGATCATTGGCGGTCTGACCGTCTCGGTGATTGTGACCGTTTATGTCGTACCCGCAGCCTATCTGCTGGTCCATCGCAAAGAAGAGCGGAACCAAGCTCCTTCGCCCATGCTGGAGGCCTGACATGTTGAAGACTCCCCTTGCTCTACTCTTTGCTGTTGGAACGGCGTACGCGCAGCAGCCCTCTACGCCCGTAAGCCCCCCGCCGGGAACCATTCCCAGCGGGGCGGCGCCGCTTACGTTTCCGACGTCGACTCCCTCCGCGCCCACGGTGCAAACGCCGGGATCTGCGCCCTCCACGGCTCAGCCGCAGACGACGCTTCCTTCGATGACGCCAATGGGTACACCCCAGCCGATTCAGCTGCCTGTTTTCACACCACCGACGCCTTCCGGGCCTGAGCAATCCCTGACTCTTGCGCAGGCCGAGCAGCGCGCGGTTGCGGCGAATCCGCAGATTACGGCGGCTCGCCTGGAAGCGCTGGGCGCGGGCCAGGTTGTGCGCGAGACCAGGGCGGCCGATCTGCCCAACATCGGATATAACCTAACCGCTGTTACGGCGAATGACAGCGCGCGCATTACGGCGGGTGCGCTGAACAATCCGAGCGTCTACCAGCGTGCCGGCACGGGCGTCTCTGCGACGCAGTTGCTGAGTGATTTTGGCCGCACCCGCGATCTGATCCGTGCCGCGCACCTGCGTGCCCAGGCCTCGCAGCAGACCCAGCAGGCGACCACGAACGACATCACTTTCGCGGTCGATCAGGCCTTCTACCGGGTTCTGGCCGCGCAGTCGATTCTTGCGGTCGCCCAGCAGACCCAGGCCACACGCCAGGAGGCTGCGGATCAGATTCGTGCGCTCTCGCAGGCAAAGCTGAAATCGACGCTCGATCTCAGCTTTGCCGACGTGAACGTTTCGCAGGCCAAGCTGCTGGTGCTCGACGCGCGCAACAGCGCTGCCTCTGCGTTTGCGGTGCTGAACGCGTTGCTGGGCAACGAGGACCTGGTCAACTACAAGCTTGTCAATCCTGCACCGGATGACGCGCCGTCTCTGCCTCCGGCGAATGCTGACCCACTGGTACAACTCGCCCTGCAACAGCGGCCCGATCTGCTCTCGGCAGTCGAGCAGCAGAATGCGGCCCGGCAGTTCAGCGAGGCGGAACGCAAGCTGCGTCTGCCCACTATTACCGCGCTGGGTGCGACCGGCATTACCCCCGTGCGCGCCGACCAGATCACGTCATCCTGGTATGGCGCCGTGGGGGCCAACGTCAGCGTTCCCGTCTTCACGGGCTTCCTGTACGACGCGCGCTACAAGGAAGCTGCCCTGCGCGCGCAGGCTGCCAGCCAGCAGGTGCTGCAATTGCGCCAGCAGGTGGCCCGCGACGTACGCGAGAGCGTTCTCCAGGCGCAGAGCAACTTCGAGCGCATCTCCGTCACCCAGCAGATTCTCAGCGAAGCCAACACGTCGCTGCAACTGTCGCAGACACGCTACAAGCTGGGCATCTCATCCATCGTCGAGCTGAGCCAGGCGCAATTGACCCAGACCCAGGCCCAGATCGACTTCGAGAAGGCGCGTTTTGACTATGAAACGTCGCTTTCGGCGTTGCGCTATCAGACCGGCCAGTAGCTTGGCGCAGTCGTAAAATCTGCGGTGAGGCGCCTCACACCTCTGTCAGACCCACCCAACAGGTGCCCTACAAAAGTGCTATGGCGGAGGTAAGATCACACCCATAATATTGCCAAATAATGGCAACTCTGCTGCAATCTCCGGTGCCATCGGCTGCGACAGATGCCGCCGGGTCATGGGAACGGGTACGCGAAATGCTGTGCGTGGGTGGCATCCTCCTCGGAGCGAGCCACAAGGGTGCCTCTGCAATAATGGACGAGTTTCAATCCTCTTGCCCCGGGGCACCATCCATTCTCAACTCAGCGGATCCCAACTTCGAACCAGCGCTTAATCGTCATCCACCACTACACGAGGCGAAGCGGAGGGCTTCCAGACGCACTCCGGAGACGATCTGCCTGGCTCTGTACAGCGCACTTGTCGCCTTCGCCATTGCGCATCACGAGCCCTGGGCTGACGAAGCGCAAGCCTGGCAGTTAGCCCGGAGCCTCACCCCGTGGCAGCTCCTGCATACTTATCTTCACTATGAAGGCTCCCCCGGTCTCTGGCATCTTTTTCTCTGGATGCTGATTCACCTGGGCGTCGGATATACAGGCGTGCACTGGATCTGCGGCGCGATCGCTCTGGCGGGAACGGCAATTCTGCTCTATCGGTCACCGTTTCCGCTGTACCTTCGCCTCTTGCTTCCCTTCACCTTCTTCCTGGCTTTTCAGTACGCCGTGATTGCACGAAGCTACGTATTGGTTCCGATCCTGCTGTTCTCCACGGTAGCTCTTTGGAAACGCAATCCTGTTCTGCTCGCTGTGCTGTTAGGCCTGATGGCGAACCTTGCCGCTCACGCGACCGTAATGGCTGTGGGGATGTCGTTCGTTTACTTTTTGGATGGCAGCTACAGGAGGTGGCCCAAACAAACTCTGCTGGCTGCGGCATCCGTGCTGATCGCCGCCTGCGCGTTTGCATTATGGACCGCTTACCCGGCCCATGACGTTATCATCGTGTCCTACCACCCCAGAGGAGTTGCCATAGCTCCTCTCAGCCCGGCGGTGAAGCTGCTGGTGGGGTCGCTTAGGTCTCTGCTGTTCGGTTTGTGCGATCCGTGGTGGCTGAGTCTGTTCTTCTGGGCCGCCGTCCTGGTCGCCATGGCAGGAATGCGGCGCCTCCGCTTCCTGGTTCCAGTGCTTCTGCTTGCGATCTTCTCAGGTCTAGCGCTTGATAGTTTCTGGCATTTAGGTTTGAAATTTGTGCTTCTGCTGGCGATTTTCTGGGTTATCTGGGACGGCCTGCCTGCCGGGCGCAACCGGATACTGCTCGAGGCGGCGCTGCTGTTCACAGTTTTTACGCAGATCGCCTGGACAGCCTATTCGGTCAACTTCGAACGGAAGCACGATTATTCCCCTGACCTGGCCACCGCACGCTTCCTGAAACCCTATGTTGATCAGGGTCTTCCGATCGCCTCCACCCATCTGCTGGACGAAGGCGTAGCTTCCTTCCACTCGGTGGGAATCGAGCCTTACTTCCACGAGAACCTCTTCATCAACCAGGCGAAGCCATTCTGGTGGTGGAGCCGGCGCAACGACTCTGAAGAACGCTTTCTTGCCTCGCTGCCTAAACCCGCAGTCGTAGTGGCGGAATTTTACGGCTCTCGTTTGCTTGATCCGGCGCGCGATATTCCCGGCGAGAAGAACTCTCTCCTGATCGCGAATGGCTACACCTTGCGCCACATATTCTGCGCCACCCAACCCGAACGGTTTACCTGGAGCGCCGAGGTTTGCCAGCTTATCTACATTCGCAACGACATAGCGGACCTGCCATCTACCTCTGCGAAATTCTAACTAGGATTTGCGGATGGTGTAGAGAACCGGGACAGCAAGGAACAAACGCTGAGTATTGTGCTCCGCCCCGCTGCTATCCTGATCAACGAAAACAACCTGCCGGATCCGCAGAACTCAATCCAGGAGCTAACCGCCTCATGATCGATCTCAAGGGCAAAGTCGCCGTCGTCTTCGGCCTCGCCAATAAGCGCAGCATCGCATGGGCGATCTGCCAAAAGCTGTCTGAAGCAGGCGCAACGCTCGCTATCTGCTATCAGAGCGAGCGCCTCCAGCGCGACGCAGAAACGCTCGCTGCGGAACTTCCCGGCGCAAAGACCTTTCAGTGCGACGTCGCCGAAGACGCGCAGATCAATGCAGTCTTCGCGCAGCTTGCCGAGGTGTACGGTCGGATCGACACGCTCGTCCACGCCATCGGCTTCGCCCCCAACATCAAAAACAGCGTGCTCAACACCACGCGCGATGACTTCCGCGTCGCGCACGACATCAGCGTCTACTCACTCATCGCGCTCGCACGCGCAGCCACGCCGCTAATGTCCGGCGGCGGCTCAATCCTGACGTTGACTTACTATGGCGCGGAGAAAGTCTTCACCAACTACAACATCATGGGCCCCGCCAAGGCTGCGCTCGAGTCAACGGTGCGCGCGCTTGCCGCGGAGCTGGGCGAGAAGAAAATCCGCGTCAACGCCATCTCCGCCGGACCCATCAAAACGCTGGCCGCACGCGGCATTGGCGACTTCTCAAAGATCCTCGACGCGGTCGAGCAACGCAGCCCCCTGCACCGCAATGTCGAGGCCGCCGAGGTAGGCTCGACCGCCTTGTTCCTGTCGAGCCCCCTCGCCAGCGGCATCACCGGTGAGATAATGTTCGTCGACTGCGGCTACAACATCACCGGTTTGTGAGTCCACCAAATCAACAAGAACACACAAATCATTCTCGGAGAGCGCAATGACCATCGCAGAAATTCTCTTGCAGGACTTCGATACCGAAATCTCCAACACCCGCCGCACCATCGAGCGCGTCCCCGAGGGCCGCAATGATTTCAAGTGCCATGAGAAATCAATGCCCTTCGGCAAACTGGCCATGCACTGTGCCACATTGCCGCTTTTCGGCTACTACATTCTCGAGGACGAAAACATGGACATGGCTGCTCCCAGGCGTCCGCACATGCCGCTCGTGTTTACTTCAACCAGCGCCGCGCTGGAGCAGTTCGACCAGGCCGCGCAGAAGTGCCGGACTTCGCTGGTCAAAGCCTCCGACGAGCATCTCTCCCATCTGTGGCGCTTCTCCTTTGGCGACCAGCTCATCTCGAACTCTCCACGCAGTGTCTGTTTTCGCGGACTCTTTTTCAACCACATGATCCATCACACCGCCCAGCTCGGCGTCTACCTGCGCATGAACGACATTCCAGTGCCCGCGCTCTACGGCCCCTCAGCCGACGAACAATGGAGCCCAACCAGCTAGTAACGGAACCCGCGCATTCTCTTGGACCAGAACCGCCGGTACCGGACGCGCAATGGAAAATGTGTTGAGCCGGCTGAAGCTGGAGTCGCCTACCTCCTGGGCATCGGCGAAAGCAGGAAGGCAAAGCAGAGACAAGCACACCAGCAGGCGGAAAGGATTCATTCAGTCCTCAGATAAACATGTAAACCGTTGTTGGCAGTGACGGTGGAACTTCTAAGGCCGCTTATAGACCGTGCCGTTCTTCATCACAAACTGCACCCGCGTGGTTGCTGAGATATCCGCCACCGGATTGCCCTGCACCGCAATGACGTCGGCGTAAGCACCCGTCTTCAGTTCGCCGATCTTGCCTTCCCAGCCCAGCAGCTTGGCGCCGTTCAACAGGTCGGCCTGCAAGACCTGCGCCGCAGGCATTCCGTACTGCACCATCAACTCCAACTCCCGCGCCTGGGTGCCGTGCGGGAACGGACCCACATCGCTGCCCACCGCCATCGGCACACCCGCAGCCAGCTGCAGCTTGAACTGCGCCGCATGGAACGCCTGCTCCTGCTTCAGCTTTTCCGCCCTGTCCGGTGAAGCAGCATGCTCCGCAAAATATTCCGCAATGGCAAACGTTGGGACCGCCGGGATTCCCTTCTCCTTCATCATCCGCATGGTCGCCGGGCTCAGATAATAGCCATGATCGATGGATGCAACGCCCGCTTCCACCGCGTACCCCGCACCAGGCTCGCACGTCGCGTGAACCCCAACGCTGTGTCCCGCGCCCTTACCGTACCGCGCTGCTTCCGTGACCGCCGCCTTCAACTCCGCCGCGGTGTACTGGTAGGGCGCGGACAGCGTTCCATCGCTGTAGTGGTCGGGGCCAGTCTCGTAGATTTTGGTGAAGTCCGCGCCCTGTTTCCTCTGCTCCCGGATTGCCTTGACCAGTTCGTCGGCGTTATCCGCGTAGTCCGCGTTCGAGAGCGCATGCTGTGCAGGATTGAACCCAATCGCATCTTCATGCCCACCCGTAATGTCAGTGGCATTGCCGCTCATCCGCATCCGCGGGCCGGGATACAGCCCAGAGTTGATGGCATCGCGCACCGCCGTATCGGCCGATCCCGCGCCCTCCGTGCCCATATCGCGCTCCGCCGTGAAGCCCGCCATCAGGTCGAGCTCAGCCTGGTGCATGGCAATCAGCGTGCGCTGCGGCACTGACTCATCAAACGTCTGCGAATTCTCGGCACCCGGATGCAAGAACAAATGCACATGCGCGTCAATCATCCCGGGCATCAGCGTCATATCGCCCAGGTCGATCACCTCGGCTCCGGCTGGCTCGTTGCCGGCGCCGACCGACACGATACGGTCCCCCGTCACGATCACCTCGCCCGGAGTAACCACGCGGCCTGCACGCACATCCAGCATTCGCGCCGCACGCAGCACATACGTCTTCGTCACCGGAGTCTGCGCACTCAAGGAAAGCGCACACAACCCGCCCAACACCACACAACCCGCAAGAGTTTTCATCGTGCAAGCAGCATACCCCACGGCAACGCGAGAACGCCTTTAGCCATCCGAACCAGCAGGAGGCAATACAAATGAAGTCCAGCTGGAAGCCGCACGATGGAGAAAGCTCCGGCCCCGATCACCGCACCGAGTTGCCCGACTCCGCCTTCGCCTTCACCACCCAACGCAAGGAGCCGATGACCGACGCCTCGCACGTTCGCAACGCCATCGCCCGCTTCGACCAAACCAAAGGCGTCACCGACGACGAACGCGATCAGGCCTTCGCCAACATCAAAGCAGCCGCCAAACACTTCAAAGTAGACGTAGCCGAATCCTCCTGGCACGAACTCGGCAAACAGCCGCACACGAAAAACAAAGCCCACGAGAAATAACGCGGACTGGGGCTACAGCAAACCAGTGGTGTCCGCGCTACCCTGGTTGTCATTCCCCAAGGGAATCTGCGTTTGTTCTTGCTTCAGCAGATCTCTACGCAAATCCGCGTCAGCCCGCCTTCTCAGTCAGCTCGGCCCACCGCTGATAAAGCCCATCGGCCTCGATCTGCGCCTTCTCCATCTCATGCAGCGCTGCCGTCAGCGCCTCGGCGTTAGTCGCGACGGAAGGCTCATCCAGCAGATCGCGCGCCGCGTTCAAACGCGCCTCAGCCGCATCCACCTTCGCCTCAATAGCGTCGTACTCACGCGCCTCAAGGTACGACAGCTTCTTCTTGCCCGCGCTCTTCTGCGTTGTGGCCCCAGTCGCAGACGAAGGCGCAATAGGTTCCTCCACCTTCGCGCCACGCCACTGCTCCCACTGCGAGTAATCTCCAAACCGCTGCGCTCCGCCCTTGCCATCCAGCCCCAGAACTATAGTCGACACACGATCCAGCATGAAGCGATCGTGCGTCACCAGCACCAGCGCGCCCGTGTACTCGAGCAGACTCTCTTCCAGAATCTCGAGCGTCTGAATATCCAGATCGTTCGTCGGCTCGTCGAGCAGCAGCAGGTCAGCTGGTTCCAGCATCAGCTTGGCAATCAACACCCGAGCCCGTTCGCCGCCGCTCAACCGCTCCACCGGCTGGTTCAACTGCTCACTGGTAAACAAAAATTTGGCCGCATACGAAGCCACATGCACCACGCGGCCCTGGTAGACCACGGAGTCCGAATCCGGAGCCAGCGCACGCCGCAACGTCACATCCTCGTCCAGCTCCCGGGTCTGCGAGAAATAAATTGTGCGCAGGAACGCAGCCTTTTTGAGTTCGCCCGACGTGGGCTGAATCTCCTCCCGCAGCAACCGCAGCAACGTCGTCTTCCCCGAGCCATTCGGCCCCACCAGGCCCACACGAACGCCGTTCGTAATCAGAAAATTCAGATCCTCGACGATGACGCGTTCCGTTGCGCCTTCGCCCAGAACGCAGCGCACATGGTCGAACTCCACCAGGCGCTTGGTCTGGCGGTCAGTCGCCTCGAACTCAATCCCCGCCGACCCAGAGGCCGTGCGTGCGTTCACTTCTTTCAACTGCCCGATCAATTCGTTCGCGCTGTCGATACGTGCCTTGCTCTTGGTCGTGCGCGCCTTGGGTCCGCGTCGCAGCCATTCGGTCTCCGTCTTCACGCGGTTGCGCAGCGAATCCTGCAGCTTCGTCTGCGCTTCCAGGTACTGTTCCTTACCTTCAAGAAACTTGGTATACGCGCCTTTGACTCGCAGCAAACCTTCGGCATACACGCGATTCAACTCGACCATCTCGGTCGCAATGTTCTCAAGAAAATAACGGTCGTGGCTCACCATCACGCAGGCAAACGGAGCTTGCTGCAGCGTCTCTTCAAGCCATGCAATTCCAGCTAGATCCAGGTGATTGGTGGGCTCATCGAGCAGCAGCACATCCGGTCCAGTCACCATGGCCTCGGCAATGGCAAGCCGCTTGCGCCAGCCTCCGCTCAACGTGGCCGCTTGGGCGGTCGTATCCGGAAAACCCACGCGCCCGCTAGTCTCGCGCAGCCGCCCTTCGCGTTCGCCTTCCGGCACGCCACCCGCAGCCAACGCATTTTCGAGCACATCGCGCACCGTCAAGCCCGGCGCAAACGTAGACTCCTGGCGGATATAGCCGACACGCGCCCGCTTGCGCATCGCCACTTCACCTGCATCCGGATCTTCTTCGCCGGCCAACACCTTCAGCAGCGTCGACTTGCCCGCGCCGTTGGGTCCAATCAGGCCAATGCGGTCGCCGTCAGAAACAGTAAACGAAAGATCTTCAAACAAGGGTACAGCACCGAAGCGCTTGGACACTCCTTGAGCATTCAAAATGGGAGGCATACACCAGTTTACCGCGACAGCCTCGCACGTGTTTCGGCGGCCGTAACCGTACACCTTGCTGTCATCCTCGAAAGCTATCTACTTCCTTGCTGTCATTTCCCGAAGGGATCTGCGTTTAGGTTTCGCCGCGGCCACCCAGGGAATCGAGCTAATCCAGATCAAAATCCCGCAGAGGCCGTTCCGTTACTGGGCTCTCCTTCGCCTTCTTCATGGCCTCGGCAAACTTCTTCGCCAGCACATCCTCAGCGTTCTTCTGCGCCTCCACACTCTGCGCGAACACCGATTCACGGCGTGCGTCCGCCTCGGCCAGCGCACGCTTCGCGTCGCCGAAATCCTCAAACGTTTTCTTCCGCGGAGCGGGGGTGTGCGACAGAATCGAACGCGTCACCGGGTCGATCCGCAGCATGCTCCCGCACTCAGGACACATCACATCGAACGCTTCATCGCTCATCCCCATAGCCAAAGTCTCCTCTTCCCCGATTCTAAGACGCAGCCCACGCAGCAATCAGCGAGAGAACAGTTGCAACCCAACGCACTCCGGTGTAATCTCAACTCCAGAATGTTGCGCCTCACCACCTTCGCCGCTCCCCGCTTTAGCTACCAGAGCTATTGGTGGTGCCCTGCGGCCTGTGGCAGCGTGCATCTCTTGCAGACGTAACAAGAGCATTCACCCCTTCCACTGAGCCGCGACCCCACAAAGGTCGCGGCTTTCGTTTTGCTCCTCAACTAACCTCCATGAGACCGAAGATGCCAATTACCCTCTCCGCCAGTGCCGCCCACGAGCAGAACCAGACCGAGTCCCACGTGAACCAGGTGCCCGCCGGACTCGCGCGCATCGTCCTCACCGGATTCATGGGCGCAGGCAAATCCTCCGTCGGCAAGCTGCTGGCCCGACAGCTCGGCTGGGAGTTTCTGGATCTTGATGCCCACCTGGAATCCCGCACCGGACATACTATCCCGCAGCTCTTCGCCCTGCACGGCGAAGCTCATTTCCGCCGTCTCGAGTCTTCCGCGCTTGCCAACGCTCTGCGCCGCACCCGCACGGTCGTCGCCCTGGGCGGCGGCGCACCGGAGCAGATGACAAATCGCTTGCTGCTGGAGCAAACTCCCAGGACTTTGGTCGTCTTCCTCGATGCTCCCTTCCCCACGCTCTACGACCGCTGCATGCTACAGACCTTCGCAGCGCCGGAGCACGAACGGCCCCTGCTTGCCTCGCCTGTGGAAGCCGAAGCGCGCTTCCACGCTCGCCTGCCGCTCTATCGCAGGCTTGCCGCCGTCGCGGTGAATACTTCTGAACTCTCCGCAGACGAAGCAGCTATGGCCGTGCTGCTACGCCTGATCTAAGCTCAGGCGCACACAAGCTAAATAATGTCGAAAGCTGTTCCGTTGTTCCTGGCAAATCCGCATCCAACGCTTTGAAAGCAACCGCTTACGTTGGTGCAGCCCACGGTGTAGCGGATTCCTTGGCTTTCGAGGAGCAGTTCCCTGTCTACCACGCCGACCAGCATGCCGGGCGCACCCAGCCCGTATCCGCCTTCCGAGCCGGAGCCAGTTACGCCGACGCAGGCGGAAACGC
>JAABUO010002450.1_pt1 | contig 22562 bp, 29 predicted proteins | sample 5559291 | NCBI WGS metagenome assembly JAABUO01 (sample SAMN10711878, study PRJNA513372) | rock metagenome | isolation source: Antarctica rocks | place: Antarctica: Victoria Land, Finger Mt sud
TGGTGACAAGTGTGAACACCCATCTGGTGACAAGTGTGAACACTTGCACAGCGAAAAGCGGTCATGAGTAGAACATGCACAGGGATGGGACACTGCAGTCAGGCTGGACATACAAGTAGCATGTTACCTCTGTCTGCGTGTGCAAGCTATGCACACTGGGTGGTTTCCATTGCCTGGGTAAACGGTGTATTTGCATGTTTTCAGTTAAAGACAACAGCCAACTGACTGTAACAAACTCCAACTGTGCGTGAGTGCAGTTGTAATGATGAGCTGGCCGACACATTATGTCAGCCTGTCACCACATCAGCAGTGGGAAACGTGCAGACACCAAACATGGTTCACACTGTGTCACACTGCCATCTTGGGCCCGAATCGCTGAAGCTTCCTCTCCAGCTTGCGTAACAGCAAGCAGACCCGCAAACGGCTGCCACACATTGGACATGCAGCAGCACAGGACGTCTGCAGCCTATAAAGCTGGTTGCAGATGTTTGTGAGAGGCACACCTTGAATGCGAGTGGTGAGGCGGTCCTGCAGGTTGTCCAGCTGCAGCTTGCCGGTGCGCACAGCCTCACTCACCGTCTGCTGCCGGCACTCAGCAGTAGCCAAGCTCACATCGGTCTTCACCTCCACAAAGCGTTCTTCTAACCGTTTCTCCATCTCATACACACAGGCATTGGTGGCCTCAAACTCATCCTGCATGCATGGCTTGCCTTCAACATTCTTGGCAATGTGCTGGAGCAGCAGCTTTACTGTGACATAGAAGGCAGCTAGCTTGTGATTTTGGCACAGTTTGCAGGATTCCAGCTGAGCTTGACCATTTGAGGTGATGACAGAAGGATGCTGGAGTTGACCAAGTTGAGCCAGAATGTAGCTCATTGCATTTCTCAGCGTAGGGTATGGTCATTGACAGGTCATTTTTGGCAGAGCATGCTTGGCTCTCTGTGAAGGTGGCATTGAAGAACAGCTTCCACCTCACTCGACATTGCTGGAGTTGCTGACCCTGGTCAAGGAGCTTGTTTATCAGGTCACCTAGGAGCACAATGCAAGTTCCAAGTTGGCACAGGCAGTCAACTGCAAGTGTCACAATTGCACCTTGGCTTTGTTCGCCACCCGGCTGACACCCTCAAAATCCCGATCCAGCTGGTCAAGCCGGTCCAGAACAGCCAAGCCTAGTTGAGGCCGGTTGTGACCTAGTGCTGAGCGACGCCCACTGACTCCCATCTCTGCTGAGCCGCTTGAAAGTACAGGATCCATGGTGGTGCCGCACAGCCTCAGCTCCAGTTGCTGGACTCGCTGCCTAAGGTCGTCGCTTTGGATGTTGCTATCCACCTGAAGTTTTGAGTACCAAGGCTTGAACAATGACAGCAGCGCAGTGTTGTTGTTGCAGCAGCATGTTTGCACAACAGCCAGTGCAGGACCTGCACAATTACTCAGACAAGGATGTAGCAATCATGCACGGGTCACACTCACAAAGCAGCATCTAAATGCCATTGTACAAGGCACCTGCCCACAGTAGCTCCTGTGCAGCAGACAGTGCAGCAGCACATTGGGTGTATGTGCTGAAGTAAGGTAAGAGGTTGAATACATACTGCGCAGGCTCTGACAGACTCCATCTCTTCCTGCACCTTGTCCATTCTGCTGTCAAGCTTGTCCTGACTCCTGGCAGAGACAGCCTCTGTCCTGGTCAAGGCCTCCTCCAAGTGCCTGTGCAGCGCATTTGCAATTGTTACAAAACTTGAAACGTTTACCCTGTGTGCACAAGGCACGATGTTGGTCATGAAAAGGCAAATAAGATCCTGGCTGTTGCCTGACCTGATGCGCCTGTTTTGGCTGGATGCATGCTTTACCAGGGTTTCAAGTGCATCGCGCACTGAGTCCGTGACGTTATACCTGAGACGCAAGCAACGACGGCTTACTCAGCTGTAAGGTCTGGTTGACACAGCCATCTGGGTGAAGGGCAAAGACAGCAACAGAGACGCCTCATAAGGCAACGCTCAGTCACACAGACTCAGCAGCAACATGCCCAACCATGAGTTGGTGCCGGCTGCGAGTTCCGCCAGACATATGCTGTCTTCTATCGGCAGCATCTTGGTGTTGTCCAAAATTACGGTCTATCCTCGGTCCGACGCACGCCAATTCATGAAGTTTAGCGACTGCTCAGCTCCATCATTTGTGTCTCGAACACAGCCGAATTATGCCCCGACGAACCTCCATACGAGCCCAATGGGGATGGCGCAGGCGTTATGTGCGTTACGGTCAATGAATGATTGATTGAGGGCGATCGTCAGAGTTGTGGTGGAGTACTGACAACCTCGGAAAATTGTCGTGCGCGCTCAGTAAGATCTGCAGACACTATCAAAATCGAAACATGCAACAAGTAGCAGGATGCAGTCGCATAGGTGCAGTGCCTGCACGCTGTCGTTCGCAGCTTCTGAGGCCGGTGCAACACCACAATAGACACATTCTCTTTCAACCCGCTGTGGTTAGACATACCTTGCAGAGCAGCCGCAAGCGTGAACACACGTGTTCAGCAGGAGAGCAAGACCCAAAAATTCAGACCAATAGCGAGGACGACGTCAGACCAGAGATCAGCAAGACAAAGCTAGCTGACAAGGGAGCAGACAACGAAGTCCCGAAGCTAGGACTAGCTGGCACTATAGCTACATGGGCTTTGCTAATAGTAAGTACTGTGAGATTGGGTTCCATTGCTGGCAGATCGTGCAGACTGACCTTTGAGCACTGCAAACAGAATGGTTGACTCAGCTACTCTGGGTGTGTTTGCAGTTTCTTTTTGGAGGTTCCTTGTTTTTCACATTTTCACGGTCATTCCTGCCAGATATGCAACCACTGGATGCAAATAGTCCAGAAATCCTCTCCAACTTTTAGACACAACATCCAGTCACAGCAAGGGATTTGATGAAATGTTTGTGCTCAGCCTCTGCAGGACTCTGGAACATTGTAGAGTAGATGCAGACAAAATCACAGCCAGCAATCACTCATATTCAGTGTTCTCAAGAGTTGTTCAGTGCTGTTTATATGTTTGGCCATTTGTCTTAGTTCGAACCAGGGTTTTGGTACAGTGCTCTGCTATCAAGCATGATGATTCCAGTCAGGAATAGCTGCAGCGTGCGGCACTTCTGTCTAGTGCAGAATTTGCAATGCCCAACGAGTGATATTGTGCAGTAAAAGTTGCAGCAGCAGCAGCTTGCATCAGGAATCACAAAGGGTTCGTGCCCACCTTTCCTGAGCAAATTCGGTTCTGTGGATTATGGTCTTGTTCCAACACTTGCCTGTCAGGTGAATCAGTGCTGGCAGAAAGCTACATGGGTGCTGTGTTTCACCTTGTGTCTCATGCAATAAGAAAGAGATGTCTGCACTGAATTTTTTTTATTAATGTAGTCAAAATCTTCTGCAGGGACTACAACAGTATGTCTCGAAAAATACTCCGCTTTTGCCTTTGCAGCTGCAAAGGCAAAAACGTCCACATAAACAGCTGTTGGTCATGCTCATGATCACTCTGCTTGAGATGTTTGTCACAGGCATAAGCTGTCATGTTGTGTCTTCACAAATACATACGAGGGCTACCAATATTAGTACATGTGCTGTAGCCTGACCTTTTACAGCAGATCATTTTCTGCACTTGCAAAAGTAGTGTTGTATTGCTTCCCTTGTGCATAGCAGTTTGAGTCCCCATGGACAGTCCATGATCGTGATGGCAGCTGTCCACAACTCTCTTAGTGTGCACTTGACTGCTGACCCTACATCACTGCAGGCAGGCCATTGACGTACCACCCCTTTGTGATTTGAACAGCAGCATCACCCTGCTGGCCCAGATATGTGCTACCCTCCCTGCAAAATTCACCATGTCCATTGAATGAACTCCAAAGCAACCGTACTTGCAGATTTAAGTAGCTATTACCAAACAGCACTTGCGTGACAAGCCTCAATCGACTAGGCAAGTGCTTCCTTGCGGGTGTTCAGAGGTGTCAACCAAGACATGCAGTCAGCTCGGTCATGGCTCTGCATTGACCAACATGCATTTGGAAGAGGGCTTACATTTGCTCTTGCTTTTTCAGCCCACCACGGTATCTATGTGAAGGTCTCTTGCTAGGGCGCTGCTGCTCTTGCGCAAGTGCCGTCCCGTCGATACCTTCTTCTTGCCCAGCCAAAGCAGCTGCTCTGTTGATTTTCATGGTACGAGCATGGTGAGGTGTGGAGGACTGGTTGCTGCATCCGGGAGGCAGGTCCTGCAAGGGGTCCATGCGAGGGCGCTGCCGCTGCTGCTGCGCAGTGTTTGTCTTGTTAGCTGAGTTGTGGACTGCTGAGGAGTGGGCAGGAGGGCCCTGAGGGCTGTTCCTGTCCAGTGTGTGGCTGTTTGGGCGCCGCTGCTGCTGAACATGCTGCGCGGCTTCCCAAGGGCCTCTTGCTCCTTGCATGTGAGGGTACTGCTGCTGCTGCTGCTGCTGCGCTGCACCCATCATAGGTGGGTCCCCACCAACCATGCTAGCTGAGCTGTGGACTGCTGGGGAGTGGGCAGGAGGGCCCTGAGGGCTGTTCCTGTCCGTCTGGGCGCCGCTGCTGCTGTACATGCTGCGCAGCTCCCCAAGGGCCTTCTGCGTCTCACTTATCCTGCACTCTATGAGAGGCATCATACTGGCGTCAAGCTCAGCTTGACCTGCCAATGAGTGGCCTTTGAACTGTGCAAGCTCTCAGGGCAGTGTGAAACTGCCCCTTCAGGTTGCTGTACTCAGCCAGGGCTTTCTTGAGCTGGGCCTTGAGGCCAGCATGGTGCTCTCAGGCTAAATTCAGCCCAATACCTGCTATGTTCTTGTTCTTATAGGCAGCACGGCGTTTGGCTGCTGACCTACTGATGCCTTCTTCCCGCTCAGCCAAAGCAGCTGCTCTGTCAAATGTCATGGCAGGTGCGTGCTTGGCTGTGCACGTCTAAAGGTGGCAAGCTGGAGGCAGGTCCAGCGCGGGGGCTTCGAGAGGGCGCTGCTGCTGCTGCTGCTGCATTGCACCCATCACAGGTGGGTCCCCACCAAGTATGCTAGCTGACCTATGGGTTGCTGAGGAGTGGAGGGCCCTGAGGGCTGTTCCTGTCAGAGTTTGGGCTGTTTGGGCGCTGCTGCTGCTGTGAATGCTGCGCCCAAGGGCCGATTCCTGCGGATTTTGCTGGCTGTGCAGAGGAGGCTGACATAGACTGAGCAACCTGGAAGTCTGCCAGCCGGGAGGCAGGTCCCGCAAGGGGTCCATGCAAGGGCGCTGCCGCTGTTGCTGCGCAGTGTATGTCTTGTTAGCTGAGTTGTGGACTGCTGAGGAGTCGACAGGAGGGCCCTGAGGGCTGTTCCTGTCAGAGTGTGGGCTGTTTGGGCGCTGCTGCTGCTATACACGCTTTGCAGCCGCCCAAGGGCCAGTTACTTCTTGTTGTGGATAGCCCTGGCATTCTTGGGCTCAGTCTTCAGGCTGACAATGTTGTTGCCTTATCAATGCATTGCCATTATACTGTTGACCTTGACTTTTGCTGCCTGCAGCTTGCCCTTGTAATTGTTGCGGTCAACCAGGACAGTCTGAAGCTCTACTTGGAGCTCCTTGATGTCAGCCAGGGCCTCTTGCAAATTGCCCTCCAGAGCAGCACTGCTTGGGGCTGATTTTAGCTGGTCCTGTAACCTGTCTCTCTCGCCACAGGCTGTCTCCAACTGGCCCTTCAGGTGCGCCACATCCAGTAGGTGGCCCTTGGACTCCTGCTGCAGGATGTCATGGGCAGTCTGCGCGGCTGCCAGCTGCTCCTGCAGCTCTCTCACCAGCTCCATCTGCAATACAGAAGGCATCTTTGCAAAAGCACCAGCATGGAAAGGTCGCTTATCAGTCCTTGGCCATAATATTGAAAGCACTGCTACACTGAATTGTCTCAAGATGCATGCAGTCTTTAGGTGTACACAACATTCTAGACATGATGAAAACCTTGTTGCCAACCTGCTTTTGCGCTTGTTCACAGTTGCACGAGCACACCATTGTCAGTCACAACGTCCAAGGCACACAGCCCAATAGTGGAGTCTTTTGTTGTCTTATATGTGGATGCACTGACTGTGCTACTATCAATGTACAGGCAGAAGTACCTGTGACTCAATCTCCGTCTTGTGCAGCTTCTTCAGCTCTTCTTCCTTCTGTGCAGCGGCGCTGTGGCTTCCATCTAGCTGCTGCTCAAGCCTGCTCACATTCTGCTGAGCTGACTCAGCCTTGGCTTGAGACTCTGACAAGCAGCGTTTGTGGCGGGTGACGTCTTGCTGAGCGGTCTCAGCCTGTTGGCTGCTGAAGCTCAGCTGAGCTGCCATATTGGTGAGGTCTCTGTCAGCTGACTCCATTGCAGCAACCAGCGTCTCTGAGGTTGATTTGGCTGAGTCAGCTGCCTCATTGCTGGAGTGCAGCTGAGCGTTGAGGGAGGTAATGTCATGACTTGCGGCCTCCAGCTGAGCTTGCAGGACCTGCAAAGCAAGACGCAGGCGTGTGAGCCTCTATGTTGTTCAACATCGCACAAATTTTTTACTGAGTGACTTTGGTGAATTTTCACTTTGTTGCAATGCGCTTGAACAGTAGTTGACACATCTTGTTGGTATACACAGTCGTATAGATAGATTGCAGCATTCATCCCAACATACTTCTGAGTCTTGGCAACCACTGCATTGACACATATCAGCAACCAAATTCAACAAGCTCATCACAAACAATCTTGACTACATTGATGATACACAGCGCTTAAGCAGCACACATGAAGGCATTGTACTGCTGCAAACAAACTGTTATGAGAGTGTGTGGAGCACAAGATGTCACCTTCGCATGATGATGAGCTGCATTGCGGTCTGCATTGACAGCCTGCAGCCGCGCTTGGGCATGCTGCCCTGCAGCTGCTGCCTCAGCATTTGCAGCTGAGAAGGCTGCCTGCAGCTGTGATGCTTGCTCACTCAGGCGCTGAATGGTCAGTGCGTCCTCTGAGGCCTGCAAGAAGCAAGAGAGCACATCAGGCTTCTGATGCATAGATCCTTGGTTAATATCTCCGCTAGGATATGGTGACAGTCAGTGCATGATGGCTGGAAGAAACACCTGCATGTTGCCTGATGATTGGCAACATGCATAATCTTGCAAGACGCATTAAACTATTTGGGTGAGATGCATGCAAGACCGTGTGTAAGCACAATGCACAGTGATCAATGTATAAAAAGATTAAAGACTCATTGAGGGGCAGGGCAGCGCATGGCTCAGTCAAGGCAAAACACAATGCCAGGGGGAGTGCATGCAAGGACTTAGTGAGGCAATAGTCAGGGATGGGGGCTTATTGAGGACCATGGCAGGGTAGACTGGGGGCAGGAAGGCACAGAGTAGGGTCAACAGGGGGGGGGGGGAGCGTGCAGCAGGATCTCAAGGGGGGTGGGAATGAGGTGCAAGGAAACAGTGTGGCAAGCTGACAAAGAAGAGTATGTGGGCATGAGTGCATACCTGAGTCATAAGCTCAGTTTGGTTGCTGTCCAGCTGCTGAATGACTGATGCAGCATGTCTGAGCTGCGCTGCCAGGTCAGCCTGTGCTGCCTTGTGCTCAGCCTCAGCTGCCTTCTGTTGCTGCTTGCCTAGCCTGGTCTTGCCTGCTTCAGCCTCCCACAGGGACTTGAACTCAGCTATCTGGCTACCCATCTGACTTCTGACGCTGGACACTTCTTGCTCGGAGGCTGACAGACTGGTTTCTAGTGCCTGCAAAACACAGCAGCAAATTCAGATGCGCACACCCACCTAGAGACAAGATATATGCGCACAGGCCCCATTGCGCACATACACATAGATGTATGCTCACACAAGGCAGGCCTTTGTCCAGGTAGACGCAGAGGTGGACAAGGTCTCCTACACGCAAGCTTATGCACAGGGACACAGGAGATCTTCCAGAGCAGCATCCAGATCGACACCCAAACAGACACCATACTGTCACAAACCATGCTGTGGCTTTTCATGTTTATAGCGCATGCTGAACTCACAATGCCATGATTAATATGTCAGGGCAGTAGGTTTTTTGGCAAACCACCGTGAAAGCAGCATCGACATTTGTTAGGGCCAGGCAATTGAACAGCTTGGGCAGATGGGACAGTGACATGTTGAGGGGATCTTGAGGCAGGGTATGGCACAACAGCTGAAGAGCAGATTTGAATTTGGTATTTGTCATGAAGCGGATGTGTAGTCACACCGTCCTCAGTAGAAAATCAAACTCCCACAAGGTGCTTGTTTGGGAGTCCCTTGCTGAATCCCAAGACTGATCTGTGGAGGTCAATGGTGCATGGAGTGAAAGCAGAATGTAGGCCCAGAAGCCCAGGGCTTGATGGGTGTGCTTTGGTAGAGGGGAAGGCGAAGTCATCAAGGGGGGTTTACATGATGAGGCACAAGCATGGGCAGGGCAATCATGAAATGAAGGGCTGTAAACAAAGGGATCTGGGGTATTACACACAAACATCACCTCATTCTGCTTCTTGGCTACAAATTGGTAGCTTTGAAATTGGGTGCCAATTTTCGCCATGGACTTGAGAGCGAGCTCAAGGCCCTGGTGCTGCTCCAGTGCGAGATCCCCAATGTCCTGTGCACGCTGGAACTCCCTCTGGGTTGCCCTTTGCTCTTCCTCCAGGTCAGCCTGCACAAACCAGCCTGCCAAATCAGCACTCTGCATACCTTGTCCTTCTTTGTGTTGTGTCATGCATCTATGCACAACTTAGGCTTGGTGGAAAGTGGGCAGCCAGCAGCAGCCAGCCAAGGCTTCTGCCATGCCTGTGACAGGACAGCACATCAAGCAGCGTCACATATTGACACTTGGGTGAGCAGTTTGCACCCTTGCAAAAGCAGCAACACCTGATTCATGCGCCTCATCAGCAGGGCGGCTGAGCGCACAGGGCGGCTGTGCAGGTGAGTGCGCAAGGACAGGGGCCAGACCTGCAGTGCCGCCACCTTCTGTGCAAGCTCCTCTGTTTCGGCACATGGAGCAAGCATTGGAGTGTCCAAGCCCTCCTGGTCCAGCTGGTGAGTGAGTGATGTGGCATGTCTCAGCTGCTCTGCCAGGTCAGCCTGTGCTGCCTTGTGCTCAGCCTCGGCTTGTGCGCACTTCTTGACTTCATACTCCAGCAGGCTTCTGAGGTTGGCCATCTCAGCTGCTGACTCAGCCTGGGCTGCCATCTGCTGCTGCTGGGCTAGCTGGGTCTCGCCTGCTTCAGCCTCCAACAGGGCCTTGAGTTCACTTGTCTGACTGTGCATCTGGCACTGCACAGAGAAGATTTCTCGCTGGGAGGTTGCCAGGCTCTTCTCCAGTACCTGCAAAGAAAGGCAGCAAATTCATATGCGCACAAAGAGACGCAGTGGCACACAAACATGCAGGTGCACAAAGGTGCACATGCACAAATAGATGTGGTACATGTTTGTCTGGGCAGACACACAGGTGTGCTGCATGGAAGCTCATACACAGGAGCACAGGAAGTCCTCAAAGAGCAGCATCCAATTTGACACCGACAGCATAGTTTGTCTTCAAATTCTTTACTGTGGCTGTACAGTATGTATGCATGTACAGCACATTGAGCCCGTGACTGTGATGTGAATTGTTTTGACAAATTACCCTGGAAGCAGCACTGATACTTCTGAGGCTGACAAGCTTAAAGTGACATCTGGCATCAGGGTCATGCAGTCAAACAGCTTGAGCAGTTAGTATAGGAACACATTTATGGGAGCTTGAGGCAAAGAGCAGACCTGCGTCTCAGGTCATGAAAGAACTTTTGGTCACACAGTACTCTGTAAAAAACTAGTTTGCTACATTTTGGGGGGTGCCCTGCTAAAGGTCCACGTGCATGGAAGAAGAGCAGAAGCTAAGGTCAACCGCAGATTGGGGCTGGTGGGTTGAGGATGCAAGAGGGGGAACAGGGACGTTGAGGGATGAAGGTGATGGGGCAAAGGCAATCGCAGGGGTGGAGAAGAACAAAGGCTGGACATGAAGGAACCGGGAGTACAGTGCATGAACATGTGTTCACCTCAATCTGCTCCTTGGCATCACATACATTGGTGCCAACTACCATCAGGGACTTGACACAAAGGTCAAGGCTCTGCTGCTGCTCCAGTGCCATGGCTCCGACGTCCTGTGCACGATTGAACTCCCTCTGGTTTGCCATGCGCTCTTCCTCCAGCTCAGCCTGCAACATGCAAGCTGCCAAACTCAGCACCAAGCATACCTTGCTCATTGTGTTGCACACATGTGCATGGTCACACAACTTTTGATGAGAGCGGGCAGCCCAGCAGCCGCCAGCCAAAGCTTTTGCCATGCCTGTGACATATCAAACAGCGCTGACCAATGACACTCGGGTGAGCGATTTGCGACCTGGAAAGCACAGCAGCAGCTATTTCAAGTGCCCTCCCCGGCATGCGTGCACTGGGCAGCTGACCAGTCAGTGCACAGAGCCAGGGGCCAAACCTGCAGTGCAGCCACCTTCTGCGCATGCTGCTCTGCTTCTGCATGATGGGCAAGATTCAGAGCGTCCAACTCCTCCTGGTGCCTGCTCAAGCAATCACGAACACACAGTCAGCATGCATGTACACGACTAGGATTCTGACCCATGGTCAAGGTGGATGCTGGTGGTCATGCTTATAGACAGCCTGTCATCCTTCACACATTCAGACTTGCCGTGAGACACCGCATGTGCTTTGTGAAGAGTCACTTCAGATGAAAAGGGCGATCTGGCGGGCAAAGACTATCTCAGTAACACAAGTTTGATACATGCATTGACCGACTGGGCACAGCCATGCCTCGATGCGTTTGATCATGTTAGGCTTGACCACTGCCTCCAGCAGACATGCCAGCAATATAGGCATCAAACAACTTATGAATGACAGTATCTCCCATTGCAAAGTGTCTTTGTTTGTGGTACCCCCTAGTGCACTGGAGCTTTGTTGCATTCAGCATGTCACTGATGTTGCAAACTGCTGCAACCTACTGTGCCACGCACACATTGTGAATACTGAGGCGGTGAGTGCCATCAAGGCTCACCTCTGGTCAGTGACCGCAGCATCGGCCTCCATTATAGCAACAGTCTTCTCCAGAAATGAGATGCTGCCCTTCAGATAGAGGTTGATCACCTTTACATCTGACATCTCCTCTTCCTGCACAAAACATTAGCATCAACAATGCTAACATGGTCAAGATTGAGGGTGACAGTGTTTAGACTTGATGCCTCCTCTTCCTGCACAACTCTGCATTTGCCCACTCAGAATGGTCAAAAAAGCATGTATGCAGCTGCCATCTCTAAGAGACTGTAAACACCATATGCCCCTGGAAAACATAGAGCAGGGCACAACCTTACTACAGCATCCAGGCATGCCTACCATGGGAGCATATGTGGGCAGCTCTCACAGTGCTGCCAATGAGGGGGCACATTCATGGCACAAATCAGAAAGACTCAAAGGGAAACTAATCCAGGTGCAACGGACAAGACAGCCAATAAAAATAACTAGATACCTGAGACACCATTTTGGTATTGGACTGTTTGTGAGCCTTCTTGGACCTTTGAAGCGCTGCTTGAGTGCTGATGAGCTCACTTTCATGGTCAGCAACGGATTGTTCAAGATGCTCAGCATATGCGCAAGCACTGTTCAGGAGCTGCTCTGCTTTAGCAGTCTTGCAGCGCTCAGCATCAAGCTCAGCTGCACTGCTCCTGCTGGTGAAAATCAGCTGAGATCTAGTCGCTCCACGACGTGCGCTGACTTCAGCAGCCAGATTTTGCCAGTAACTGGCTTGCTGTCTGACCTCTCTAATGTGGTTGTTGCTGGTGTATGACCTGGGCAATTCAAGAGGTGGAATAGTTTGAAGGGTGTTCGTCAACGCCAGGTGCACACTTGACAATTCGAAGGTGTCTACTGCAAGCTTACGGATATTTTAATGCAGGTCCACATCCGAACCGGTTGACCGGGAACACTGCATAGTTGCCAGTCCTTGGGAGCTGTGTCGCCTGCTCGTCGTTCTGCAGCAAGAGCAGGGTTTGCTTGATTGCCATATCGCAACGCCGCAGAGCTGAATGACAATCAATTTACTCACTTGGACTGTTGATCCGTTCGGTCTGGTACAGAACGTAAACTCTGAGTAAACCTGCTGAGAAGCTCTGAGCAAAGACTTGTGCTGGAGATGACCAAAGTTACTGATGCGACTCATGGTCTCTCGCTTTCCAGCCAACAGCAAGTAGCGCTACGGCAGACTGTCCAACACTCAGTGTTTCAAACACTATGTTTGCTCGCAAAGCCTGGACAGCCAAGGACAGCTACAGCCTGACTTCAGAGTTCCAGGTCAAAGCCACAATCAAGCAAAGAACACTGAATGTGGTCAACGACACAATCAAGTTGCATATAGAATCAATGCGCAGATCAGGGCGCACACGAGCGTTGCAATTTCTGAAGCCCATAAGATTTTATTCACGTTGCATCCGCGATTACAGAGGACACACAAATCCTGATAATGCTTGTCATAACGCCAACTGGCTGCAAGCTGTTCATGTCTGCTCATGGCTACATAGACGCTAAGGTAAATTCCAGATCTGGCCTAGGTGATTAGGCCGCAAGCACTGCCCTATTTTGTATTTCATAAGTTCCTTCCTTATGATCAATCCGAATTGACATGAGGTGCACCAAGTGATGGAGATGTCATACACCAGCCACAGGGCCGCACTGACCTGGTTGAATGCCTGCATCAGACATTTAGATCTAGCACAGGTTTGTTACTTCATGACGGCAGGCCAGGTGAACAAATCTGTTCTGGAAAATACAGACACGAACAATTGCAGCCCAGGCCATAGGGATTAGCACCTGGACCTGATCACGATGCAGCATCAAAAGCAGCTTCCGTTGCCACTAAGGCTTGACAATAGCTGCCAGCCGCACTCACAACATGGTGACTGAACAGGTCTGGATGCACAATTGTCGAACAGCATGTCTCTCATGTAACATTGTCAGGACAGTCAACAGGCAGCAACCCTGACCATCCCACAGAACAATACTTCATGCCAAGACACCATAGACAGCTAACACTGACAAGCCTGACTTGATGAACCAGCAAACCTAGCCGGTTGACCCCAACAAATAAGCACTGACCCTCATTGTGAACAGTCAGCTAATCAATGTGTCATGTCAAACACCACAGCAAGCATACTGGGTCTGAGAAGCCACCAATTCAGGTCAATTTGGCTACTTGCACAGCATGCGCCATGTCACGACCAAGACACATGGTCAAAAGGCTCAGAAGCCTGGTGGGAAGCCTCCCCTTCTTGAAAAACCTCCCCCTCGGCCACCCCCCATACCCCCACCCCCAAACATGCCACCAGCAAACATGTGAGCAAAGACATCATCCATGTTTGCGCCGTGTCCACCGTGACCATATGTCCCATCCTCACCCATCTGCATGCCCTGATCTATCTCCTCTGCTGACCAGCCTGCGTCATACTTCTGCCTTTTGGCAGGGTCTGACAAGATAGCATTGGCCTGTCCAACCATCTTGAACTTCTTCTCGTTCTCATCTCTGTCCTGGCTACTAGCTTTGTCAGGGTGGTACCTCAGAGCAGCCTTGCGGTATGCTCTCTTCAAGTCAGCATCACCGGCGTTCTGGTCAAGCTCCAGCAGCTTGTAGTAGTCTACCCGCTTTGACTTCTTCAAAGCAGTCTTGGCATCCCTGATCATACCGTCTATGCCAGCAGTGCTTTCCTCTAGCGACTTGACCTGCACCATTCAACGCTGTTCATTTGCCACGCCAAAATCTTGACATGGAGGACCCAAACAGTGTACAAAGCTGTATCAGCATGTTGCATCAGTACAACGTCTTGCTTCACTGTCTACAAGCCCTGCCGCACGACGATATGCTCAGCCACAAAGCAGTCTGAGTAGGCTCTGTGGCTGGCTCTACATCTGCCGTGCACTGAGCACAGCATGGAAAGCATCAACTTGCACATGCATACAGATCTGCTGCAGCGCACCTTCTCATAGTCTCGCACAGCTTCCTCGAAGTGCTCCAGAGCCTGATGGGCTGCAGCACGCCGCATGTAGGCTCGTGCATACTGCGGGTCCAGCTCTGTCGCTACCTCTGCATCCTTCAAGGCCGCCTCTGCATTGCCCAGCTTCAGGTGCGCTGCAGCCCTACAGCAAACAAATCAAAAGCCCATTTATGCTATGACCAAGCAAACCTAACGCACACTTATGAGCTCACTGACGCCTTATGCAGTCATTGTCCAGAACACCAACAGCAGTTTGTGATGTATGGCTGTGACATGAGCTGTCATCTGGTTGTTGGCTCTCAAGAGGGAGTGCGTATGATGTCTCAGTTTCCTGGTAGGTCATGTTGCTGTGCTGTGTAACCAACAATGTCTACAAAAGATTGCTCATGGTCAGGCCAAGCCTACACAATGATGCGCAAGCGATGGCGGTGCAGACCAACACAAGATATGATACAGGTGAGACGCAGTAACTGCATGCAGTGTAAAGACAAGCAAGGCATGTGATGGAAGGAGGTGTGGGGCCAACCTGTTGCAGGCACACTGAGCCACAAAGCTGCTCTTGAGGTGAGAGTCCAGCTCCAGGGCCTGGGTGTAGTGCTGCTCGGCCTCCCTCCACTTGCCTGCCTTGAAGGCCTCATTGCCAGCATTCTTGCTGCTGTTCATCAGCTTGATGCGCTTCAAGCCCTTGCGGCTGGAGGCATTGTCTGGGTCCAACCGCAACACCACCTGATAGGTGTTCTCAGCCAGAGACATGTTACCTGCATCACAACAACAGAGTAAGTGAGTGTATGAGTGAGAGTGCAAGCGAGCAAGCAAGTACTGTCAACAACGAACACGCAGATCAAGAGCAATAGCAAGACACAGCAATTGTATGCCTGCCTTTGCATCCACAAAAAAAGTGTACCTGCACACAATGTCAGCATGCAAGAAAGGATCAAACTGTTGACTGGTGCTATGGCATTGTGTTGCAGTCTTCTTTGCATGATTGATTGCAATTGCAAGGCTATCACTACTATAACGATTGCTGCAGCCACCAAGTAACCACATGTCAGCTAGAGAGGCAGTCAACATCTTAAAAATGCATTGCATGCCATGTGTTGCACATGTGCACAGACCAGGCTCCTTCCTTGTAATTTATGATTCGAGGAGATGAGTTAGAGGTTGACCTGTAAGGTATAAGGCCTGGGCCCGAACAGTAAGAACCTCAGTGGCCATGGGATCCCCCTGTATGGTCAGGCTGCGGGTCTCATTTAGAGCCTCAGCATACTTGCCCAGCGCAATGAGGGCCTCACACTTCAGCAGCAGTGCAGTCTCCACAGCTGGGCTATGCAGCCGGACTGCCTTGTCGGCATGCCACTGCGCTTGCCTGCACACACATTCATGAGACTTTGGACTGCCAGCAACCATGAGTCAGGTCATCTGAGTTCCAACCTTCAAATGGAGAGACCACATGCCAGGTTAGCTTGCACAGTATGGTAGTCTGCTTGCCCCTTGGCACACCAGGAGCAGGGGGTTTTGCAGGCCACAAAGCATGATCGCAACGGACAAGAGGTTGACATGCCATTGGAGCAGCACCTAAGTCAGGCACGGCATCTGAACAATAGCCAGGTACACTTGCCCCAGCCTGATCATCAGACAAACTTAGCACATTGGGGAGTACTTGAGACCGCCAAACAGGGAGGTAGGTGTGTGAGGAATGCACCTGGCATCACCAGCTTGCAAGCACTCCTGGCCCAGCTTGAGGTTGCTTCTGATCATGTCTACCAGCTGTGCCTCCCCCTTGATAGCAGCACTGCTGGGCTCTAGCTCCAAGGCACGCTTGTACTGACTATCAGCCTCATCAAGTTGACCCATGCACAGATATGCTTTGCCTGCAGTCAAAGTATTGTCATGCTGTTGCTTCTGACAGCAAGCAATTCTAGAAAGGTCCAATTATCTAGCCTGGACAAATGCAATGTCAAGCAAAAACCTGAAATTCAGAAGCTGAGTGTGCAGCGCTTGCTGGCTAGAGTTGCCTAAATTTTATGCACATCATGGCAGGAGAGCTGGACAGGCAGAAATGCTAACAACACAGCTTGCCTCTGGAGGAAGCTAGTCGATTTCTAAATTCCTACTCAGTGTCTCATGAGTGTGCCAGGTGCAGTCATGCAGGGAATAGAAAGAGCTATAACGACCCACCAGCTCTTTGATAGCCTCTGGCAAATTTGCTGCTCAGCTTTGTGGCCTGCAGTGAGTCCTGAACAGCCAGTTTGTACTGGCGCTTCATCAAGGCTGCAGCTGCTCTGTTACCATAGTAGGCTGCCACCTCTGGACACAAAGCAATGGCCTTGCCATATGACATGAGAGCTGCATCATACTGGCCAGCCTTGTATTGGGTGTTGCCCAGGTCTTTGGCAGACTCGGCCTGCTGTTCATTGGTAGGGGGCCCCTGAGCAAGAGGGGGGCTTGGTGGCGCATCGGGTGAATCTGTAGCCGCCGTTGCAGTAGCTTCTGGTGGAGCTTGAGGCATGCTCTGGTCTTGTGCTGCGCTAGATTGTGTAACACGCTCTGCGTTAGGATCTGAGCTGGTGACTGATTCCCGTTCTGGTGATTGAGAAGGTGATGCGGAGGACTGTGCAGCCTTCTTTTGCTGCCTGCGCTTTTTCTTCTGCTGTTTTGTCAAAGGTGTTGATGCCTGCTGCACGCCCTGCTTTGCTGGCATGCTCTGGGTGAGGTTGTCATCAACAACAGGGACATTGTTGTTTGCCCCACGCTCTTTAAGGAGAGTAGCATTCTTGCAATGCTTCCGAAAGAAGGTGTGGATGTCCTGCTGTAGCTGACGGTCCTCTGAGGACTGCTCATCTGCATCCATGGAAAGTGACCTTGACAATGTTAAAGGCAAGACTAGGGTGCAAAATACCCGCAAGACTGCTACAACAAGCCTACCAGCAGGTGGGGACCCCTTGGACTTTCTGCGAACCTGCTTCAACAGCTGTTGCATCTCTGTATTACTGCAGCATAGTTTTGCTGATTGTATAAGCCAGGTCTGTATCTACATTAGAGACTACACCAGAGTGGAGCTTGTGTTTGCCAGCTGAGGCAGAGAGCAAGAACAGCACCTGGCATCAAGAGGCAGGCCAGTATCTAGAGCAATCTCCGCCTCTGGCAGCATGCCTAGACCTTCCAAAGCGCTGGCCAGTCTGTACCAGCCTTTTTGCCAACGAGGGTCCAGCCCAACTGAAACACCGAGATCACTAGTTACGTTCACCGAAATAAGCACAAGAGAGGGGCAGGCTTAAGCTGGCGCGGATGGGCACATACCTGCTATTTGAGCATCCTTGAGGGCCTCCTTGAAGTCCGCCATCTTGAGGCAAGCCAGACTTCTATTGGCGTACACTTTCACACGATCCGAGACAGCTGGTCTCCAAGAACGATCGTCATTTAGCGCGATGATGACCTTTGTGTAATTGCTTGCTGCCTCAGGATAGTTGCCATTTTTGAACGCAAGGTCAGCAGCCTGTTTATGTTGTTGCCAGATCGCTGTGGCTGCGTCGGCTGCACTCATAGGTTGGCGCCTGAACGGACGGCCAAATACGGCCAAACCCCCTGACTGTAATCTGTGCTAGATCAACGACACTTCTATCTTCAACAGCCTCGCATCTCGGGTCACGCTGAAGGGCAGGCAAAGGGTCTTGCTCTGCAGACTGCGGTTGACGGCATGCGGAACGGTACGCAGACGGACAGCGTTCCGGCAGTTCATACGTGACGGATCCTTTTCTTAGTGGTATGATGATGATTCCGATGACCAATTCCCGAAACTGCACTCTTCATTCGTGGCGTATCCTTGATAGATTGCCCAAGGATGCTGATTTGCAGAGCCTGGTGAAATGCCTGGATCAGAGAGGTATTGTGTCAGATACAGTATGCAGTTATGCAAGGTTGTGTGAGGCTGCGCAACATACTGAACTGCATTGAAAAGCATTTGTGCTAATTGACAAGCTGACATTCCACAAGAGGAAGCGACGGCTGAACGACTGTGATTATGTTGAAAAGTATCATCTATCGGGCATCGGGTGCCAACATTGTAAAAGTGACGTCATGACATTGTAAAAGTGACGTCATGTACATTGACATTTGACATTTTATTTGTTGTGATATTTGTAGCTGATCAGCTACAAGGGTATTGCTGCACTTTTGGTACACCAAATGAATTGAGGGATGACCAAGTCACCACTAAGGAGAATTAAAATTGCAGACGAGGTGCGATTGCCATGGCCATCAACTCCTGAAACAGGAGCTTGCATGCATATGGCATAAATACTTGCACAACAGAACTGTTCTTGCAAGCGGGACAACGGAACTGATTCTTCTTCAGATTGGCCACGGCTATCATGCCACACTGCTCACAGACATGCACCCGGTAGGCATCTGACTGATCAAACAACCGCTCCTGCAGCACACAACACCTCCTTGTAACAGGAATTCAGCCCTTGTATACCCTTGCATGTACAAAACAGGAGACCAACAGCCCTACAGTGAGGCACTGCAGCACATAACCACAACACAACGCAGACAACATTACAGATATCCTGAATGCAAATGATCACAGCTCACTGCCCACAACTGACATATAAACATCAACACTTAGCATGGTTGAGCCTACCTTGAGGAAAGATGCACAGCCATGACTGATGATGCAATCTCTTTCCATTTCTCCAAAGCGCAGGCCACCATCTCTAGCTCGCCCTTCCACAGGCTGCCTGGTCAGCATTGCCACAGGGCCTCGTGCTCTTGAGTGAATCTTGTCATCCACCATATGCTTCAGGCGCTGGTAGTAGGTGGGGTTCAGGAAGATTTGGGCTTTGAGCTGACGACCGGTATGACCGTTGTACATCACCTCCCAGCCCCTGCTCTGGTATCCCACCCTGCACCACACACACCACTTGTCTTGCTGTCCAGAATATGTTCACAACACCATCAACAGAAGAAAGGATGGCCATATCAGCTCCCACACATTCTGTCCGAACGGCATGTTAGTGATGCAGCCCATGATCATATCTGATCAATTTCTACCAAAGTTGATACAGCAAATGAGCCTGAGCCAAGCGATGCTGGCAAGAGCGACTCACCTGTGCAGTGTTGTGGAGATATTGTCGACAGTGACCTCTGTGAAAGGCGTGGCATCACCCTCCCTGCCCATCACAGCTCCCACCTTGCTCATCAGCGCCTCAACCAAGTGACCTGAACCACCAAAAACTTCTGAAGGCCTGACACATCTCTCCAATCTAGAAATGCATTTTTACTATTCCCAGGCGATTCTCAGTTGAATTTACACACGTTTTTCTAAAAGAAAACGGCCCTGTCACTTTGTCCGTGTTATCTCTAAGAAAAACTCATGTTTTCAAATCCCAAAAAGCTGGTAGACACCCTGCTATACTGCCAGCTAGTAGCATGATCTTGCGTTGCACCAAGCAAGCTTTAATCACATTCAAGACCATAGTTGTATACAAGCACCTTCATGCAACAGACAGCTTGACAGCATGGCAGTGTGGGGATGTCAGTGGTGAGGATTCTGCTCAGCAACGTCACAGGTCTAGGTGCATGGTGTATGGTGTGGAGCTGACCAATGGTCATGCGGGAGGGGATGGCGTGTGGGTTGATGATGAGGTCTGGCACAATGCCGTCCTGCGTCCAGGGCATGTCTTCCTGGGTGTAGGTGATACCAATGGTGCCCTTCTGCCCGTGCCGACTGGCAAACTTGTCACCCACCTGTGGTATCCTGATGGACCGCACCTGGCAAGCAACACAAGGACAGGCATCACATGTCTGCGGGCTCAGAGCTGTCACTGCTATGCTTTGTCCAATAAGGGTGCCTCAAATGTGTAACGGGGTAACAGATCAGCTTGCAGGTGTGTTGCCAAGAGCTACCACCCCACACGCTGCGCAAGCCATTTGGGAAGAATTGTGTCATTGACAATGACAGCAGCAGGAATCAGGTTTGCTGCTTTGAGCAAATACATGTCAGCAGGAGACTCACCCTGAGCTTGACAAACTTCTGGCCCTCGACATTGGTGGTGACCAGCACTTGGTCAACCATGCCGCTCTCACTCTGGCGCAGACTGCTGCTGACATCGCGCTTGGTGAAGCGTTGTGCCTGCCCGGGCGTCTCATCTGGCAAGGGTGTTGTCTTGCCAATGATCACATCCTCACCTGGAATGGTACACCATGAGTCGCTCTCTTTGACATGTCAGAGCTGCTGCAAGGTACATGAAATCCAGAGGACTAAAGCTGTGAAGTGGTCATTCAGGATGACCATAGAACGTGGACAACACCACCACTCAGCAAAGCTTCATCAAGCTGGTGCTGTTACAAAGCTGCATGACAGCTCCTGACAGCAACAATAAGCTGTCATGCAGCATTTGGGCAAGGTGTACCTGAGACACGAGTCCCTGGAGGTGCAATGCCATCATCGTCCAGCTTATCATATGTTCCCCTCTTCATGCTAGTGGTGATCTCCCGCAGGGGCCGCTCTATGATTTCCTGCATCAAGCTGCCCTGCTTCTTCTCCTCGGCCCTGTACGATCTGCACAGCCCTATCCACCATCAAAAAAAGGGCAACAGGCCAATTGCTTGAGCCTGCTGGTCCACCCAGGCATGCAAATGGAACAACTGTGAAGTACACGGTTTCCAGTACGTAACCCAATCTTCCCATAAAGCACACTCAGAAATGCAAATGCTTGACATTGTTGCATGCAATGTGAGAGGATGGGCAAAAGCTGCCTACCTGAAGAACATGGACCTGAAGAAGCCTCTGTCTATGGAGGACTGGTTCATCATGACTGAGTCTTCCTGGTTGTATCCACTGTAGCAGGCAATGGCCACAATGGCATTGTGCCCTGCTGGCAGTTCCCTGTACAATACCACACTTACTCACTCCTTTATGGCCTGCCTGCTTACCTGCCTCACAAGAGCTCCCCTCCCTGTATCTGAGGTACTTCTGTTTGGTGACAATGACCTTTTTCCTTTCTGTCAATGTGGGGGTATATGCATATAGAGCATATGAAGCTACTGCCAATAGACTTGCATGTTGCAGCTGGAGGCATGATGCTCATATGATTCACGTCAAGACAATGACCTTATTCCCTTCTGTCATTGTGGGGACATGTGCGCATAGAGCATATGAAGAAGCTGTTGTTGACAGACTTGCATGTTGCAGCTGGGTGCATGATGCTCATAAAATTCAGATAAAGCGGATCAACAGGCAGCCAGCTTCACAGCAGCCTGAGGTGAAGGGCGTGTAACTTTGCAAGACAGGAGGGCACTGCCTGCATACCTGAAATGCAGGTACTCCATAGACCGCGTGGTCACCAAAGGCTTCTGTGGGTAGTACAGCACATACGCCTGGGTGTCCATACGAGTCTGGTAGTTGGTCACATACATGCCCATGGCCTGTTTGCCCATAGCAGACTGGTAGGTGTTTCTGGGGGACTGGTTGTGGTCAGGGAAAGGGATGATGGAGGCGCACACCCCAAAGATCATGGCTGGGTGGATCTCACAGTGCGTGAAGTGGGTGGTGCTGGACACCTTGGGGTTGTCCCTGGCGTTGCTCAAGTCTGCAATGTTCATGGCTATCATGGTCGTCTCCTCTTCTTCAGTATCCAGATACCTGCAAGTGAGAGCAACATTGTTCTACGTTGTGCCTGGTGTACTGTGTTTGACTTGAAGTAGGCATGCACAAGGAACGTTGTGACAGCACAAGCAGCCCAGCAGTTGCAGAAACCCTGGCTGGGACACATCAACTGTATTGCCTCGAATTCTGTTCATAGTCATCAGTCACAGTGGTGGTACTCCGTTGACTGAGGCACTAATAGGTCACAAATAACAGAAACTTGGGAAAAAGCATCTGAGAAAGGTGGATCTGTGCGTGGAGCCGGCTTGAGCATGGACCGGTACTACGCTGAGCGAGAAGACTTGTCTCGAGTCATTGCTGAACAAAGCAGCAAGATCCCAGCGACATTTGTCAGAGCACAGGCAAAGACAGAAGAGGCTCACTCTATGTAGCCACTGTATATCAGATCAGGCCATTTAAATTCGTCATCATTAGTCAAACGGTTGATGTCCCCCTTGCGAATTTTGAGGGACAGGTCATCCACAATGAAGAGAGGGCGACAGCATCGCCCATAGTCTGTGTACAGCCTCAGCTCATTCAGAGCAATGTCGTGGACCACCCCGACCTGCAGCCAGGATCATGCCACTTGAACATGACATTGCACAGCAGCAACAGATGCCCAGCCAACGGTGTGGAACACTATCTCTGATGCATATGTTGAGGAGGCTCGCCAGGCATGATGCATTGTAGTCATCTGAGCAGATACAACAATAGAGCATGGCATTCCCATAAGGAACGAGAACTGAGAGCAAGAGGCACAGGCAACAAAGGGTACAGTGCCAAGCCATCTGCTTGCTCTCACCTCACATCAATTGATGGACCACATGTGAAGCTTGCTGACACCAGACAGCATGCGACATACCTCTGTGTTGATGTCC